>Ga0116228_10006352_pt1 | contig 10565 bp, 6 predicted proteins | sample S1TSphfallax_2_FD_89694 | JGI IMG/M metagenome (GOLD analysis project Ga0116228, IMG submission 89694) | Host-associated microbial communities from peat moss isolated from Minnesota, USA - S1T2_Fc - Sphagnum fallax MG | ecosystem: Host-associated > Plants > Peat moss > Unclassified | place: USA... | reverse complement strand
TATGACCTTTGACAACATAATGCGAATGAAAAATAATAATGTGGCAGATGGTGTGCCTAATTAGGGTTTAGATGATGTGCTTAGAATGTTTGGCATTGAAAGTGCACATTGGCCAATCCTGTTCATAAGGATACTAGTACATTTGCAAGAGAAGTGCAACATTTACATGTATCACAAGGTTAGCATTGTACCTTTTTCAAATGGTTCTTGAAAATAACCTCCAAAATGTTAACGATTATCAAGGTTTTTTTTTCAATTTTTTGATGTAAAGAACTTGGACAAATTACCCCAAAAAATAGCAGAATTAGTTGACTTGGTAGAATGCTATCGTCAATGGCATCAGGACCCACCACAAATCACTTCCTCTTCATTTTCTATTGTTGAGGAGAAAGTTGCAACCTTGTTGGGAATGCCCAAGAAGCTGTGTTTTTGTCCTTGTTTGATAGCTAACAGTCCTTTGCTATGTGGATGTGATTCTATGTTCTCTATACCCTTTATACCTCAAAGGATGAGCTTAGAATTTTGCCCTAAAATTGTTGTGGAACATTCACCCATAACAACCTTAATTGTAGCAGTAGAGTATACTTGGTTGAGCTAGCCCTATCCTCCTTTTCAATACTCCTTTGAATTGTTTTTTCAACTTGGGTAAGTGTATCTTGGACCCACCTTGCATCCTTTTCCTTTGCTTTCAATTTTCCGATTTTGTTTAGAACCTCTTTATTAAGTGCCTTTTGTTTCAATGCCACCAAATATTGGCATGATTATATGTGAGTTGGACTAATGTACTAGTGGCTCCTTGTCATTGGTTCTCCTTGTTGATAATAATGCTAGTGATAATAGATTAATGTTGGAGCTTGTTAGGTTTGATTTATAACACTGAAATCATTTAATTTTAGGATTAGGATATTCCAAATTCATCACCAATTTGTCATTTTCACAGTTAATTGTTAAGGCAACAAGGTTGTGTGGCATTTCTACAAAATAATGAGTTGTTGGTGAAAAATGACATTTTGATATGATAGAAGTTGCTATAGGCATTGCTTCAAAAGTCCTTGCAATATTCAACAACTTTTTGACAACTTTAACTTCATCTCAATGTTATTAGATCCATTTGTTACATTTGAAGGGTAATTTTTGTGGTTTTTTTTTTCTTTTATAATGAACTTTTCATTCATAACAAATTTTCCAACCATGGCAATAAGGTTCAATAGTCAAATGAATCTTAAAATTCCACAAATCTTAAACCATGGTTTTATTTTTTATTTTTTCAAGGATTGTTGTAAAGCCTTATCCATCCATTTTACCAAGATGACTTTGTTTGGTTCAAAATAATTGTTTTGCTATAACAAAGTCTCGTTCCTTTTTTAATGCATTCTTGAATAATTTGAAATAAGTGACATCTAATTATTGGAGCACTTGTGAAGGTATGGGAACATAAGGTGACCATGTCCAGCTCAAATTGTACTATTGTTCAAGTGCCTCTATTGTGACATGTGATGCATGCCAATCTAGAATTAAAAAATGACAATTTTCTTGAGAAACCCCCCTTTGTATAGATCTTTAAAAAAGTTAATGACTAGTTGAACAAATATGTTGTCATCCAAACTTTCTTCAACATTGCCATGAATGTTTCTAGTCTACACAACTTTATGTAATCTTCCAACATCCTTGAATCTCTAAAAATGCAAAAGGCAAATAAGGTTGCCCTTCCAACATTAACAACACAATTGACAATTAACCATTCCCAAGACTTGGGGATGGTGTTATAAACATCACACAAACCCTGCCAAAAGTCAAGCATTAGATTATTGTCTTGTTTAAATCCTTTTCTTAGCTGAATTATAAATGGCGTTTGGTGGGTATTTGTGTTGTGTGTACAACTTTTCCAAGTTGAAATAAAAGGTGTTTGGCTAGTTAACCCTTTTGCCCTAAAAACTTCTAGCCTTTTTATAATACATATTTTAAATTTTGGAAGACATTTTTTGAACTAATATTACCAACTACCTTTTAGAATGCCATTGTGAAATGGCATGGGTCTAGTTTGTGTAACTTCAATTATCTTTAATTTGAATTTTTGAATGTTAATAAATAAATTGCCTTTTGCATGTTCAAAACCCAAATGACCATTGTTCCATCCTTTTGTTTTGTTAGCACACCTTGGGGGCCATTTTCTTACTTCTAATTCTACTATTGAAATGATTTGAAAATGAATTTATAGGGTTATTCCAATATTTATTAGCATTCCTCAAAGATATGTGTCCCTTTTCCACTTCATCGATGGCTTTATCTAGACATTGTTGATTTATCCATTTGCCTTGTTTAGATGCACTAAATAGTCTATTAGTCTTGGTTAAATCATTGTGTCGTTATTATGGTAGGATGGGGTTGATATCTATCTTGTGTTGTTGGTGTTGTTAATTGTGAATGCTAATTCTCTTATATTGTTGGGGTGGTAAGTTGGAACTACTATTTTTCTTGGTTTTCACAACTTTGATTTGAAACCCTATTTTATCATTTTTTTGGCACATTAAGATGTATTGCAAAGAAATTTGCTAGTGGTCTAACTTTAATACATAGTGGTACATGTTTGAATACATTTTCTTGATATGGTATAATTACCTTAGCCCTACTCTTGGTTTTAATACATGGTCCCAATCTCCAAGCATTCGAGGGTGTTTGTTTAGGCCCTACAAGCAATACAAATTGATGCTTCCTTAATGAAGACCAAAAGATTAGAAAGTGTGTTAGATATGGGTAATGTTTGATTGCATAGCTTTCCCCTTTTTCATAAGAAACAAATATTTCATAAAATTCAACAAAATCCTTCCAATCTAACATGACATTGGTTGTTGATGTGCAACTAGTTGAATGTATTTCAAAATGACATGCTATGATGGAAGAAAGGGAAATTTATGACTTGTGATACTACTAGAATGTGATTTCACTTACATGAGATTGTTGATCTGTGAACCCAATGATAATAAACGTATTTTGAGAATTTGATTAAGGTTTATTCTTGCACTGCCTTTGGTATGCCATTTAAATGTGTCTTTTTTCACATTGTTTTTATTTTTTCAAATTGCATTAGCTTTGGTATGCCACTCAAATTTGCTTACACTTCTACACTATTCCTATGTTTTCAAGCTTTTTAATTTCATGTTTGATCATAAGTACAACAAGAACTACTTCTACATCCTCTTTGATCTCAATTGTAATAGGAATTATATCCTTTAGTTCCTTTTTGACTCTAGTTGTAACCAAATTTACTTCAACTTTCTTCTTCATCCTAATTTCTAATATTTTAAAGAAAGATTGAAACTCTTCCAACTCTCTTTTTACAACATGTGACTTGAAGGTCTTATTCTAAGATTGCCAAGCTTTGTGGGAATGTAGTGTTGCATTGTTGTTGTCAAGTTATTTTTGGTAGGAAAAATGCATTGATATGAATTGCGATGAGAAATGGGAGGTGTGGGGGAAAGGGGTTGGGAGGTTTTGATTACCCACCAATTTACTCAAGGTACTTATTTACCTACCTACATAGGCTACCTAGCCATGTGCCTACTTAAGTTAATTCCCCACCTATTTAGTTAACAACCTACCAACTTGCCCACCCACATAGATGGCCTACTTACATACCTATTCACCTGAATAGGTATGTAAGTAGGCCACCTTTTCAGGTGGGTAAGTTGATAACCTTAATAAATGAGGAAATATCTTAGATAGGCAAATAGGTAGGTGGGTAAGTAGCCTACATATGTAAGTAATTATGTACACTAGGTAAGTTAGAAATCAAAACCCCCCAAACTGCTCTCGCACCAACCCCAAAGGAAAAAAGAAAGAAGGATGAATGTTTGGGTACGGAAGGAATGAATCTTATGCATTCATGAGCAAATTTTTAAATATCACTTTTGGACAATCTGATCTTAGGCTACCTGGGAACTTGGACATAGTGGCTTAAGGCCTAGGCCAACATGACAAAATGACCATGGGCAATCCAAGGCCTAGAACAAAATCGACCATATGTTACCTAGGGCCTAGGTAAAAATGGATCCTAGACTACCTGTGGTCCCAAGACATGGAATATTTTAATTCAAACCCCAAGCCTAAGTCAATTTTCCATGTCCTGAGATCTCAAGACATAAAATATTATAGTTCCTACTCCCCAGCCAAAGTCTTGATACCCCCTCCCCTCCCCAGTTTCATGGGGTTTTTGGAATTCCATAGACACACACAGCCCGGGTATTTTTCTGGAAGTACTCATCTTTCAAGTAACCTATAATTAAAACTTACACCTTCCTTACCCCATGCACAAATCAATCTTCCCACCAAAAGAACCATCATCCCAGCTCCTTCTCTCCCATTGCAAGTATTGAAGTCAGGAAGTATTGTAGCTTTAAAATAAGATGTTGCCAGGCCTCAGGAGGTTGCTTGGGGTCCTATTTCTCAAATTTTCAAAGGTTCCATTTGCCAGACTTTTATGCCAGTTTTTCATGATCTTTTACCACTTTGTCAACAGATCTTGGGCATGCACTATAATGGGCAAAATGGCCGACAAATTGAAAGACTTTGTGGAAACTTCAAACAATTTGTAATTAATCCCTAAGACCCAAAGTCCTTTTCTATTCTCATGTTACTTCTGTTGGAACCCATAGTTAGAAAACTGGTACAATCTACTCCTAATCCATTAATGGGATCTCAAAAACCAGTCATTGGAAGTTTTCACAGCTAGAAATCTTGGATAAAACTTCAGACAAAATCAAGTAAGGGACGATGAGATATGAAAGCTAGATTCAGATTTTATGTCCCCTCAGGCGGCCCTTCCTTTGCTCAAACACTCAGTTCCTAAGGCATTATCCTACACATAAAATACTGGTAGAATTTTTGGAGCGTATGTAGAGCGCACCTTATCCTTAGTAATGTTTCTGCCTCCACAGAGGATGGGCACCTTACCTGTAAAGTTCATCATTTTTTAGGCACCTTACATGATGAGGAACCTTACTTGTGCGTCCTCTACTTCTCAAATTAATTACATCCATTTCAAATTTTACTAGTTCTCACGTTGGACATTCATTCCCAGAATGATCCTATTCAAGGTCCTTACCCTACACATAGCAACTAATTGTATGAACAAGGTCCATTTTAAAGCATATTTGTTCCCCCACCTTGCAGAATCTTTTCTTTTAGATAACTTGGGACAACTTAAACCTCTATTGCCTCCACTTCCAAAGGAATTTCCAATGGCAATGCAATTCTTCCCAATCTGGAGGACTGATTAGTTTCCAGGTTCAGTAGCTCTAGGACCAGCAATTACTAGATTACTACTACTTCTCATTAACTAACTATTACTAATTAATATAAGCTAACTGTTATTGGAGTTACTCTAGGTTTAGTAGCTCTTTACTAGTTTAGTTACTTCATTAGTTTAATACACTAAGTATTGAATTACTTCAGTACTAGAATTACTTGAATGAAAACATGTTACCCATGGACCCAACTGTCAATAATTGGGCCTTTAACATTTTTCATGTGCATGAAAAGTAATGAATAGAGTGTACACACATTTATTCAAAAATATTCACTTACAAAGGGCATTAACCTACACAATGTCAATATTAATACACCCCAAATAATTTAGATGGGATGATTACCTTGTGACAAGAATATTAGTATCATTGAATAAGCATGATTAGGGCTGGAAAATACCCCCTGCCCACTTGGCATTATTGGGTTCCCCATTTAATCAACCAAACTGCTAAATTGCTTGAACATCGCTGTTGTGAAAAAAAAAATTCCCAAACACATTGCCTACAAAAACAAATGACTATTAAATCCAATTGCATGCATGCATTTTTTTTCATCCAACATCTGTGGATGAAACACCAATATATCATTAATGAGCTTTACATTTTTACTAGCAAACACACTATGCTATATATGAAGACCCAAACAATTTGGTCTTGTAGGACATTTGTGTAGGGAATATTTGCACTTGACATAATGGACATATAGAATAGATAAGCTACATACTAATACAACTGCAACTATGTGAATAAAGTATTGCAAATAAGATAGAATGACAAATGGGACCCTAAACTCACTAGGAAAAAAAGACATTAGTTGATACCAATCCATATAAATTCCAACCAAGTTGGCAACTTGTGTTAGCTTTCAAAATGGGGATAAACTGCTAATTTATAGTTCAACAATTAAATCATAGACCTACTTGGCCACTTGGCTTTTTTGGGTCATACATTGGTATAATTGAAAAAACATTAACCTATGAGTATCTAGGTTCTCTAAATTATTGGCTTTTAGGAATCTACAAATGGCTTGTCTTGACAAGTGCCCCTAAATGAACCTTAAACAAATAATGTTCAATATAGCCAATCACAAAATCCATGGACTATACTCCTAAGGAAAACACACATTACCTAATGTTCAAGCCAAAGTATGATAATCCAAGGTAGGCTTGTAGATGTGAACAATGTGAATGGCTACAAGATGTAAAAAGGTGGTGAGGTGAATTTTTTTTATATATGTGTGTTGCATGCCCAAACACTACTACCAATTGGGTTAGGAAACTCTTGACACAAAACATTTTGTAATCTTAATAGACCTTACAAAACAAATGTAAAAATGAAAAGGAACAAAGTACTCACCTATTTAACCTTAATTCTCATATTTTGAAACCAATCTTCGACAGATCTTGAATCCTTATGCTCATGGGAACTTCTTGATAATACCAATCAAATTTTTTTTAAAAAGCTTAAATATTTCGTGAAAATGGGATTTCAACACTGAAATTGTAAAAGTCAAAAACAATTAGACTATTATCTTACTATTGATTATAGGACCAATGGCACTGACTTGTTGGTGCCCCCATCCCACCAACACATTGGATCATCTTCTAGCTTGATATAATATTAACTACCAATCTACACAAAGGATCCCTCTTACAAAACAATGTCAAAACAATTTAAAGTCCATAAAACAAGACTCACATACATACATTTGTTCATAATAGAATACCCACTATTCTCTAGTATATTTTCAAACAAGTATGCAAATACTTAAATTCATCATGGAAGTCCAAAGTACTAAAACATGGGAAATTAATGCTCTAGTATAATTGTTCAAGTCAAAAAGGGCTCCAACTTCTTAATAGTCCAAAAAATTAGGACGCTTCACAAGAATCAGTCTTGGCCATAGTTCTATTTTTCTTCTATCGTAGCTATTAAACTATCCTTAATTTTTAAAGGCATTGTAAACCATGGGTTCCCTTTTCTTAGTGGCATTTGGTAGCATTGGAAAGTTTTATTTCAGGACCAAATGTGAGTATGCAAATGTTGGAGAGGTATCATTTAACAATCTCTATGATGAATGTTGACTTCTTTGACTAGGCACAATGTGATACTAAAAGCCTCACAAGATCATGTCACCCTCATACTATTGGTTTCCCCAATCATTTTCAAATGTGGCCTCACATTAATGTAATGGTTAATTATCACATAGTATGACATAGAATGGGTCACCATTCTCTAATTCATTTGATATTACAGCAAAATTGCCCCCCACTTTAACCTTTGTTGCTTCCCTCTCAATATCTTCATCCATGTCAAATCCTTTTTATATTCAAGATTAGACTCTTCCATGTCTTACATAATGTCTCGAACTTGCATGACAACCAAAATCAAAATTAAAAAAAAGGTGGATATTAAAAAATAGTAGTAATTTAAAAATATTATTTGTAAGGTAAGGGCTTTAAGATGTAGAATGATATGTATATTTACCTATGTGATGTTTATGGGCTCCAATGTACAAAGCTTCCATGGCTGCACTTGTGATTTATTCTCACAAAAGTCAAAGTTGTCATCTGTACATTCAAGGCAAAAACATGCAAGGTTTCTCAATTTTAGTAGGGTGACATCTCTATGGGAGACTGAAACAACAAAATGTAAAGATTGTGTCCATGTTCTTACAATCTCACATTGCACTCCTAGATCTACATCCTTTGGTTTCACCAAATGAAAGAACCAAAATACTTGTCTTCTAGCATTAGGGTAGGTAGCATGTTTTTCAATTTGCTTACTCTCATAGAATGAGACCACATCACTTGCATTTTGAAATCTTTTACCATCCATGTTCATTTGTTCTTTTCTAATTTCCTATTAAGGACCGCACTTGCACCATCATGCATTCCTTTCCCATGGCTAGAACCACAATAGGACCATATCATCTTACACCCATGTTGTAAATGTGTGGCATCCTTGGTTTTTGATTAATACCCAAGGCAAAGACTTTCAAAAGTACTAGTCAACCACATTATTTACCTTTTCATTAATCCCAAATTAACTAGTGATATTTCTCCTGAAAGTCCACAATTAACATTATGTAAATGAGATTATAGATTCACCACAATTCAAAACTACAAAACACACCAAACAATTGTTTAGAATTTGGAAAAGAAATTACAAATCACACCTTTTCAAATTTGGCATTAAAACTACTAAAATATCATTTCAAAAATCTAAACTTGCCACTAATTACTAAAGGAATATTAAAGGAATTCAAATTTACCAATAATTATATGAAAGAAATGTTTCTTAAAAATTCAAAGTTGCCATTGACTATTAAAAAAAATCTTTGGAATTTTTAAAAAATGGATGGTTCAAAGTTTTAAGATTCCATTACCTAGTAACATGGTACCAAGTTACTCTAGATTTGAATTGTGTAGCACAACCATTATACCACACAATGTGTTCATTTAGGTAGATCCCACATTTCTTGAGATGGGTCCAATGCAATTCAAAGTAGTGTTACACAAATAAAATGTCATGTTCAGTGTCATTAACTATATAGTAATATTTGTTGAGAATTCAAGCTCAACTAGTTAGGTTTCATTAGTTATTAGAGAAGGAAAGTAACTAGGTTACTTTCACAAGGTTGAATCATTTTCTTTACATATATTAGTTTGGTTATTTGTGGTTTGGTGTTTTAGTTAAATACCTCGGTGTTGATGGTTTGGTTCTATTTTCTTCATTGCACAAGTTTGTGTATTTCATGTGACAAGAACTTTGAGGAGTTCTTGATGTTATGTTCCATGTTGTGAGTATCATGTTTTAGTTTCCTTTCAATAAATATTTATGTCTACATTTGAGTAGATCTCCTATTTATTAACATGGTATTAGAGTTTAGGTTGTTTGGTGAGAAAGTTGAAAGAGATCTAGAGCTAGAAAGTCTCTATAATTAGAGCTTGCGAGTCTTTAAAAATATCATAGGATTTTTTCAATTGCAACAAAAAAAATGGGGAAACGAAATAATGTGAAGAGAAAGAAAAGAGGTGAAAGGTGATCAACACATTAAAGGTTGTGTAAGTTAGATTTTAAAATCTAGATTTGGATCTATTGTGAAAAGATCTTGGAGTGAAACTTGAAAAAGATATAGAAAACATATATCTAATGTGTCTTTCAAAATCTCAAGGAGTTTGAAGTTATTGAAAGCAAGTTGTAAATCATTTTGTGTTCAAGTCCCAGTTTGAGGTGATTTCAAGGAAGTAGCAAGATCTCTCATTTTATGATGTTAAATGAGTTGAAATTTTGAGAGATGGTATTATACATAGCTTTTCATGTTCCACCAAAATTTCAGATCGATCCAAGGTCATATGTGAGTGGTGTAACTTTGCAAAGTTGTTGTGATAGAAATTTATATTAAGAAGACATCAAAACAATTTTTTGAAATATTGAAAGAAGGAGTTTGAAAATTGGGAAGTGCAAATACATCATCAAGACCTTCATACAAAATTTTGGTATGTAATCATGTACTTAATACCATACAAAATATTATACAAGATACATACATATACGTAAAACCTATGTATAGTATAGAATTTCATATAATACTCAAGACATACATATATATGTAAGGTCCATCTTGTTCAACCTTAACCCGAACCCTAATCTTAGAAACCTAAAGAAGGAAATAAAATCATTTGTGAAACCCTAAGAAGACATTGAATGTTACCTTGAAAGATGGCGGATGGTCTTTCTCAAATTGCAATTGAGAAATTAGACAAGAAAGTGTATAATATTTGTATATAATTACATTGCCCATTTTCATGAAAAGACCCATTGGTGCATAAATTGGTTTGTCTATGTAGGTATTGCAAACTTTTGATCTTCTCTTATTTATGGTTGGGTTTTCCATAAAGCGTTTCAAATTGCAATACCCACATATCAACCAACTCATGTTCATGTTCCATTACCCTAATCTAAACTTTTGCCTAATATATGTTTCAAATAAATAGGGGGACATTAGGTTTAGGGAAATTAAGCCCAACTCTTTGTCATTAATTGTTTTAAAGTAACCTTTTTCTTAACAGTTATATTATTTTCATGGAATATTTTTAAAGTGAACTTATGTATTCACATACACACATATATATAACGAGGTTTCTATTTTTCTTTTCTTTTTCATTAAAGGAGAGGAGAAGGAAAGTAACTTCGTGACAAAGGTAGGAATGATAAAAAAACCTTCCCATTGGTTGCCCCCACTCCCCCAAATTAAAT
>Ga0116228_10006350_pt1 | contig 10566 bp, 1 predicted proteins | sample S1TSphfallax_2_FD_89694 | JGI IMG/M metagenome (GOLD analysis project Ga0116228, IMG submission 89694) | Host-associated microbial communities from peat moss isolated from Minnesota, USA - S1T2_Fc - Sphagnum fallax MG | ecosystem: Host-associated > Plants > Peat moss > Unclassified | place: USA... | reverse complement strand
AATAATAATAATAATAATAATAATAATAATAATAATAATAATAATAATAATAATAATAATAATAATAATAATAATAATAATAATAATAATAATAATAATAATAATAATAATAATAATAATAATTCTAATAACAATAATAATAATAATCATGATAATAATAATAATAATAACAGCAATAATAATAATACAAATACTGATATCATCGAACTCAAACTTCAGTTATCCCAATTTTTACGATCTATTGAAGAACAAAATTTGAGAACAAATAATAGAATTGAACAGTTAGAAAAACATTTGATTAATAAAAATGAAGAGAAAAATAATTTTAATTCATCAAAGTTTAGCGATAATAAAAATAATTTTTCATTAATTAATAATAACAATAATTTTAACAATAATAATAGAAATATTACTGATAATAATAATCACAATATTAACAACTTTAATAACAATACAGTTAATAATATCCGTGATAATAATAGAAATAATGATATTATTGATTTATCCCATCAAGATAGTCACGCTGAAAATCAACAATATGAAGTAAAAGCAATATTAAACCATCGTATCGAAAATAATGATATACAATATCTAGTATGGTGGAAAGGTGGCAGAAAAGATGACTCTACATGGGTATCAGAAATTAATTTAGATTGTCCCGATGCATTATCATTATATTATAAAAATAAAAATAAAAATAAAAATAAAAATAACAATATTATTAAAAATGAAGAATATGTTAATGATCATAGTGACCAAGAAGATCAAAGTTATAAAAATAAATCATCGTTTCTTTCTTCCTCATCTAAACGTGCATATGATCAAGACGAATATGATAACAATAATATATCATCTTCAAATAATAATAACATTCAAAACAATACATTATCTTCAAATAATATCACAAATGATAATAATAATATCTCAACTTCAAATAATAATAAAAATAATAGTAACAACAATAATAATACGTCATTTTCAAATAATAATAAAAATTATAATAACAGCGATGTCAAATTATCTTCACACAATATCAATAATAACAATGAATTATCTCAAAATAATATCTATAATAATGATATAATCACTCAATCAAATTATAATAATAGAAATACTATTTCATCTCTAAGTTATGGTAACAATAATAATAATATAAATCATCATCCTCATAAATATGAGTCAAAACCTGCAATAAAATCTAATAATAATGATAATACTATTAATAATAATAAACATAATAATATAAAACGTAATAATAATGATGATGATCCCGATGATTCATCAGATTCTGATGATGAAGCATCATTCTCACGTGAAATTAATAATCCTTTACAATATATGATGCCTTATTTCGAACTTAGAGAAAAATTATATCCCATCAGTAAAATTGAAAATCAATATTTATATAAAGATCGATATTCAATATTAGATGCTGAATGGAGGATGAGTGAAATATACAGATTTGGTTTATTAGTTGATTTTAATAAATACTTATATCCTTCTATTTATCGTCGTTATTATGATAGTTTACGTGTATCTCGTGGTTTACAACCTATATGGTATGACAAAGTTAGATCCAATAGTATATTAGAATCAAAATTACCTGCATATATTATGACATATGCTGAACCTGATCAAATAGTTAGAGGACAGAAAATAACACATGATATTGATCTAACGGAAAAAAGTGTAACATTACAAGATTTACCATCATCTTTACGTAAACATCCTCCAAACTGGTCATATTATAAATCTATGAATAATCCTCCATCTCTCTCTACATTAGCAATGGCAAAAATAGATAATGAAATAGTAGAGATAGAAGTTAAACGTCGTGATGCTTTAAGAGATCTTAAAGCCAGGAGAGCTATTAGTATACATGGTGAAACAATACCTCAATTGGAAAATACATTGAATAATAATATTCATAATATTAATAATAATGATAACGAAATTATTAATAATAATGATAATAATATGAATAATACTAATTATAATTATAATAATAATAATTACAATAATGATTATAATATTGTTACACCTGAACGTCAACATCAAATAAAACAAGAATTTATTAAGAAAGAATTAAAAAGAGACAATATTGTTGGTCAATCAACAGCAGAACAAAATATTATTTTTAAATTTATACTTGGTGAATTAAGTATGGATACTAGAGCTGCTGTAATATTAGAATTAAATAAACGTCAATATGTTAATGAAGATAATAGATTCGCAGATAAATCAATATTAAAGAAACCACCTGCTCCTAAAGAACCATTTTCTGGTAGAGATATGTTACATGCTCCAACTATACTTAATTATATATTAGTTAATATTGCTAAATATGATTTTAATGTTGGTGAATCGTTTTCATTCATAGAATCATCATTAACAGGTGATGCTCTTATTTGGTTTAATCATCAATATAGTGATATATTCAGTCAACCAAGACATTTACAATTATATAGGTTTGTCATGTTATTTAAAAGTCAATATATGAATCAAGCTATGGCTACTGTATATGAAAATCAATTACGTAAATGTATATTACAACAAGAACATGTACATTCAGTTGATAATCATTTTAATTTATTTATGAAAATTGCAGGAAACTGGAGAGCATGTGATCATACTATACTTGATGAAAAATTAATACATATATATTTTAAATCATTACCTGAAAATACACAAAGAGCTATAGGTGTATCATCGTTAACTACATGTAAAACAGTATCAGAAATGTATAATATAGTTAAACAAACAGCTATTATGGTAAATAAAACACAACGTATGATTAATAGAGATGTTGTTAATATAAACTCTATGCATACATTACCATATCATGATTATGATAGTAATAGAAGTAGTACATCTTCTTCTCAATTATATTCATCATACAATAATAATGACAATGAAAACACATCATATTCATCTGATCAGACTCCACAATTATTATCTGAAAGTGATAGTGATATTGATAATTATAATGATAATGATGCAAACAATGACAAATATGATTCACAATATAATTATGTGTATCCCAGTGATACTGAATATTACTTCAATCATTATGATATCGAACTGGATAATGTATATTTTAATGCTAATCATATGAATAAAGATTATTATGCTAGAGATTGGAAATGTTTTCATTGTGGTGATATTGGACATAGAGCTGGATGGTTTTGTCCTTTAGTAAGAAAACAACAAGCACAAACTGGTAGAGGTGCACAAGCATATGCTGAATATCAACGAAAATATGCTAAAGAAATTAAACCTTACAATATCAGTGAAATACTAAAATTAGAAAAAGAATATTGGGAGAAAAAAGGAAAAGATATACATCAGCTGGTACATAATCATGTTAAACAGTTATTAAATAATAATAATAATAATAACAATTATAGTAATAGTAGTAATAATAATAAACTATCATCACATAAAAATAATAATATTCATCGAACTAATATTATCAATAAAAATAATAAAAATATAAATTTTAGAGATAAAATAAGATCTAATGAAGAAAGAATTAAAAATAAAAATGTTACAGATCTTACTAGTAACGATAATAATGTAGATAATAATGATGACGTAAGAGAAATAAATAATAATTATTTATATATAGATGAAGAATCACCACCAAATTATATATATAGTGATGCTTTTAATGATATTTTAACATCACAAAATAATATTCATCTTAATGTTATCAATGATAATATGTCATCTCAAAATGATGATAAATATAATGATAAAATTATTATTCATAAATTAGATGCAATGGAAAAACAATATGCACATCCATTGATAGTACAAGTAGAATTAAATAATAAATTACAAAATGTATTGCTTGATCAAGGTGCTACTAGAAATCTATGTAGACGATCAACATTAGATAGACAATATCCTGGTATATATCAAGATATATTATCAAGTAAATGTGCATTAATATCATCATCAGGTACTATCATGCCTATTAAATCTCGTGTTAAATTATCAGTACGTATAAGTGATAATGATTATCAAGATGCATTATTTTATGTAGTAAATGACTCTCCTACTAAAGATATCATAACAAGTTTTGTACTAGGTCGAACTTTTCTCAATATGACTGGTCTATGTTACGATTATAAAAATGATACTATATATAACAGAAATGATAATACAAAAGTATATATGAAAGTATCAAATGGTAAGATAATAATTAAAGAGCAGGGGGAGAGAAGAAGTGAAATTGTTCCATTATGCTCTTCAATTATTAACAACAATAATAATAACACTCATAATGTTGATGATAATCATAATAATAATAATACAAATATGATTGATTGTCCAGGCAAAAATAATGGGGCTAACGATCATATAGTAAATTCTACACGTAAACATGTTTATCAAAATAATAAAAAGAAAGATAATCATCATAAGGATAAAGTTACTAAACGATATATGAAAATTAAAAAAAGAAGTGAAGATATTATTAACAAACGAAAAAATATTATATCTTCATTCGTCTCATACATCAATAGTGATAAATGTTCGCATCTTACAGATGATATGAAAAATATTATATTGAATCAATTATCAATAAATATAGACCATTATGATACTATAGAGGATAAATCATCAATAACAGACATCATGTTTAATCATATTGATAATACAAATAAAGATTATCAGAAAGAAGAAAAGAAAGCTAGAGTAGCAGCATATATGAAAGCTTATGAAAATAGTAGTAATACTAATAGTAATAATAATAATAGTAGTATCGAAAGTGATATATTATTGGATCAAGTATTAAAAACATTAAATGAAAAAGAAGATATACATGAAGAAGATGAACCTATCATGAAAAATATTAATGACATTAATGAATTAGCTGCTCCTAACAAACAACATGATACTAATGAAATATTAAAACAAAAATATGAACTTATCAATGAAATGGTTGGTAAATTATCACATCTAACTATGGATCAACAAGAAAAATTGAAATCTGTGATAAAAGAACATATAGATGTATATTCATTATCTGGTGAAAATTTCAAACAAACAGATGTAGTTGAACATGAAATTAATTTAGAACCTAATATTAAACCTTTTCATCAACGATTAAGAGTATACAGTCCTGCATTACAACAAATAATAGAAACAGAAGTTAATAAAATGATACAAGATAAAATAATAGTAAAATCAAATAGTCCTTTTGCATCTAATCTATTATTAGTACGTAAACCTGATCCTACTTCACCAGGTGGTATTAAAAATAGAGTATGTGTTAATTTTATACAATTAAATAAATTAACTGTCAAAGATAGATATCCATTACCAAATCAAGAAGATATATTTAGACAGATAGGTAATGCTAAATATTTTACAACTATGGATTTAATGTCTGGTTTCTGGCAAATAGCTATTAAACCTGAACATAGACATAAAACAGCATTTATTACTACAAGAGGTCTATATGAATTTTTGGTTATGCCATTTGGTCTATGTAATGCACCATCTACTTTTCAACGTATGATGGATAAGATTATTAAACCTGAATATAGAGAATTTATTCAAACATATATTGATGATATCATATTATTTTCACGAACATTTAAAGATCATATCAAACATCTAAATAAATTACATAATATATTACGTGAAAATAAATTAACAGTTAAGTTATCTAAATGTCATTTTGGTCAAACATCAGTAAAATTCTTAGGTCATATATTATCAGAAGGTATTATCAAACCTAATCCTGATAAAATAGAAGCTATTAAACAATGGAAACAACCTACCGATGTTGATGCTGTTAGAAGTTTCTTAGGTGCTGTCGGGTGGTATAGAAAATTTATTCCAAATTTTTCAGAAGTAGGTGTTCCACTGGTCCATTTAACAAAGAAGAACGTGAAATTTGATTTTAATAATGAATGTATAAAATCATTTAATATACTTAAGGAAGCATTAACTAAAGCACCTGTACTTAAACAAGCTGATCCCAATAAGAATTATGTAATACAAACAGATGCTAGTAATGTAGCTCTTGGTGCAGCATTATTACAAAAAGATGATAATGGTGATCTACATCCAATAGCATATGCATCAAAAACATTAAATCCTGCACAACGTAATTATAGTCCTAGTGAAAAAGAATGTTTAGCATTAATATGGGCATTAGAACATTTCAGGACATATTGTGAAGGTCATGAATATACTTGTCTTACTGATCATAGAGCATTAACATATTTGATTAGTAACAAAGAATCTAATAATCATAGAATTACTCGTTGGATATTAAGATTACAACCTTATAATTTAAAAATAGAATATATAAAAGGTAATAATAATAATACAGCAGATTTATTATCGAGACCATATATGATGAACAATAATGATAAAATACATAATAATAATATACAATTTGAAACATGTATTGATAATGATAATACTTTATATTTTAATGCCGCTGGTACAAAAACAAGAAGAACTACTAGATCAAAGAAACAATTGAAAGTATATGATGTTGAATCAATAGTAGATAAAAGAAAAATACATCCTCGTTCAAATGAATATGAATATTTAGTGAAATGGAAAAATTATGATAGTAGTCAAAATACTTGGGAACCTATAAGTCATTTACAAGAAAGTATTAATAAAGTATTAGAATACGAAAATACTCATAATAATAAAAATAATAATCAATACAATAATAATGATAATAATGAAGCTATAGATACACAATATGAGTGTGATGAATGTAATATATTATTCGATAGTCAACATGAATATTATCTTCATAAGTATAAAGAACATGATATGCCTATACCTAAGTTAGATAGTGAATTAGGTGTAATACAAGAAATAGATGATAAAGTAATAAAAGCATATCAAGAGAACGATAAAACACTTAAATATATATACGATAGTGATCTTGGTACAAATCTAAATAATATCAAAAATAGTCATGAAAAGAAAGATTTATTAAATCATGAATATTTTTATAATGAAAATGGAGTATTATATTGTATGGATACATCATCTAATAACAATAAATTACGGTTAGTAGTACCTAAATCTCTTAGAAGAAAATTAATATCTGAAGTTCATGATGGTATTATGTCAGCACACCCTGGTATATCTCATACATGTAAAAAGATAAGTGAAATAGCATGGTGGCCTCACTGGAGATCAGATATAGTACGATATATATTAGAATGTGATACATGTACACGTGCTAAAAGAAAACAAATGATGAATCAATTACCAAGACCTGTTTCTGTCCCATCACGTCCATTTCAACATATTGGTGTAGATGTCGTTGGTCCATTTCCTACATCACAGAATGGTAATGTATATATTTTAACAGTAGTTGATCATTTCACTAGGTGGGCTGAAGCTATACCTATACCTGATCAAACAACTAAAACAATAGCTAATGTTATAATTAAACATGTTATATGTCGACATGGTTTATTTGATGTTATGACAACAGATAATGGTTCTGTATTTGTTAGTGAATTAGCATCATACATATATAAAGAATTGGGTATTAAAAGACGTAGAACTACACCACATCATCCTCAATCAAATGGTATTCCTGAAAGACTACATGGAACATTAAAACAAATGTTAAAAATATGGTGTAATGAAGAACAAGACAATTGGGATGAATATTTACCTTATGTCATGTTTGCATATAATACTTCTTATCATGTCAAGATACAAGAAACGCCATTTTTCCTTCAACATGGTAGAGATCCAAAATTATTATCAGATATTATTATTAACAGAAATGAAGATTTATATAATGATGTACATAGTTATGGACAAGAATTGGTTGATAAATTAAGATCTATATATAAACGTGTTCATGAAATATATGTTGATACAAATAATAAACGTCAAGAATTAATAGATACTATCAATGAAAAAGAATATGATATTGGTGATAAAGTATTATTATATGATCCAACCACAAAACTTGGTCTTTCAAGAAAATTAACTATTAGATGGAAAGGACCATATAACGTTATACAAAAACATAATAGTATTAATTATGTTATTGATATAGATGGTAAAATGTCTTTAGTAAATAAACATAGACTTAGACCATATACCCAATTAGATAAGAATATAATTAATGAAAATGAATTAACATTATTAAAAGAAGAAATTGATAGATTAAATGAATTAGAAATAGAACTTAGAAATCAAAAACAATATAAAAAACAACAATTAGAGATAGCTACAGCACAGAATCAAGTCAATAATGATATAAATAATAGAGAAAATAATAATCAGCATAATGAAATCAACATTGATAGAGAAGAAGTAAATGATGATAATTCAGATATTCAACTTAATAATTACATGATAACATTTAGTTGGTGAATGCATATAATAAAAGTACATAATATAGATAGTATTACACTTATATGCATTATAATTATGAATCACACAACATACAGTTCAATTTCAATACACACATACATATGAATATTTGCTTATACATTTCGAGAATAGGGGGAGTGTGTGATAAATTTGATTCTCTGCATGTAAAGCGTAGTTTTAGTAGAAAGGATATATTTTAGATAGGACAAAATACTGAAATCATGAGTTGTAGATAACAACATTTTCTTTATAAATACTCAAGAAAAATTAGGACACATTTCGGTGGCACGCGCATTCAAGAACTTTCCATTAGTTCTAGAAAAGAGAAAAGGACATATTTAATGTTTTTCCAAAGTCTTGCTCTGACTTCGCGAATGCTCAGTCATTCTTCAAATTACTCTTTCCAACTCATAATAAAACATCTTTCTTTCATTACAAGCCCCAAATTTACAACAAACTGGTTTCGGATCCCTTATTTTTGTTCTGGTGTCACTTCAATCATCTGGTATCTCGTTGGTTATCATCAGTTCAACAGTTCTAGGTTGTTCAATTAGTTATTGGTATAATAAATAGTTATTTGGTGTATTACTGACAGTCAACGTTATTTGGTTATCAAAAGAACAACAACAAAGAAGGTAGTAAATTTTGTCACTTTTCACATCAAGGTTCAACAGTCAATACTCATCGGTAGTTGTTAGATACCTATAAAGGTTCTTGGTATTCACATTCTGATTGGTCAGAGAATACTTCACACCTAGGTTCATTAGTTTTAAGTTGTTGTTCAAGTAGGTAGGTCTCAAGGTTCAAAGGTCCATATTTGTTGGTGTTGAAAAAGGTTGTCAGTGGTATATCATCATCTTGGTAAATAATTGTTGGTATTAGAATCATACTAATAATATCAGGTAGCAGTGAATTATATATATATTTATCTTTTTATCAATAATTTCACTAATTCCCAATATACATAGTGCATTCATTACATCAATTATTTTTCATCTGATCATTACATTGAAAATCATCATTTCATACACTAGATACATATTGTCATCAAACCTGAAATCATCTTATAATATCAATTTCATCATCTTCATCTTATTAATCTATATATTTATATTCGAATCATTCAAACTCATTCATACATTCTCATTATTCAAACAGCTCAAAAATTAAAATTTCATTAAACGTTCATCTCAATTATTCATCTATCATCGTAATTTCATCTTTTCATACAATAATATTTTGCACAGTTAATTATCACATATTCATCGATAATATAACATAATACTATCATCATAACATTTCATCTCGAAGAAATAATAATTAAATAGAATCATAGTCATAATCAAAATAAATTATTTCTTTCATCGCTTATACAATATTATTTTCACCTATATAAATTTTCATACAATAATAATAGTCACCATTAATAATCGCTCATCAATTAATATTATAACACATTATCATAATATTAACTCAATACTTCATCGAAATAATCATCAAAATACAATAATAGTATCAATTATCACCCTTTATCGTAATTATCATCGCATTTAACTATCTAATTCATCCATCTTTATAGTAATAATCATAAAATTAACCATAAACCTGTCTCATATAGCCATATTGATAATAGCATAGTCATTTCCTCATCAATATATCTCTAACTCTATATCAAGTATCATCAACATCACTTTTTCAAGTATACAACAAAAAGCATTCATTTATCATCGAATTTGACCCTCTACATCATCCAACTTCATAGTTATAATAACAAAAATATCAATAAACTCTTCTAACATCACCATAATAATATTTATATACTTACATCTTCAAATTTAATCTTCTTTCACATTCATAAAATTCATTCACTTAAGTCAGAACTCAAGTCAGAACTCAAGTCAGAACTCAAGTCAGAACTCAAGTCAGAACTCAAGTCAGAACTCAGGTCATCTTTTAATATTTAGATATAAACATAATTCACACACATATCAATAATACTAATAATAATACATAAAAATCTTTCATCGTTGTTAATATAAAAAACAATAATTTCATAGAAACCCTACTACAAAAAAAAAAAAAAAAAAAAAAATTTATTTAAAAAAATTTTTGCAAAAAAAAAAAAAAAAAAATTTTAATTAATAATTTTTTATAATTTTAAAAATATTTTTTTATTTTTTT
>Ga0116228_10006349_pt1 | contig 10568 bp, 6 predicted proteins | sample S1TSphfallax_2_FD_89694 | JGI IMG/M metagenome (GOLD analysis project Ga0116228, IMG submission 89694) | Host-associated microbial communities from peat moss isolated from Minnesota, USA - S1T2_Fc - Sphagnum fallax MG | ecosystem: Host-associated > Plants > Peat moss > Unclassified | place: USA... | reverse complement strand
TTTAATACATTATGATTATAATATGCATAATTTGAAAGCACATAGTATTTTTTAAGCCTTTGTTAATTTGAATGTTTTGTTAAATCAATATTTGATCTATTTTCATTTACTTGCAACCAATTTTGTAAACCCAAAACATTTATTTCATTTTGTTTTATTGAAATTTATTTAAATTCATATTCAATATTTTTTAATAATAAATTAAAATAAAATATTATCCTCAAATTAATCATTGAATAAAATAATTTTTTTATTTTCAAAAAACCAAAGTTTACTTATGGCTACTTGAGTGCAAATACAATAAAATAACCCATTTTAGGAATAATTAGTGGTCATTTTACATGTTTTAAAGTGGTAAATAATTTGGTGATTTATAATATGACAATGTTTTTGCTATATTATGGGAACATGTGAAAAAGTTTGAAATGGTTTTAATGAATATGAAGTACTCCAAAACAATTCTAAAACATTATAACCAATGTTTTAAAACAATAAAATGATTTCAAAAAAGACTTGAAAAGAGTTGAAAACGATATGTTTGGAAAAAGTCTTAATATTAACCTTAATATAATAGTACAATATTTTTAATTAAAAAAATTCAGGAATATTTGAAGAATATTCTATGTGTGTTGTTGGATAAGCACATGACAAAACACTTGGTCATGGATCATTTTATTGTATATACACCCACTTGTCATTTTTTGTGACAAGGAACAACAATTATCTACTTTATCATGTTTTCTACCCAACAAAGATGCACATTGCCATTCAATTCAAAATTGAGGTTGATGCATGCACATCCCCCAATAGATCCCAAATCAAAGGGCTCCTATCTAAAACATTCAGATCATTGTTTCATCCTAGAAATCCATAATACACATGCCATATACATTTGATTTGTTCCCATCTTCATTTGTGAATGAACTTTGTTAAACAACAAGATAGTTTTTCCAACAATCATGTTTATTGTCCAATGAATCAAACATGCCCAAACCAACCCCTCTTTGCATGCAATTTCATATTTTTCTCCAAATCTATTCATGTGTGTTGCTTGAGGAATTCAAGTTCACAAACTTTTTTCATCGGTGTCACAAAGTACTTGAAGCGTTTGAAAGTTGTGGCATTTCCAATTTTGTTGTAGTTGTCACAAGTATTAGCAACTTGATTGTATGCAAGCATGCACAAAGCACTTTTGGGTGTCTAAATGGAGTTCAATCCAACAACACCACATGCATATTTCTTCTATACAAAATAGTTGTCATGTGCATAAATATTCTCCATGATTTGGAGGAGCAAAGGGTGATGCATTTGATATTAATGACAAAAAGGTGATTATGCTAAATCAAATGTTTTACAAAATAACCTCGCATAAATTCAACGATGGTTAACCTTGGGCTTTCAAGCTATATTTGATTTACAATGTGGGAGGGATTCCCTATGCTACCTTCGTGCCTACCATTGAAGATTCGGTACACATAACAACAATGCCACAAAGATAACATCAACCAAAGTTTCATCCTCAAGTGCATGTGCAATCCCATCATATAGTTGTTGCCATCTTGCCATCTTGTTGCAAAGGTAACAAGTTATGAAATGAGTTTGATAACGACCTTGCAAAGAATGTCAAGTTGTAAGGAAACAAGTTACTAGATGATAGAGATGGGTCTCCTCACTAACAATAGGCCATGATGATGGGGGATGGGTGGGCTTCACTTTGGATTTGTTTTTACGAATGACAATTGGGCATCAATGCCACTAGTTTTAACATACATGTTATTTTCATAGTTGCTAGGTGGAGATGCTTTAAATAGCAAAAGTTAGGAACTTGCTATGTTTTGGTAGCAAGTTATGAATCAATGTTTAAATATGGTGATTTGAAAATATTTCTCTTTGAAATCTAACAAACTTTTTGAAATAAAAAAGGAATTTTGCAATTTAGAAAATTTCTTTTGGTCATATATGTACAAAATTTTGCACTAAAAACAATGGTTGTCCATGGGATCCTAAATTTGAAATAAGTTTCTTAAATATCATCTATGAAATTACAAACATTATATTACAATAGCTTACATTGATGTCAAATTTGACACATATTAATTCAAAATTTCCTTTCGAAATTTTTTTATACTTTTTATTAATATGTCTAAATTTTCAAAATAATTATATGTTGACTTGTCTAACAATGAAATAACTCCAAAACATACAAACATTTTTTAGCATAACACCAACCAACAAAATTTCAATTAAATAAATGGAAATGCCTCTAGAAGAATAGTAAAATTTGGTGGTGCAAAAAACCATCGAAATAAAAAGCCATAGGAAGAATTACAAGGTTTGTTAATGAGAATTATCTATTAAATAATAGATGAACATGAAATGCAAAGGAGAAAAGAAGAAGAAACATCACTACTCATATCACATGATAATATACCACTTTGGAAACCAAAGTTAGGGCAAATTCATAATCTTCCCATGAGTAAATGAACTTTCACATTGCTAGTGTCAAATGTAATACACAATATCGTTACCTAGTGTAAATTGGATTTTTGTGTTCTAAGTGCCACAATAAACACCACCTATTATCCATTCTAATGGATGAAACCACATAGTGTACTTCATGTAAATGTCATGAACTACAATGTTTTATGTGACAAAAACCACTTTCTCTTGTTGTGATAATCACCTCAAAGTTTTAAGAGTCAAACATTGACCAAGTGTAAGAACTATAAGTCTAACTATGAATCACCATAAAGTAACATCTTTGCTCGAATGGTGGGGTCCATGATGTTTTGGTCATGATGCAGGCCACACCATCCTTATTCAAGAACCTCACCAAAGTTTGAAGAACTAACAAATCAAGTAATGTTGATAATCTCCTCTCATGTTAAGTCCACATGTGAGCATATTTGGCTTCAAAGTTGCATGATTAAAATTAGATGTGAGTTTAAACATATGGGTTTAGGTTTCATTTTTTGGGTTAGAAGTTGGAACTTAAGTATGAAATTAAGGTTTACGGTCTAAGATTAGGGTTTAAGAAACTTAGGTCTAAATTGTTGGTTTAAGTTTGTAATTTAGGGTTAAGGTTTCAATATTAAGGTTTAGGTTGTAGGTTCTAAGGTTTTCATTTCAAGTTCATAATTTAGGGTTTCAAGGTTGTACTTTTGGCTTTAAGGTCCAAATATAAAAGGTTTGAATATTAAAGTCCAAGTTCTAGGATTTGACATTAGGGGTTTCAAGTCCAACATTTAGGGTAAATGTTTCAAATTTATCAACCATGCCCTAGTGGATGAAATCCATTAATCATCATCACACAAAAGGGTTGGCTTAGGTAGCCAATTGAATGAATTATTAAGGTGCCTAGGGTTCCGATGGAACATTCATTGAAATCCAAAAATTGATTGTCATGGCAAGATTTGAAAGATCGATCATGGTTTAATGGATGCAAGAAAATATATGCAATGTACAACACCATGATCTTGAACCATCATGGATTGTTTATTTACATTGACTCAAGTTACCTTATTTGTTATCACAATGTAAGCATTTTTCTCCACTTGGCCATCTATTAAAAGTGGCAGCAATATTTCACCCATCAAGATGAATATCTAAAATATCTTTTGAGGGATCTAAGGTATTTGGGGGATGTTTGTCATGAGGAGGATGGGAAAATGAAATTACCACTATATGTGGACCATGGTGTTCTCAAGGCTTACAATAAAATGCATGCAAGGTTTAGGGTCCAAATGGAATGGGGAATGGGGAATTGGTGGATTTAAATGAAATGGTGATGCTTCATGAAAATATTTGATTCCACAAATTTAAAAAATTCATCTTTTCCAAGCTAACATTCTCCTTCACCAACTACCTTCATTACTGTCAAATGGACCTCACATATGAAATAATTGGAAATCACAACCTTAGCCCTATTTATATAAGGGTGGGTAAGAAACTAGTAGGTAATAGTTTATTAAATACAAGTTTAAACTTGTGAAAACTTATAATTTAAGATTTAAGGTTTGAGGTAAAAAAATTGGAGTTAAGTTAGGTTTTAAATATAAAATTAAGGTGCAAGGCTTAAAGGTTTGGTATTAAGATTTTCAAATTTGAAATGAGGGTTCAAAATTTAAATATCTATAATTATGGTTTAAAATTTAAAATTAAGGCTAATGTTTTAAGGCCTAAAATTAGGGTTTTAATCTTGAATTTTTGGGGGTTTGAAATCAATGTTTTAGGATCTAAAATTTGGGCTTAGGTTTTAGGGTTTGAAATTAAGGATTTAAGGTTTAAAATTAGGTTTTATTGGTATGAAATTAAGTTTTTAGGTTTATATTTGATAAACGTGTGGATTATACAATCACAATGTTTTCACATCAACATGTTAAGTACAATTTCAAAATAGCCCTAACTTCTATTATAAACTCCTTTTGTGAAATCATATTTAAATATTTAAGCATTTTCAAATGGTAAATTTTAACTTTGTTCTTCCTCTCACAATTGATATCCATCTTCCTTAATAGGAAGGCATCATGGACATTAGATGTAAGGGAGAATCAATTTGCCATAATTGCCATGCTCTTAGAATTCATGGTCATAATTTCCCCCTTGCATAGTTTTGTTATAGGGCCTTGCATTTCAACACTAGTGGTCAATGGGGTAAGATTTGAGGGACCAACATCAATGGAAGGTCTATCTAACTCATTAAAAGGAAAGCTATGACTAGGGCTAGGGCTAGGAAATGAGGTTGGGGTTATGGGTGTGTGATTAACAAGGTTTTTTTGCATCTTCAAAATATTCCAACTTTTAATGTCCATTAATGAATTTCAGTCGTTCCAAAATCATCACATTGCAATGTGGTTTGTTTTGAACCATTTTCATTGGAATCATTTGTCTTCAATTCCTTCAAAATTTCTTGTATATGGTCCTTCAATGTGTTTTCAACAAATTGGGGCTTAAGGTAAATTTTTAGATAACCTTAATTGATAGATTTCCACATCATATTAAGGATCAATTGAACCCCATGTTTTTGCTAGTGTTATATATGGCAAGGGCGATGTTTATATGATGCCACAAAATATTAAACTAAAATGTGTAGATTCCACAATTTATTAAAGTAATTTATTTTGACAAGGTTTGGCCTTGTGTAGTGCCATTGATTCAAGCACTTGAATTTCAACCATGAATTCATTAGCATTTGAAAAGTTTGCCATTCATTAAGAATAAATCCACACACCCAACACTAACACTTAGATGTAAATATAAAACTAATAAATGATGATTATTAATTAGTTGCTAAAAATATAATGTGTTTTCACCCGTAACGACTACAAATATGGCCAATAAAAGGATTCAAGTAAACAACAAAACATACCATTGATTCGACATCAAGAGGATTATTAAGGGGATTAATCTAAATCTTAATTTTTAAGAGTTGTCTTCACTTAGTAGCATATAGATATGACTAGTAAAATATGACTTAACCAATAAGATGGAAACCCTACCCACCAAAACCAACTTGGGGAAAAAAACCACTTGCACTTACTATTTGAAATGTTTCAAGTTTATTTATTAGTTTCATTCAAAAATAATCTGACTAGTAAATTGGTTTGGGTATGTGGTGTCACCAAAAAGGTCATGTAAACCAAAAATATAATTAACTAAAATTGACCTTTTGCTTTCACCTTGAATCATAATAAAATTGCCCAACAAGATGGAAACCCTACCCACCTAAACTAGTTAGGGGAAGGAAATCACCTACACTTACTATTCAAAAAAATAGAACTAATAAGATGGTTTGGGTATATGGTGTCACCAAAAAGGTCGTGTAAATCCCAAAAACATAACTACCTTAAATTGACCTTTTGCTTTCACTTTGATTCAAAATAGATTTGACCAACAAGATGGAAACTTTGTCCACCCAAATAAACACCATGAAAAAGGTTAGTTACACCTATTATTTAAATGTTTTATATTTTTTCAATTTAATTGAAAAAAATCTAACTAAAAATTAAAGTTGGGCATGCAATGATACCAGTAATGTTAAAAAGACCAAAAACAAAACTAGCTAAAACATGGATTTTACTTTCATGATCAATTTGCTTGCATCTTATTGAATCACTGAAAATCAAACCAACAAGATGGAAATCCTACTCACTTAAACCAACACCATGAAAAAGGCTAAATGGGTCCAAACTCTTTAAGGTGTACCATTAGTGACAAAAAAAACTTAGTTTTAAGTGTAATCCTTTTTTGATCCCTATTAGTATTAATTAATCAAAATGTGTCAAGTATTTTATAAGTACCATATTTTAGACCACTACAATTCTAGATTCCATTAATCTCATCCATTTTGTGTTTTTAGATGGTCAAATAGGACTATGTAAAGGAGAATAGTATGGGTGACACCATGATAATATTTTGGTATTCCTTAAAGAATTTGGACCTAATTACACCGATTATTTGATTCAAATCTTTTTTCAATTTCATTCAAGAATAATTTAACCAACAATTAGGTTTGGGTATGTGATGTTACTAAAAAGGTCAAAAAGAAGAAAAACAAAACGAGCTAAAACGTGGTTTTTGCTTTCATGACCAATCTACTTTTTGAATCAAAACCAATTTGACCAACAAAATGGTTTGGGCATTCAATAAAAGTAAAAAGTTTAAGAAATTAAAAACATACAAGCAGTTGGAATATAACCCTAACCACTTTGAAAAAGTGGATATAAACACCATATTCAAGGCTATGGGGTAAACCTCACCTCAAAAAATAAGAATTGTGGGAGGATTTTTAATCTTGAAGAATAACAATTGTAAGTTGGGGGTAATTTCCTCCTATTCAACACCCTCCACTCTTTGACTCCTTCCACTCTTAGCGCCACACCGTCGTTGGAGGTCATTCAAGCTTCACATATTAAAAAGTTGGTGTTACAAGTTGTCAAATTGTCATAGGTTTTAGAGGTAGTTGGAGCTTCACATAGGTGATAAATAGCCTACAAGTTGTCAAAGTGTCATAGATTCTACAGGTAATTGAAGGTTCATAAAGGTGAAAAATAACCTACATGTCATCAAAGCATCATAGACCCTAGAGGTAGTAAAAACTTCACATAGGTGAGAAAACAACTTTTAGGTTGTCAAAATATCATAGGTTTTGGAGGTAGTCAAAAATTCACATAGGTGAGAAAAGAAAGTAAGGCTATTACTACATCTGCTTATAGATTTTGAAGCTTCGTGTTTTCATCATCAAACCTTTGCACTTATAAAATGTTGGAGTTATGCAAAGGAGAAAGAGGAGAAAAAGTTGTTACCAAAATTTCACATAGGAGAAAAAAAAAGAAAGGTATAGTTGGAACTCTTCAAAGGAAAAAAAGGAAAAAAAGGTGTTATTGGAGCTTTTTAGAGAAAAGAAAAGAGAGAAATGCATCACTAGAGTTTTTCAAAAGGGAAAAATGAAAGAAAATGCACATTGAAATGAGATGCACAAGGTGGCAACAATGGGCAACAATTTAGCACCAAACTTGGTTGGTGTCAAATTAAGGTGTAAAATCCAATTTCATGCGATGTTGGGGCACAATGTAAATTTTTCGTGCCATATTGGGCATTATGGGTTAGATTTTGAACAAATAAAGGCTATTGGTCCTTTGTTTGGTGAACTTTATGAAAAACTTTGTGATCCAAGGAATTTTTTAATTTTCATAAAGGAAGCCACATAAGGGTCTTGCTCAAGGAGTTGGTTGTAGAAAACACCTTGACCACCTTAGTGTAAATTGCATTATGTTTGTAGATTTTATGAATGCTTGTATTTAATGGACCCAAAACATGTTGAACTGCAACCAACAAAAGTTGCAGAGTGTCCCATGGAAGGTAATGGATTTCATGAATTAGGAGTTGGTTAAAGGGAATACATTTTAAAAACTAAAGGTAATAATCATTGCATTACCTTGGGGGAAGGTGTTTAGGTAGATTGGGCTCCTAATGGAGTTTTTCCTAAACAATTTTAAAGACACAAGGCAAGATGTACTTGAAGTGTTTTGAGTAATGTGAAAACTTGACCAACTTTCATATTTTCTTATTAAAGGTTTGACTATCCTAATCCCTAAGTTTGGCAACCATTCCTTTATTGAGAATTGGTAGCCCATAACTTGTTTAGAAACATATATAAAATATTTGCCAAGTTGTTATTGAATTGTTTATAAGCTCATTTGCCAAACATTATCCACCTAAACTAGATTGGGTTTGTGGTGGGCACACTAGAAAAATTCTTGTACTTTGCAATTAAAATCCAATGATTAAAATTTTTCAATAATCCTATAAATGATTAGAATAAAATATAACTTTTAATCTACATGAAAAAATAAATTCATAAATGATTTTTTTTGTCACTAATGGATGATAATATCACATATGATAGTAATGAAGTCATTAGTACACAATCTTTTTCATCATAAGACATCCATGACAAAGGGAAAAAAGATGTGAACTTCTAATTGTCACTTATATGATTATAAAATGGCCATTGTTTTAAATGATGTGGGTGGTTAAAAAAGAGCACCATCAAATGTTGTTGGTCAATTTTGAAAAAAAAATTGATTGACTCAATTGGGAGTTTCTGTTTACTACTATTTAAACCTTTATATTTAGATAAAAGTGTGTGCATTGTGTTTCAACATTTTACAAGGTCACAACCTCTTCAATCAAAATCACTGGTGAGATCAAAGACATGTTAATTAATTTGTTTATATCAATTTCATAGGGTTGTCCACTCTTGCCATATTTGTTCATCTTGGCAATTGATGTTCTTAACTATTTGCTTGCAAGTTCAGTTTATTGTGTGTGTGACTTGCATGTTTGGGCAATGGCTAACTCACAAATTAATCATTTAAATATCAATTGGGAATTTTTGTTTACTACTATTTAAACCTTTATATTAAATTAAAAGTGGACTATTGCATTGGTCACAACTTTTTACAACTTAGCCATAGTCATGCTTTGGGATTCAGGGTCCATGCCTTACACCTTTTTTCAAGAGAACTAAATGATTCCTAGTTTTGGGGTGACTCAAGGAAAAGCTTCAAATGGGTTTATCCCTTTGATCTCACACGCTTGATATGCCAACTAACAAAAATCAAATGAATTGAAAAGTTGGTCATTCTAACTCTTGAACATAGCCATGTCAAACCATTTCAACCGAGCCTACAACTTGAGTTAGCTACCAACAAACAATCAAACCTTACCATGTTTCAATTGGGTGACATTGAGGGACCTAGGCAAATGGACTTGGAAAGTGGAGAACAACCTTTACTAGGTGCATTTCTTTAGTTATTTACTTAAGCAAAGGTATCATGAGAAACGATACAAGAAATCACTATGTTTTTTACCCAAAAAAATCAGTCATAAAGATCCCCATGTAGTACCACACAACGGCATGATTTTTGGCATTATGTAATTTTATTTTCAAAATTTGAGTCATTTGTATGCAATTAGCAAAAAAATATGAATATTTATTCAAAGTGGGCTGAATTATTTTTATGATTGTTCAATCTTTTTCCTTCAAACCTTAATGAATTTTTTTAATTAATTATTTTTGACTAATTGCATACAATAAACAACTTCATCATGCAAATATCACTTCAAATTTCATAACATTTGGATGACATGAGAAAAAGTTATGAATGTTTATTTTAAAAGACATAATTCAAATAAAGACCCCAAAAACTAACTTAAAATGAAAAAGGTTTAAGTAAGGGGTTAATTAGCTGAACTCAGTCCTAATAAGGATTAAATATTTAAGCTTTTGCCCCTGCCTAGGGGAGGTAACTAACACCTCTCCGTGTGCATCCTACGCCAAGCTTAAGGTTTGTCTCTTTTGCCCAAGGGGATAAAAAGGGGTAAAGTTGGGAAACTTGGGACTCATGTAGGAACGTCGCCTGTGCATGTGCCCAGGCCTACAGCCAGTTCTCACCCATTCAGGATTTATATAGCCAGTGGCCTCACAATTCAACGTTCATAATATCTATCACCATGAATGCAGCAGGAGTGTCTCAACAAGAGACGCCCATTTGATATTCCGAAAACATAAAAGAACGTTCCAAGTTGCACCTTGGAACCAATAGCATAGTCCGGGAGTTATATGCTATCGGTTGTCGGTATGTATGACTTCCAAGTTCCCACTAGGCTGACAATAATAGACAAAGGTGTTAGTTGGTAGCCCATAAGTCTTATGGAAGCCTGTCATGATATACATGTCCAGGGCCAGGAATCACAAATTGTGTCCTTTTCTGGCCTAATTATTGTTGAACAAATGAGCAAAGACAGCGATGAATCTGTTACACAGGGAGAGGGGATGCCACCAAATAAAAGGTCTTGCAACTTGCAACTTCACAATGACCTGATGAATAATTGGTCTATACTCTCACCACAATTTTACAGAATCTGTATATGGACAATGATTGTTCTATTATTGTAGAAAACTCAAGCACATATACAGGTGTTGGAATAGGCTTGTGACTAACTCTGAAACTAGCTTAGATGACAAATGAGCTTGTTAGAACAGGAGCCTTGAATTGATTTGA
>Ga0116228_10006347_pt1 | contig 10569 bp, 9 predicted proteins | sample S1TSphfallax_2_FD_89694 | JGI IMG/M metagenome (GOLD analysis project Ga0116228, IMG submission 89694) | Host-associated microbial communities from peat moss isolated from Minnesota, USA - S1T2_Fc - Sphagnum fallax MG | ecosystem: Host-associated > Plants > Peat moss > Unclassified | place: USA... | reverse complement strand
TTTTTCATTGGCTACTGATCCTTAAATTGTTTAATGCAGTTGTAGGCCGAGGCTTTGAAGCTTTATGCCACTATAGTCACAGATCTTGGCTTGACTATGCAAGATCTTCCAAAAGTTGTCTTGCTTACCTTTTACATTTAGGAGCGGTGACAAGTTCCCTAGGAGATCTATTTCTTTCATGAGTTCAAGCCAAAGGATGGAATGCATAGAAGAAAATTTTGGGAATGACAAATAAGAGGGAAGGAGGCCTTTAAACAAATGTTTTACAAATTTTCCACTCATTTCCTTCTACTACATCCACTATTCCCCTACTCTCGGTGCTGAGAGTATAACATGAAAAATATTTTAAAATTCAAATCTTATTATTGCATGTATTTCTACCATGTCTTTCTTATGATGGGAGCCATTAATTAAGTCCCCCCATTCTTTGGGATTTAACGTGATCTTAAAACAAACAACACCATGTTTCGTAAGGAGTTTCTCAAGGACTTGAACTCCTTGCACCTTGTTAATTATGGGTGGTATTTTGACTACCCAAAAGAGAACATTCTGGCTTCAAAATTTTCATTACGTGACAAAATTGAACCAGGATTCCAAGAAATCCTTCAAATGTTTACAAGTCCTCAGATGTAAAAGGGGAAGAAGAAAGGGTTTGCTTTGGGAAAGAGAAAACAAACTAAGGAATCTAGACCTAATCAATGATAGGAATTTAGTAGGGAGGTTCACTTGGATGCAACTTTCGCTCTTATTCTTGATCTAAATGCTTTGGAACAAATTATTGGCTCCAAGTTGCCTCACCTCAATCTCCTTTTTTTTCTCCATTGGAATACTAAGCTTGGATTTTGAAAGCATGCACCCACTTCACTTCACCCCTGCTCAGCCAACTCCCTTTGTACTGCCACCTTGCAAACCCTTTGTGACGCGCCCCCACACTCCTGGAAAGACTCAAATGCAAGTCTGAAAATGAAAACAACAAAAAAAAGTAGTTAGGGTACACTCTTTAGTTCACAACATTTCAGGGGTAAAGGGGCATGCTGGAACCTCAAGATGGGGACTAGGACGAGTGACAAGTAGGTCAATTATTCACATGAACCTACACAAACCAAACAACATTGTTTAATGTATAACTAAAGCACTTTTGGTGCATGGACGAACCAGGGGCATACACGAACTCATAAAACTCATCATAGCCCAAACTTGGGGGAAGCCACTACCTTCCCCTTTATTGTATTTTTTTTATTAACCATGGGGGCTACATCTAAATGTCATTTTGTCCCAAGACTCCCAAGTTGGGAGCCCCGAAACTTTTGAAATTGGGACTCTCGAAACTTTGGAAGACCATAATTTGTTGTGTAGACCTTCAATTGAAGTGAAGTCTAAAACAAAGTTGCAACCCTCATCGAAATCTTTTTAATGATATCTTGCACACCACTTGCATGCACGTATTTCAGGGCGATTCATGACTTTTAGTGGGCACAAATCAAATTGGCACTTTTATTCCCGACCATTCTTTTGGCCATAACTTGTGTTTTAAGTACTCAAATGGGTCATGGGAGCCCATTTTGGATATTTAAATTTCAAAAGTTTTTCAATGGTATAAAGAAATTTTTAATCCAATGAGTTTTAACCTCTGAAATACCTTTTTGAAGACTTTGGACTCCATGAGGATTCCAACTCCCAAAATGGAAGTCCACTTGGGAATGTGTGGGTTCATTCCCTCACATTCTTAAGAGTGCAAATAAGGCTCCTAAATTGCACTATCGGCCCACACCTTTCCATGCCATTGCCTTGGTCGTTAATTTAAAGCTAGAATCATGACACCCTAGATGGCATTTGTCACATCCCTGGCCTTGGGCTCGTGACCAAGGCAAGGGCTTGTAAAGGTGTGAGCCAAGAGTGAAGCCTAGGAGTCACATTTCATGCTCTGGAAAGTGTAGGAGAATGTGAGGGAATGAACCCACACACTCCCAAATGGGCTCTCACTTTGGGAGTTAGATTCTTTATGCACTTTCAAATTTTTAAAGGACGATTGCAACGATCAAAACTCATTGGATTAAAGAGTTTTCATACCATTGGAAAGTTTTTAGAATGTAGATGTCTAAAATGGGGGTTTGCATGATTCATTTGGGCAGTTAAAACATAAGTTACGACCAAAAGGGGGGCTAGGAGTCAAATTGTCAATTTGATTCCCGACCACTAAAAGTTGGGAATCGCCTTGATTTACTTGCATGCAGGTGGCATGCCATATATATTTGGAAAGATCTTGATCAAGGCTACAACTTTGCTTCAGACCTCATCTCAATTAAAGGTCTGCACAAAAAATTATGGGCATCCAAAATTACGAAAGTCCCCATTTCGGGAATTTTAGGACTCCCAATTTGTGAATCGTGGGACAAAATGACATTTGGGTGTAGGGCTCGTGACTAAGCACAAAGAATACTATAAGGGGGAAGGTGGTGGCTTCCCCCAAGTTTGGGCCATGGTGAATCTTGTGAGTTTGTGTTTGCCCATGGTTCATCCGTGCACCAAAAGTGCTCCATGATGCACTCCTAAGTTCCTTGTTGAACCCACTTGAGGGTCCAAGTGTGTTGAATTGCAGAAATAGGGAACTTGGAGGCGCTCCCGACTTCCAGCACTAAAAAGGGGGTAGAGGGGCGTGCTAGAAGTCCCGGGATTAGACTAGGAAGAGGGACTAGATTATCAAACTTGAATCTACATCCAAAACCAATCACAAAAGGGTTAGTTCACATTCGGGAACACCCTTGGGTGTTGGGACAAGCCATAGGCACTTTGACACACTTGACTCACCACGGCCCGGACTTGAGGGAAGCCACCACCTTCCCCCATATAGTATTATCTGCGTTACTCTGCAGAGGCTACATCCAAATGACTCTTTTTCCCGAGACTCCCAAGTTGGAGTCCCGAAACTGTCCCGGGTTGGACTCCCGGGACTTTGGACACTCACAACTCTTGGCTCCAACCTCCAATTGGAGTGAGGTCTAAACCAAAGTTGTAGCTCTCCTCGAGAGCTTTCCAATGCCCCATAGCACTCCATCTACAGACGTCGAGAAGAGGTCGATTCCCGACTTTTAGTGGTCGGGAGTCAAATTGCCAATTTGACTCCCAGCCCTTTTTTTGCCCATAACTTGGGCTGCAGATGTCCAAATGACCAATGCGAGGCCATTTTGGACATCTACACTTCAAGAAATTTCCAATGACACCAAGAACACCCCAATCCAAGGTGTTTTGGCCTCTGCTGTCGAACTCTAAACATTCAGGAGTCCCAGAGGACTCCAAATCCCCAACTTTGGGAGTGTGAGTTTCATCCTCACACTTAGCCCCAAAGTGGGGTTGCGACACTCCAATTATGCACTAACCAACTTGTTGTTTGGTTTGTTCAGGTCTGTGTGAATAATTGACTTGCTTGTCATTCATCTTAATCCCAATCGCGGAGCTCTAGCATGCCCCTCTACCCTTGAAGTGATGCGAGCTAGGGAACGTTACCCCAACTCCTTATCCTTCCATTATTTTCACTTTGGACTCGAAGTTGAATCTATCAAGGAGCTTGGGGGTGTGTCAGCATTATATTACATTATCATTTTCATGGCTAAGTATTATGAAGGAGAGGGTTGATTCTAAGAAGTGGTTGCATGCGTTTGAAAATATCTCTATGTTCATTCATGAAATTAAGCCATTTCAATGCCTTTTAGCTTTCTTTGATAACTTCCATTTCAATGGCTTGTTGATTCTTACTTCTTCCCACTAATGTGTAGGTTAATCCCAAGGACAAGGTCAACCTTGTTATTGATGACATTCTAAGGAATGTTCCTATCCCTTTGGTTTCTCCTAATTCCCCAAAGAACCCCCTTTGGAACAAATAAGGGGAAGATTGGATAGTATCCATTTTTTATTTCGCAAGAATTTTTTTGATTACTAATGGGGTTGTGCTTCTTCTCCACCCAAATGATCCCCAAATTGTCAAGGAGATCAAGTTTTATTTGGAGCTACAATTTTTAGATTCATATGAAGTGGGCAATCGTCAATTCTTTCCCACTTGTAAGCTTAGAGGACCCCCCCTTGTAGATATGGGCTCCCATATTTTCTCTTCTTTCTTTGCATCCATTTCCCAACTTACTTTTTTCAAATATTGTGTCTAGAATGTTGTAAACCCTCTTGAGTTGGATGACTCTAGTTAAAGCTTTTTATCTTGGCTCCTCCTCAATGAATTTGTCTTTTTTTTCCCTTTTTTCTAAGGATTCCTTGCAAAAAGGTATCAATGTTCCTGAAGAGGATGTCTTTTACAATTGGATGGACATGTCCTCCATGTCTATGTCAAATACTGGAAAGCCATTTTGACTAGCCAAGGAATTCCATCCACTCACCCTCCAAGCCTTCATTGAGGTGTGCTCTAAAGCATGGTCTTTTGTTGTTGACTTGTCCACCTCCACAAATTTGCTTCCTCCCCTCACGCTAGCTCTTACTTTGTTTGCTTGCTTCTAATCTTGCTTCTAGTCTTGGTTTTCATTTTCATTCCTTTTATAAGCAACAACATGAGGGCATGTCATGCCCTTCATTGTCATGTTTTGACTTTGGAGCCAAACATGGATGTTTTTCAACTTTGAATCAAAATCCCCACATTGTAGAAGTGGTTGTGCACAAATTTGCAACTGAATTCTCCTTGCAACTTGATGTTGATGCAAATGGTAGCATGTAATGCATTAAACAAAAGCCAATACTTGTGAGTTTGGTGTAGAACATAATGTTTCACCATGGGTGTGAGAGTTTATGATAGCACAAGCAATTGCCCATGTCAATCTAGATGGCACCCTAACTTGTAGATGAAAAGAATGCTTCCAATAACAAATGATTATAGCATTGGCATATTCCAAAGTTTCCTAAAAGAAGACCACTTTGTTTGCAAATAAGGTTTTCACAAAGGTCTTGAGCTTCCAAGTGGGAAATCTTACCTCCATGCATGCCTTGTCCTACTTTTGTCTATCTTTACTAGATTATTTAATCCAAGTAATGGTCTTTTACAAAATGGATTATGCATTTTTCAATGACACATCCTTCATGTTAACACAAAGCTTTGTGTTGTTTGTGGCATATTGGCATGCTTTTGACATTGCATGGCCAAAACAAAAACCTATGAAAGATTGTTCAAGTTATAAAGGGGCACATGTAATCATTGAAGATAGTGTTGTTGCTAGGGTGTTGGGGTTAAAGCTTTCATCTTTGACATATGCTATCGCCTTGTCCATCAATTGGAATTTCCCAAGCAAGGGTTTCACAAGTTCTATTAAGGTTGCCCCAAGTGTGTTAGGTGCCTTGAATAAACCAATAGTTACATGTTTTGGCACCCAATGTTCATCATTGAAATTCATAACCAATGCAAATGTATCAAAACATACATTTCCATGGTTTTTGTAAACAAGGTGGGAATGTGATCCTTCATTAATTGCTTGCAAGAAAGAAAACAAATGTTAGGATCTAGCCACATCACTAGTCTTCAAAACCAAGGTGACTCCACACATGATGGTTATGCTTCATAGTTTTTTGTAATGAAAAACACAAGGTCTTCCACAAAGTTGAGTTAACGAGGGTTGTTTTTTTGGTAATCTCTTTGATTGGGTGAATGCAAGCTTAGGTGGTTCATAATGTGGCACATGAAAACATCACCCACAATCCATTTCCTCTTTTTTTGAAGCCTTGGAAGGATTGAATAATTGAACAATCTAGTAGATTTCAAATAATTGTTTAATCTACTACTTGGGCCCAACCAAAAAATATTGCTTTAAGCATGTGTGCACAAATTCAACATAAAAATGAATAATTTTCCATAATGATATGAACTTATGAATATACCCAAATTTTAACACTAACAAAAAAGAACAAAAAGTCCATTGAGAATCACTTACAATTGACATGTTGTAAAAATCTTAAAACCTAATGTTATTGACACATTATTTAACTAAAATGGAGTCCTTAACAATTATAATATTAACCATTGAACCATTTTGAAGTTCATATAAGAAACCTACTATTGGGGTGAATAATCCATTCAACTCATCTTATAAGTCCATAGATATTTTAATTTTGTAAATTAATATGCATAATAAAAATTTATATCATATGCATACTCAAGTTAACAATCCCAAAGTAAGTCCTTATTGAAAAATTCTAACATGTAAGATACAAATTAATTATTAAATTTGCATTCATATCATAGAAACTACCATTTTGACACCAATAGGGAGACACCTTAATTTCCATCAACTTGATCACCAAAAACAAACTAATGATGCTTGATGTATGAATAAGGTTTTTCTTCTTACATTCCTTCTTACCCCTTTCCCCCCCACCCTCACCACCTTGATCTACAAACATTGATTCAAGGTTGTATCTAGTAAATTCATTTGGGAGTTCATTCGACAAGTGTTTTTTCATGGAAGTGTTCCACATGCATAATTATATTTTAGTTCAAACCTTCCCTAGATCTTGTGGTGTTTTGTGCACTTTGTGAAGGCTCAAGTGATGAGGAGCTACTTTGGCACATCATGTGCATCATTGTTTGCACAATTTTCATGTCAATTTTAGAGTTTTGATCTTGGAAAAGGAGAAAAAAACTAATAAAATTTGATCAATATTGAGGCACCCAAAAGCTTTAGTTTTTTTCAAGAGACATATATAGAAGGCTCCATGTCATTGGTTCTTCTACAACTTGAATCTTTTCTAGAGTTTTGGTAGTTTATCACCCCTTTGAGGTTGTGGCATCACCTTGTTCAATCATGAGCCCAATATCACCAACTTTTGATTCATGAACAATATAATTTGATACACAAATCATTGAACTCCATGTTAATCAATATTATTTGATGAATGGTAGAGATTTAACAAGGCAAGATGAAGATGGTTGATTGGTTGGACATGATTAAAACATTTCATGAGTTTGATTTTCAAATTACCTGTGAAGGGAAAAGACTTAGGATGTAGTTTTGGAATTTGATGAAGAGAAGATGTTGTTTTGTTTTTACACACAAAGATGGACTTAGAGAGTTGTTGGAGATAAAATAAAGACACAATATGTAGTTTAGAGTTTTAAACCATGGATTTTCATGTTTTCATTTATGATTTCTACACTTTACACTATATATGTTTGATATGTTCAATTTTGATTAAAAAGGATAATAGAATATCAATGAGAAAATAATGAGCATATTTTGAAATTGTTGTGTTCTCTAAAAGAATCATGGAACGTTGATCACAAATTTTGCTTATTTTAGGATAATTCAAAATCTAGGAAATAAGGGAACAATAACTTTAATAAGAAAATTATGTGAATACAAACTACATATATAATTGAATGAATGGAAAAAATAGATTATATGTGTTGTAAGCACTATTGAGAGTATAAGTTGAATTGTTTTAAATAGGCAAAGAACAATTTTGTGTAGAATTTATGCCTACCATTTGGTGACCATTTTGGGGACAATTTTTTTTCTTAAAACCAGTACGATATAAAAAAGGAGGAGATTTAATAGATGGTCATTGCATTATTTTTTCAATCTCTTTTTCTTTAATAATGTTTCATGAATCAAAAACATGAGGCCCTATGGTTGTTAAAAAATTGTAAATTATATATTCTATGTACATTGATTTTATTCAATGCTCCTCATCTAACCATTGGATCAAGATTAATTTTGATTCAAAATGAACTTAGAGTTCCAAAATGTTGTTGTGCAAATTCTAATTTTTTTGCTTGTGTTTAGGTTAGCCAAAGGATGCCATAAAGATTTTAGCTTACTATGTACTATAATAATTGTTATACATCACATTTTTTGAACAAAAGTGGCTCACCTTTAGTGCGTTTTCACCCCAAAGCTCAAAGTTGGCCCCATGGATTTATGATCCTCAACTTTTGGCACCAAGAGTAAGGAAAAAGAATGTGATAAAAATAGGGACACATGATGATCAACAATGGCCGCTATGTAGTAAGGAGCTCTTGTAATCTTTTCAATCACTAATTGCAAGGCTAGCTTTTAGATTTGTGAATTAAATATGTTTTGAAACCTTCATTCTTTCGCAAATTAAAGTTTAGGAGTCATTTACACAAATCTTAACATCAAAGTTCTAGCAGTTTGGACATATCTTAAACATTTGGACCATATTGCCACCCAAAAAGTTGAAAACTAGCCATCAAAACCTTGACTCCTTAAAGTGGGACATTCAGTAACTTATTTGTGTAATTCAACAATTTTCGATCCTCTACTCTTAGTACCAACAGTAACAAAATGTGGGGGAAATGATAGAGATAAATATTGGAAAAAAATGTAAAGCCATAATTATTGATTGTGTGCCTTCAAGCATTCAAGTTAAATTTTGGAAATGTAACACAAAACATGGGATTTTTTCAATTTATTGGAACAATGCAATTGTCCCAAAGCATTCATTAGGAATCATAATAGTTATTGACATATATATTTGGCAAGGCCACATGCGTGAAACCGAGATTGTCGTATTATAAGAATGGAAGATATTTCTAATGGAAAATATATGTAGGAAAATAGAGAATTTGCATGAAAATGGTGGTGATGTAAAAAGGAAAATAAAAAATAAAAATGTTATGTAGGAAATTGTAACACAAGAATCAAAACGAGAAAAAAAAATCTTTATTAAAATTTTCCACCTCACTTGAAGATCACATAAAGGTTCATTGCTGCAACCTTAGCCTTGGGCTCATGACCAAGGTAAGGGCTTGCAAAGGTGCGGGCCAAGTATGAAGCCCGGGAGTCACATTTCATGCTCCTGGGAGTGCAAGAGAATGTGAAAGAATGAACCCTCATACTCCCAAGTGAGCTCCCATTTTAGGAGTTGAAGTCACGGTGGATTCTTGAATCCTTAGAGAGCAATTGCAGGGGTCCAAACCCATTGGATTGAGAAGTTTCTTATATCATTGGAAAGATCTTGAAACTTAAATGTCTAAAATGGGCTCCCATGACCCATTTGGACATTTAAAACATAAGTTATGGCCAAAAGAAGGGCCAAGAGTCAAATTGCCAATTTGACTCCAGACCACTAAAAGTTAGGAATCACCCCAATTTCCTTGTGTGCAGGTGGCATGCGACATACCATTGGAAAGCTCTGGATGGAGGCTAAATTTTTTCTTCAAACCTCATTTCAATCCGAGGTTTGCACACAAAGTTATGGGCCCCCAAAATCACAAGAATCCCTATTGTGGGAATTTTGGGACTCACTTGGGAGTCCCATGACAAAATGACATTTGGGTGTTGGTCTCATGGCCAAGCATAGAGTATACTATAAGGAGGAAGGTGGTGGCTTCCCCCAAATCTGAGCCGTGGTGAGTCTTGTGAGTCTATGTTTGCCCGTGGTTCGTCTGTGCACCAAAGTGCTATAACTACACACTAACCAACTTGTTGTTTGGTTTTTGCAGGTCCGTGTGAGTAAGTGAAATGCTTGTCAATATTCCTAGTCCCATCCCAAAGCTCCAGCACGCCCCTCTACCCCCAAAATGTTGTGAACCAACTCCTTCTCCTTCCATTGTCTTCACCTTTGGACTCACAGTTGAGTCCATCAAGGAGCTTGGGGGTGCGTCATTCATGCTATAAAGAGGTTCACCCCCAAGCTCAACATCATGACAACATATTTCACTTCTAAGCCTCACCATCTATGAACGTTATGACTACAAGATCATTCAAAAGAGAATTCTTAATCGTAGGCGGTGAAACATGGGCATCAAAGGTTTGGGCTTGAACATTAGCATACAAAGGCAATATAAAATCTTGTTGAAATTGTCTGTTGCAAAAAAAGGTAGTGTTTTGGAAATACCTTTGCATTTCAAAAAAAGGAGAGGATAACGACTTCAAGGAATTAAAATGGAAATGTAGGAAATAACAATAAATAAATAAAAAGTAGACTTATTCATAATCTAATTCTCTTGGGTTGTTTCTCAACTGGCAAATCTTCATCACCGATGTTAACAATTGGGTGGGTCGCCTTAAGAAGAGGAACAATAACCAAGGGCTCAAAAACCTCGATAAATTTTGTTATGCATGCATGGCAATAGAAGCAATAAGTGTACTAGAACCATTTCTATCTTTTATGCATCGGTCCCAAAGTGGCAAAGCTCACAACATGTTAGCTTCGTGCTTAACCTACAATTCAAGCATTTGCAATGCATCGTGGATGTTCTAGGCACAAACAAAGCTAAGGTTATTATTGGCGAGTATGACATTTAGGTTATGATTCCTTTGGGTGTCAAAGTTAGTAGGTTTTTGAAGCCTATGCTAGCCATAATGCAATAAAAACTATAGATTTGTTTATAGACTCTCTTTTTGATGTTCCAAAGTCTACTTCAAAAGCTAGTGAAACTTTGCTTGTGTCTAAAATATAATGTTTGACAACATTCTTATTTTTGGAAAACAGGTTATTTCACCTCTAACTTGGTGGAAGGAACATGTAAGTAGGTTCCCAAATGTCTTTTTTTTGGCCAAGCAGATTCTAGGCATACCAAGATCTCAAATTAAAACAGAGCAAATATTCTCTATTGTA
>Ga0116228_10006345_pt1 | contig 10570 bp, 7 predicted proteins | sample S1TSphfallax_2_FD_89694 | JGI IMG/M metagenome (GOLD analysis project Ga0116228, IMG submission 89694) | Host-associated microbial communities from peat moss isolated from Minnesota, USA - S1T2_Fc - Sphagnum fallax MG | ecosystem: Host-associated > Plants > Peat moss > Unclassified | place: USA... | reverse complement strand
TGTGCCTTTGTAAGCCATTCTTCGGCCAGCTTGAACAACAAACCCATGTTCCTTCCATTCACCTACAGCAATGACAACAGGAACAATTAAAAGAATGAGAAAATAATTATGGACTGTGAAAAAAATCTTTACTTTGAAGGTGTTTGAAATGGTGCCACGTGGCGCCCTGAAAATTCAGATTGTGTTTTGAGGCCTCAGGCCTACCTCCACTAATGAAAACCATCAGATCTGATGCTAGTATAACTTTTCCTGCTAAGAGGTGTTTAAACTTCAGACTCTGAGTTTTGGCCTATCTACCTACCTTGGTTGTTGTGGAAAACCCCATGCCCTAGTGATGAGATTCTGAAGGTATCTCAATGATCAGTCTGTATCTGCTGCTCTCATTCACAATGATGAGTTCTGGAGGCGGAAGCATGTTCAAGGAAATGAAAGGTACTTTTCAGTTTTCGCCTTTTGTTACTTGCCAGGCCTCCTGATACAGAATGGGATTTCCATTTCAAAGAGGTCCACTCTGCAAACCATTTTCATTCAAAGGTGCTCCAGCAAAATGTCATCAATTGGAGTACTGGTTGAATATATTGAGCCCCGACATCAATTATCCTATTTCACCAAAACTTCAAACTGCAGGCTTTTCATAGATGGCTTACACACAACTCAGTCAGGTCATAAGGTCACCTGAGCTTGAGCTTGAGCTCTTCTCACACAACTTCTTCTTCATGTCAAACTGCACTTACAATAAGCAGAGCTTGCTCCAGTCATTTCATCTTTTACACATTGAGCAAGTGGAGTCATCACATCTAAGCATTGTATGCATGATGGCACTTCACCTCAGAAGTGCATCAGATTGTCTGAATTCTACTAGCTTGTTGGGTCAGCAAGTCAACTATTCAGCCCCTTGATCAAGCTTTCTTTCTAAGTTACTCTTCAAGCTTCATATGATTGGCTTGTGTGTCTTTTTTTGGTTGCTGCTTCTGCTGCATCATTTAGGAATTTGGATCCACAGTGAGCAGGGAGAGAGCTGAGCAAAGCCTTATCTAAGAGACAAAAATTGGAGCCCAAACTATATTACAAGGGCAGAAATAAAAGACCATAATTCAATTGAGAATCTTAATCCTAAGTTCATTGCATGCCCAACAAGTTGCAAGTGTGCATAGTACATTTCAAGATAATTGTGCACAAATGCAGTAAATGCCTCCAAAACAAAAAACTTGACTTTGCATGCAGTATGCAATCATACGTGGACTCTTTGTGACAAAGACATATCCATTAAGGAAATTGAGGACAGGCAACAACATGAAGCTACAATGGTGGACAGATTCACAAAAAGGACAAGTGAAGTCTACAAGCCCACTCTTAGCAAAAGGAATACCAACATGCACAACATTTGTTTTGCTCATGTTGGTGAAATTGCCTTCTAATCTGAACATCTTTTTGACATTGCAGTGCTTGTTCCATGATTTTTATCTTTGTCATTACCATGCAAAGTTCATTATGAAAATTCCTCCTGGCTAGAAGTAACACCCAATGTTTCACTATGGTAAAGCAATCATGATCAAAGTTTAAGGTCTCAAATGTTGGTGTTTTGAGATTCATTGGGGTTTGGTCAGTTATGTGAATAATTGATGTCTAGTTTTACTTCAGCATACTAGCTTTCAGTTTGTAAGAACATTTACATAGATAAAACCTACCACTTAACAGAAAACCCTTTCATCTTGGAGAAAAATATCAAAAATGTAAATGCTAACATACCATGAGTGAGCACTTGATGTGCCTTAATTCTGCACATATATCAACAAACAATGGCCGTGTAGTAGGATCGGAATGATAACATGTCTCAACCAAGGTAGTCAAACATTCAGGATATTGCTCAGGTATCTTTGGCCGCAAACCATCATATTTTATCATCTTCCGAAGATCAGTCATTGATGCCACATCACGGAAAGGGATATGTCCAGTCATAATCTCATAACATACCATCCCAAAGCTATAAACATCAACTTTGAAGGGATAATTTTTGTCAGCTTCACTTGACAAGATTGAGCTCTCATCTTGTTCATCACCAAAAAGTTCTAGAGCCATCCATCGAGTTGAACCAACATCATTGGTCAAGTTGGAATATGTCCAACTTGATAATCTTGTTCTGGAGAGCCCAAAATCAGCCACTTTTGCATACATCCGTTCATCACGTTTGACAAGAATGTTCATTGATTTCAAATCTCTATGGATCACACTGTTTTGGTGTAGGTAATGCATGCCTTCTGCGATCTGTAACATGATGTCAACTGCTTCACAAAGCTCAAATGGAGTTTCACTGCTCTCCAAATTTGTTTGCATCAGGTCACGAAGGTCCCCATCCATTAGTTCCATAACTAGTGAACAATAGTGCTTGTTGATGGCATAACAAAACAAAGGCACAATGTTTGGATGAGACAAACCTACAAGAATTGACACTTCTTTTCTAATATTCTCATTCTCTGGTCCAATAAAGCACTTTTCCGCAAAGTGCTTCCCGAGCCACTTAATTTTGTACACTGTCGCAGATGACCCTTTACCTAATTTTCCCTCTTTGGAACGTTCCAAGCTTTTGGATTCCACCTTCCACGTGTCAATAGCACCCACTGCGTTGTGCAAATTTGTATCTCTATCATCGCTAATCTTCAACCGTCTGATTAAATTTTCCACTTGACTGTTGGAATCACTTGACCCAACACAAGCTTCTAGTCTTGACAATAGGGATTGTTGATCCTGCTTTGCTTTCTCATTGATGATATGGAAATTTTTTTCCATGAAACACTTGCTCCAATCTCCAAGTGTAGCTAAGAACATATTCTTCGACTCCTCATTGTGAACATTTTGTAAAAGTGTACCGTACAACTCCAATTTAAAAACCAAAGATGCAAAATGCTCTTTTGCTTTTGCCAAAATGATAGCAGCTTCAATCCATTGGCCATCACAGTAATCATTGACAAGTATCTCAGCATCCTTAGCTGTTCCTGCTAAGTTCTTCAAAATTTGTTGGGAGCTTTGATTAACTTGAGGGGTTAAATCACGGACATGTGCATGTGCATCCATCACAATCCCATAGAGTGTGTTGAACAAATATCGACATTGGCATTCATTGATTTGCAAGGGACTAGAAATCTCTGCTGAAATCAAGTTTTGGACCTCCCTCATAGATTTTGTTGCAACCTCCAAATAATGCCCATATGAACCCACTTTGGAACTTAGTTCCTTAAGTGGGTTTAAAGATTGAGAAGATGATGAGGTAGCAAAAGGTGATGAACCTTCCATCGAGCAGGAGGCACTTGGTGAATCATATGGTGATGATGTTGATGGGCCAAAAGGATGATCAAATTTGCAAATACCATAATGCTCATAGAAGGTGCATGGTGGAGCCCCCTACAAAAAGACCAAGGTTGAAATCATATTAGTTTGTAAATGATTTAAAGATGGGAACTATGTACAAGGTGAAGAATATTAATGTGCATTATGAAAAAATGCTCTATTTCTTCATGTTTGGTTGTCAAACTTTGGGTCAAGAAATAATGATACAATTTCAAGGGGGAAATGTTAAAGCTAGTGCTGACCTTCCACAAAAGAGTAAGACCTTCAACTATGACAAAGTGAATGAATGAAAAATAGTTCTTACTGGGCACAATGGAAGACCAATTGGATTTAAAGCACAATTTGGTGATGGAATGAATTTGTTCTTTGGTAGATGGTCCTTAAGATTGACCCCATACTTGTACTCCCCCTTTTTCATACATGGTGGGCATTCTGGTTGCCTCAGTCTTTCAGGAACAATAATATCTTTTGGAGGGCAAGAGAGTTGAGGTTGTGACACTTGAGGACTAATTTTTTTAAACGTGCCTTGTATGGAAGGACTATGACCCAACGTTTTCTTTGTTTTGCGTCCTCCTCCTTTCAAATGACTTGTTCTCAAGGTGTGTTGTTGTCCTTGGGGTGTTGCCAAGGTTTTCCGTACTTCCTATAGCATTACCAAATCATGACACATCAAAACTATTGCAATGTAACATGTAACATGACTTTATGATTTGTTTTTCTTTCGACCTTGCTTCAATTTTAAGCAAATGTAAACAACCCTTCAACATCCATATGAAATGATGTTTCGTGACGTTTAACCTTAGTTCACATCTACCTACTTGAATAGTCCTAAACAAGCTAAGGAATAATTTTCATACATATTTTCCATTCTTCATAATGTTGTTTCCCTATTGTTGTTAATCCCTTAAGCGATGACAAAGTGTTGCAAGGGAGGTTGAAACCCAAGTTCTACTTCTTCAACAAATTAATGCTGATAAATTTAATTGCTTGACATCAGTGCAAAAGATGTAGTAGGTCAAGCCATTTTCAATCAATAACTATATATGAATTTAGAATTTTAATGGAATTGCATGACCTGAAATGTGTTTTAATCAATTGTACTTTATCCATAAATCCTATCATTTTCAAATTGAATTGCAAGTCATGTATAAGATTGAGCTTATCATATAAGCTGATGAACTATAGTTTTCAACTGTAATTTCACTTTGAGCTAATTTTATCATGCAGTTTTAAAGGGTTCACAATCACATGTCATGTATAACAAGGTTAAATTTTTTTTGGAACAAATTGATGCAAGATAAAAGTATTCCTCAACCAATTTTCTCACCTGCTGCCAATCTTTCAAGCTAAAAATTAGCAATTCATAGCTTGGGTCACTCCTGCTAAGTGGCTTGCAAACTTCAATGTGATCACTGTCCAACACCTTGTAAGTATCATACCCTGATAACATCCGAGCTGATCCATAGTCCACAATCATGCCCTACATACATAAGTTTTATGTCAGTTATTTTTAATTTTCAAGACAATTTTCATGACAATTAACTAAAATCCAAACTCCATAACAAGCCTTCAAAGTCACCAGATATTGGGCTAGGCTGGTTTTCTACCAACATTCAACATTTCCCATGCCACTATGATGCTGTGTTTTGTAAAGATCAAGTGCCTAGAAACCTCACAAGAACCATGGACAATATTATTTCATTTATTTACTTTAAAGTCAATCTCAAAGGTCAATTTCATAAGCACATAATTCCACAGGTATAAATTGAGCATAAAGGGTGAAATTGCTACCATACCATGTAATGTTCTACATTTTTTTGCAAAGGTGATAACTTAGATTGGAATGCTCACCATATTTTTGGACCGTTTGCTTTCAGCAAAAGTCAATACATGAGCTGTGGGGCTAGTTTTGAGTACTGATTCGAAGTCATCTGATAGCTCTGCCATCTTTTGTTCAAATAATTTAGTCTCCACTCCAATGTATGCTTGTATATTTGTATGCAAAATACGATCACTTTGTTTCATGAATTTTCGTAGTTGTGACCCGGCATGTGGGACTGCATAAAATACCACTCCTAGCATATTCTCCGCGAAGGCCCTTGACCGTGTCACATCTTTATAATATCTTTGGAGAACCTCCAAAACCATTTGTTTCAAGACAATACCCCCAAAGCTGTAGCCTATCAACACATATGGGTGTTCTTGGCCAAGCTTCCACATGGGACTGTAAGTTCAACAACAAAAAATTAGACATCACAATATTCCACAAATATACTTTTCATGCCACCCTAGATTTGGAAAACCTCTACTCACATCATACACATTGGACAACTTTATGTTTTGTTTTGTTTGAAGAAATGCGTCAGAAGTATTAACAACCTTAACTTGCATGATGGGCGATTATGTTTGCAGCAAATTATATTTAGAAAATGAGTACTTGCACATCCAAGTAAATAAAATACCTAGTAACAAGGCTTTGCACGAAGTTTTTGGCAATCTCAAAGATGTCCCCCTTGTTGTCAACACGTGCATCATATGAAAGCATCAAAACCCGCACATTATAGCCCATGTCAACAGGTAGCCATTGCTCTGGCCAACACACATTTGGGTTGCTTCTTTGGGTCCATGTTGTTTTCCAAGTACTGTTTGCTCCATCCCCGCATGGCAAGCCAGAGAAAAACACAACATCAAAATTGATGTCATATTGCTCATTACCAATAGGTGGCCATAGTTGATGCACACAATAACTCTGCATAGAAACAAAGATCACCACCAAAATCTTGTCCATGGATGAATTCAAATATGTCAACAAATTTTTGATCTAACCAAATTACAAGTGGTCATGAATTGTTTATTTTTTATTAGAGTTTTCCACAAAATGATCCTCAATATGGATCTCAAATTCACCCCCCAAACTCTTGGTTTTTTTCAAATGTTGGGTATCCATAAATGGAGCAAACTTTTCAAAAAGTGAGGATGAGTTACTGAAACATCAATATTAATTTCACATGATTTGAATTTTCAAAATTTAAGCTATAAGAAGAGTAAATAGTGCAATGAAGGTGCCTTCAGCAAATTGAAAACTTAGGATGAAACTGCATTTATCACCACATTTGGTGGTAAAAACAATTTATCTCCCCATTTCAACACAGTCTACCTTTATCACATTTCACCCTGAATTTCAACCAAAATAGGCATTTTGGTCCCTGGTTTGACTGACTTTTGCAAATAACTCTATTATATTCATTTAGTTTTTAAGGTATAAAGCTATACATTTTCAAGGATAACTTTCTGTGGAACTTGGACATTTGTGATGAACCAAGGAAACATTGATGTACTTTAACAAATTAATCTCTTGTCACACATCTTGAAAAAAATTGGACAACACCCACATGTTTTGATTTCACCTCTTGCAATAAAATGTTAATATTCTTTTGTATAGAAAAGATTACATTTTTCTTCCTCAATTTGATTTTTCCAATACCTCCCTTTTCAACCAAACCAACAATACATGTAAAAATTTGTTCATATCCTTTCCTTTTTCAATCAAACCCCACACATAACTTAATTTTGAACTAAACCATTTTAATTTCTAGGAAGGTTTCATGAGATGGTGTACATGAATAGATAGAACCAAGAATTACAGTGATTTGTATATTTCAAGGGTATGTACTAAAATTCAATCTTTAAAAATTTGATTAAATTACAAGACCCATCCTTGGAATTGATTTATTATTCAACTGATAACTATAATTAATGAGATCATTGGAAAAGAAATGATTAGGAAAAATAAAGTTTAAAAAATGTCCCAACCTAGGGTACTATTACAAATAGTTTTTTTGGACCACCCTCAAAAGAGGACACTTTTGGTATGAAACAAATGGATTATCGTATATTGTTCCTAAGCACATAAAAGTACTACTATTTTGTGGGTAATTAATCATACTTAGAAAAATGATGTATAAATTCTGATTATTGTAAAAATTTAGTCAATCTTCATGATGGTGTATGAATAAAATCATTGTTTTGTTTTAGAATTGACACAAGTATTATACAACATTCAACATAGAAACTATAGGAAATTCTTTGTTCACAGTTTTTAATTTGGTGGTTTTTAATGACTTTTTCAAAATGAGACCTATCTCTGAGTCTAAAATTATGCTTTTCACATGAGCGACAAGAAAAAAGTTTAAAGTCGATATTTTACCTCCACACAAATTTTCAAACACTCCAATAACAAAGAGTAACTTGGATGTTCCTTGGTAGGTGGCTTGCAAATTGTTAAGTGGTTGGCATCTTCAATCTTGTAGTTGTAATTACTACTTGAAAGAATAGCCAAATCATAAGGCAATAAAACTCCCTGCATGTGCAAAGGTATTTCACCAAATTGTAAACCTATAAGTTTGAGAAAAAAAATTAGACTAAATATGGCAAGTGATATTATGACTAAATCCTAATTGGTAGAACCATGTGCAATTATTGCTAAGATAACATGATTTACATACAATATATATATTCAACTAATTTAAAGCCACAATGTTATTCACCATGCAAGGTTCCATACTTCATGTAACTTTCCATTGCAAATAGGATGCAGGAAAAATGGATAACATAAGTGTAAATGGGAAATTTTGAAATCATACGTCACATTGCATGCTAGTAAATGTAACCAAGTTGCAATTTCACATCAGTGAAAATCTCATAAACAGAGCTAATTAGACAACTATTGGTAATTTTGAAGTCTTCCATGCCATGTGGAAAGTTCAATCAACATGGTGGGATGTAAAACTTACACATTTCTTGTCCACTGGTTGTCCTTCACCAAATGCATAAACATTGACATCCGAGCAAACAACTTTACCAAAATCCCTTGAAAGTTGTTCTATTTGTTGGTTGAATGATTTTAATTTGTTCAAAAAGCCTAACTTGGCTTTAAACTTTTTGTTGATTGTGTTGATATTTTGGTGTTGCCAAATAAAATATTTTGACAGGTCCCTTGCACCTTCAGCTTGTGGTACACTATAGAACACAATACCTTTGAGATTTCCCAGAAATCTTTCACAACTTCCCTTTAATGCTACATCCGAAGCATTCACCATGATGGATCTCATGCACTTATCGACCTCAACCACCAAGCTTTTCAATACAAAACCTCCAAGGCTATAACTGACAAGAACAGTTGGGACCTGCCAAAGAGTTTCATAGCTAGCACACACAAACAAGAAACCATCATTTGTGCATTCATGGCAAAAGTTTCATTATTTTCATTGTCCATCAACTCAAGGGATTGTGACCACCACGACTTCAAGAGAATAATTTGAAATCTACTCATAAGGTTTTTTGGTCAATAAGGGTGTCAATATATAAGTGGATTTGACCACTCAAAGGATGACCAGATTAGTGTTAAAGTTTCCAATACAATGATTTCACTGTTTCTTTTGTTTTTCATTTATTCCTTTCCTCTTTTACATCTCAATAGGCTCTATTGTGCTTGGGTAAAGTAACCACTAAGCCCTTCAAATATGCAAGCAAACATATTTATGCATCCCAAGAATTCACATAGGAATTTGTCAAGGAGAATTTGTTGACATTGTTATCCAGGAAATTTTGATAAGATTGCATTCCTACATTGAAATTGTGACAAAGGATTTTGAAGGGAAAATGTACACAAAATGACTTTGAGTTAGTTTTGCCAAAGACAAGTTGTGACATTCAAAAACACACATCACTAGACCAAAATGTAAGTACGAGTGTAACATGGATGCAACATTTGTTATTGTCTTTTAAAGTTTAATTCTGGCATTTGCACCATTTTCATGGCCTCACATTAGGGCTCAAAGAGTGATGGTGCATAACACAAGTTCATGAGCAAAGTAGTAGATTCTGTAGAACCTTGTAAAAATTTATGTTGCACTGATCAATTTTAGAAGCAAGAGTAATTAAATCCAGATATTGGAAGCTTGGGAAGGAGAGGTGAGGAGATTCTCATACCATGGAATCATTAAGCTGCCAACGAGGTTCTTGCCAATCTCTGCTAAATCATTTTGGTTGCCAAGGAGTTCAGCATCATAGGAAACAAAGAGGATCCGAGCACTGTCTTTCATGTCCTCAAGCAACCATTTTTCAGGCCAACATACAGGCTTCACTCCACCATTGGTGCAGCTCGATATCCATGTATCCTTCCACTGATTGTTTTCCCCGGAGCTGATGCCATGAAAAAATAAGATGACCATGTTGGGGTTAATGCACTGTGGATTCAGGTCATGCACTGTCTGCAAGTGGTCAAAAGCCAGTAGACATAGTCAAATACATATATCAACAAATTCTGATCCTTCAATCGGTCAATAAGTAAACCCAACAATTCTTGAATCAAAAGAGCGACTCAAAAGCAAGAAAGCGTGTAGGCACTCAAATTTCAGTCCAATCCTCCTGTCCAGCGGTACTTAAGACTCGAAATGAAGGAGGACAACAAGTGTGAACAATTTCTCTTTTGGAAAAACGGGACAAAATAGTCTATGTGGAAGACAGAAAGCTCACAGCACAACAAAAAAATTTGTGGCATACTTAGATCTGTGAGAGACAGAGCCACAAACGTTAGATCTCTTGGATCATTACTACAACCAAAATTATGGATGTAGGTGCTGCCAAAAGCCAAATGGTGAGGAGAAAAAGGCCATCCAATTGGTTTTACTCACAGGAGCAGCCATTGCTGGTGGGCGGTATGGAGACAATGGGTGGCGTAGAGAAACAAGAACTGCAAACAGACGTTAGATCAGGAAAACACACGAAGAAGGAATAGAAGAAACTCGGAGGTCGTCTCTAACACAATATTATCTCTTCAAATTGCACCGCTCGAAGAAGTGAAGACTATGAACCGAGGGAAGTAGACAAGAAGAGGGCCAGAAACGGAATCGAAGGTTCTATTTTAGGTATCGTAGGGGGTCCCAAGTAATAAAGTAGGGCTCGGTTTAGGGTTCCCTCACTTCTGTCGGTTTGAGGCATGCTCGGCCTGCTTATGTCCAAGACAACTTAGTCCACGGTCTACAACAACGTGCTGATCCAGCACATGAAAACACATGCAAATCAATATTTTACAAACACACTCCGCAATATTCAATCTATCCAGCTCCATGAGTCCTCACGCTTGTGGAACAACAGTGAAACATGCAAACTATTAATATTATTTTGGTTCCTTTGTTTTGTCCAGTGGTTACCGATGGTGGGT
>Ga0116228_10006344_pt1 | contig 10570 bp, 5 predicted proteins | sample S1TSphfallax_2_FD_89694 | JGI IMG/M metagenome (GOLD analysis project Ga0116228, IMG submission 89694) | Host-associated microbial communities from peat moss isolated from Minnesota, USA - S1T2_Fc - Sphagnum fallax MG | ecosystem: Host-associated > Plants > Peat moss > Unclassified | place: USA... | reverse complement strand
ACTAGGTAACAAATCTAATGACAAAATGAGAATCAGCATGCAACAACAAAACAAAAAATGAGCTCAAGTATATAGATTCGATATAGTTACATTGATAAGCAATGGCTACACTACTTGAGAGCAAAACCATAGTTTACCCACAATTTTCAAATCCTCCCACATAGCACGTACAATTATAGGTGAAATAATTCAAATTAATCCCCCGAACTAAGCCATTGAAGAACTCATGAAAAGCATACACTAGAGTGTAAGTGTTTAAAGTTAGACAACAATAGAAACTTTGACTCTAATAACATCTTTTGGTCGTAACTCCTATTATAATTTATGTGTACCATAAAGTCCCATGGTGGGCACCGGAGAGCAATCCAAAATAAGGGGCCGAAGACAAGGGTGGTAGCTGAGTTTGGTCTCACATTTTGAGAATGTCGTTCCCTTGTGGGCCTTACTGCAAAGTAAAGCATGAGAAAAAAAAACCTTACGATAAGCCTAAACATAAGCCAAAATATGTGTAGATCACAAGAGAGATTTTACATGTATTACTTCAAGAGCATGAAAGACTTTGCACCTACGTATAATCTCTCACACTCGTAATAGTAGGCATAAGATCCATATTTGTGGACATGCCATGCCTTTGAGAATACTACACTAGGAAATTTCACCAAGTGCTTTATGGCTATTAAACAATTTTTTTTTTCCATATTTGTGGACTTAATCTGCCATTGGAAATACACTAGGCAATTTGACCAAGTGGTTTACAGCTATTAAAAATTATTAAAAATTATTTTTATTCTTGAAGAAAAAACCCCAAATTTGGGTTACCATTTCCTCCATTCACATCAAAAGTCGTTGCAATCGTCAAACAAGGGTGGACTCCTAATTATTAAAAAAAACTTTCATTATCTATGGATAGAGGGGGTTGCACTTTCAACATTTAATTAAACGATTTATTTTTGGGGAAGTAAAGGGGAGTTCGACTTGTGTGCCGTGTTTTTTCTTTTCCTAAAGAGAGAGATATGTAAACATGTATACAATAAGTAACTCTAGGATGTTCACCTTCCAACCAATACAAAGATGCATTTCATCATCCATAGATTTGTTCAAATTTGAATAGTCTTATGTTTTTTTTAATTTTTTGAATATGAATAGCCTTATAATTATTTAGTGTACATTTAATCTATGCAAATAGAAGTGCACCTGAAAGTGTTTGTAGTGTTAAAAAAATAATCACCTCCATTAAAAAAAATAAAATCCTTTTTGGCTAAAATGTATGGAAAACAAAATCTTTTTTGGATAAAAAAAATATATTAAAAGCACCTTGACATGGGAGAAAAAATATTTTAAAGTTCTTTTTTGGCATTTAAAATAATCTCTTGAATTTCCAAGCTTTCTCTCGACCCACCCACCCACACAACCACCCACCCACTATTTTTTTCCGAGGAGCATCTTCGAGCCATGTGTTGTGAAGTAGTGGCAAAGTGGTGGGTGTCCAAACTATGCACGGCCACCTTGTGGGGGCACTTTTGCGTACATTATTATTTGTTTTAGTCAAGTTTTTGTCAATTGTTCTTTAGACCCATCACAATTGTCGTAATGTTGTAAAAAACCGGGCAGGAATTTTCCCAGTTTATTCGGAGGGCACGTTACCAAGTGTAATACCTCCTCTCCTAAGACGAGGAAATTTCCCATTTTTGGGGGCAGGCGTTTCATTTTTTACAAAATGCCTGCCCACCGTTAATTTTTAAATTTTTTATTTTTTTTACTGCAATACCCAGCAGGTACCAAAGGATATCCACAGGGTATTAAAATTTTAACTTTTTTGACTGTGGTACCCGTCTCATACCCATCAGGTATCACAGTAAAAAAAAATTAAATTTACTGCTATGGCACTAACACCCTCGGGCAGGGGCATTCCCAAAATAATAGTATTGAGGCACAATAGGTTCTTTAATAGATACCCATTTTTCCATGTATATAAATACATGAATGACAATAGATTTTCATGGAGAAGTGACAAATAGGAAGACGAGAAACAAAAATTGCACATGCATGGATAAAATGATGTTTTACTTTACTACATGTATCCTTTTTGCAATGCAAGATCTTGTTGTTGATTAGATCAAATTGTGTTCAAAGATCAAATTAACCATATAGAAGAAGTGAAATTTACATTGATGAACTATGACAACACAAATCGAATCGAATTTCCAAAATGAAATTGATCATGAGCATATCACATGGATGACATACACCATTGTCGTGAAATTTATCACATGGATGAATTGAATTTCGTGATTGAAAATATATTATTGACAAAGTTTACAACATGTATGATGAAAATTACCACATGGATAAATTTGATGAAACTAACGAAATTTTACAACATGGATGAAAATGATGGTCTCTCATATGTGGATAGAGGTATGTTGGTGTGAAGGGTTCATATTTATTTTTCTCCCATTATAAATCTCCTTCCTTCATTACTAAATAGGCTTATGTTACCTAGGAATTTGTAACAAGTGACCTAACAAGTTGATAAAAATAACAAATTATTTACGATTTAATTTATAACAAAATTGGTTATAAAACCTAACAGGTAGTGTTATAACAAGTTAATAAACATGTTTACACATAACCGGTAATTTGCAGAACTTAGAGTGTACATTAATTAGCAAATTTTGGCAAAATGTTATAAATGGTCAAAATTTTGAAATTTTTTGGACTGTTAGTGTTTACATTAATTAATTTTGGATTGTCAGTGATTATCCTGGCTAATGATTGTTTAGATGGTCCAAGAGGATTGTTTAACTTTTGAATTAGTTAATATAATTAGATGGGAACACATGGAGGACTTGGATACTACTTTCAAACTTTGAGATAATCTTTGTTTTTCTCCTACTTTGAGAAATGAAATTATTTCTCTTGGCCAATTCTAATTTCTTGAAACTGTAGCAAAGCAAATGCATGTTGTAGGATTATACATAGACTTTTAGTTTTTCAAATGTACTTAGTGATGTTTCAAAATTTGTAATTAAAAAAGTTGGAGAGTAGGAAATTGACGGGATATAAAAAATCCCATTAACATCTAGCGACCATGAAGTGGAATGGACTTGTAAATTAAAATGTTTACCAATTCTAGTTTTAAATGTAGTAGAACGAACTTGTAAACAAACATGTTTGTAAATTATGGTTTTTAGAAGAATATTATGCAATAAAGTACTTCGAATTTTTAGTTGTTTCCATTATTAAGTAGATCAAATTTGAATAGCAAAGTCACTTGAAATTTTGATTTATAAAATGTTTACTTGTTTTGTGTAACTTCTAGGATTCAAGTTGTTTATTGGTTTAGTTTGAAAGCATTAGGAAATAGGGTGAGGTTAGTGTAAATTTTTGGAAAGAAATTAATGCCCAAACTGTAAAAGAAATTTTCTACAGATTTTTGATTGCTAAGAGGGGTCGTTTTAGTTTTATGTTCACAAATAATGCAAAGGTTTTCCTAGGACTTGTTGATTTTAGAAAATGTCAAGAGTAGGACCACTCGAAGTCTTGGAAAACAATTAAAACAAGTTAAACATCAACATATTCCAAAACTTGTATAAGAACAAGATCAACAACAAGTGCAACCTACAGGAAATGAATCACCAGTATAAATGTGAATGCATCACAAAGGGGCAAAGTCAATGAACAACATCAAAATGAAACCACATACGGTGTACAAATAGACCCAACAACGTTCTCTAACATTCACTAAACACCACAAATATCAACCCAACAAAAGGTTTTGAATGTTTATAATGGTGACAATAATGAACCCGTTTAACCATTTGATGAAATTGTCTCAACACAACAACCATGGCAATCTACAACCCCAACTTACTATCTACCTAAAATTAGTGCACCTATACTGATTACAACATCTATTAGTTTTCAAACCAACCACCAAACACCAATTTCAATTTGGTACCTACTAATTCAAAGATGGAACGACTCCAATTACTCAACATGTTGGAACAACTTGGTCACATCGATTAAAGACCTTCTAATCAATTAGTTTCCATACCAAATTTAAAACATGTTAAACCTTGAGCAATACCCACGATTGTTCGACAAGAAACCACATGTCAATGAGACACTTAGCTAATCATATCAGTACCTAGTTAAGGTGAAAGATCACAAGTTCCACATCATAGACTGGTTTCAAGAGGCAACTAAGGTGCTAGAACTATAACCTATTCATATTGTCAACAAGTGGGACACATGTTCAATTGTTGCCCATTTGTTGATGATAGATTAAGGTAATTACTAAGGGAGGAGGTGATGAATGTTCATTAACATGTTCTTTCAACCACTACAATAGTAATACCCAATGTGTCTATATTAGGAACTCAAGCTATGAATCTTAGTATAGGTCATATGGCAATACTTATTAATTGTCAGACAACCTAGTCATAACCTATTACACCAATCATATAATCTTACCATGAAGAGGGTGGTTTGTTTGAATATTGTTTAGAATGTTGGCATTGTTAAAGAACACCAAAATGATCAAGTTTCTACCCAAGGTTTCCTTGTGTTTTTAGGGGGTGGATACATTGAAAGTAGTGAGTCTTTTAATGCTAATGAAGACAATGTGGCAAGTTTACCTAATTCAAAAGACATGTGTTGAAGAGAAGCTCCACTAATAGGGCATAACAATTGGTGCGAAAAAGAATGCGACCTTCAAGATCTTGAAGGTGTTTTTCTCATGAGAGGTCGTGTGATGGCATCTGACTTGAATGAAGTAATTCTAGACAACATTCTTAAAAATGATCATGTTAGCTTGACCATTTTTTACTATCTTGGAGACATTTCAACAATAATGATAATTTGGAAATGGTCGTTAATTGAGACAACTATGGAGGGATTCTCATTGAAGGAGCTCTTGCTATCATATAATGAAAACTACATACCTAAAGTGGATGTAGAAGGAATAATTAGTTTGAAAAAAAATAAAATTCAGTAAGAGAATACGAAAGGAGATTGTGTCCTTAAATTTTGTCTTGAGGATAAAAAAGGTGTTGAGTGAAGAATCTTGTTGTGGTGTCAAAGCAATAATGTGTTGTTTTTTAAACTACTATCAACATTTCCCTTGGCAAATGACAAGATTACTTAGACACGAATTTTGGAACAAATTGTTTGAAGAAAAAAATGCCCATGTGTTGGATATTCCAAGAAGGCTACATTGAAAAAGAGATTACAACCGTGGAAAATTTATGATGTTTCAACAGAAGGATGTTTGTGAAATTACTTGGTACAAAATCATGGGGATTTTTAGGTCAACATACATGAATTATAAGCAAGAAAGCAAAAGAGGGTGTAGGATTCTACCACATCGAAATAAGGGGAGTCAAAAGTAGCGAGCCTCAACAATATAAGTTGAATCAAACATTTAGTCTTTGATTGAGCAACGTGCTAATGTAATGCCACATCAAATGAAAGGCATCAAAGATGGTAGACAAGATGTCCATTTTCTTTTTCGAGATACCTCGAGGACAATCTAGGAACATAATGACCAAGTAAGCCTGGAATGATTCATTTTTGTTGTGTTGTATGAAGACATGGTATACTGCTCAATTAAAGCTTCATCTAGTGGCCACCAGATCATATAATGATGTGTTTATTGTCTTGTTTAGGCATTGTTTAAACGTTGATTAATCATGGAGTCTTGGAATCCTACAATGTCTATCCATTTGTCGACTTGGTGGCCATTAGGTTTTGAAAGTAACATGGCATTGATTGAAGTTGCAATAAATATTGAACATTCTTGTTTGTCATTTTTATAGTTGGTTTCTTCTACATTCTTATAGATTAGCAAGGAGTTAAATTGGAAATATTTTGCCGTTTGCTATGAATTGATTAAGAAAGAAAAAACATTTAAATGTGGATGTCCAGATGAGAGGATCTATTTTTGCCAACTGTATTATTTGTGAATCCTTGAAGGACTTGATATCCAAAGCAAGAAAAAACAACCTTAGTGTGAATAACATGAGATTAAATTGAAAAAACATAACATTTGCCATGAATCTTGTCAGTGTTAATATCACATTTGGAAAGGTAAATCTATGCAATCTAAAGAATATTTCTTATGTGTAATTCATGATTAAATGGATTGCTCTAAAATAACTCTTTTCCGATTTCAAGTGAAGAACAATATGGTGTTTGGGTTAGGGCAATTATTAGTGACATTGATTGGAATGATTGCTCATGGCCATGGGGATAAAACGTTTGTTCAATGTTCTAATGAGCTTTATCCCAAAGATCCTAATTTCACGATTGGGTCACTTTTGCACTTGTTTTGTACTCTAAAAAAAGAGCCAGTTAGGGAGTCACGGGTTTTGTTTGAATTTGAACCCCAAAATACACTCTTCCAATAAATCCTACAAGGAAGTTCCTATTGTTTGAATGCATTGAAGCATGCGGACAAAATTGTAGGTGTGAAGCCATTGCCAAGGAAGTTATTTCTTCATATGGACAATTGTGTGAAAGATAACAAAAATCATCACCTATTGTCGTTTTTTTCTTCGTTAACTACCTAAGAAGTTTTTTAAGAAGTTCAATCAGGGTTTCTTGTAGTTGGGCACACACATGAGTATATTGACAAAAATTTTGGATATTTGTCAAAAAAATTAAAAGAGTAGAATAATTATGTCATGGTAGATTTGATGAAAACACTCATGCTTTCCCAAGATCATCCATTCATTCCGCAATTCATTAAGGAAATCCTTGGTTTCAAATATTGGGTCAATGGATATCTGAACGATGGCTCAGACATCCTTGTTGGTTATACATAATGCATTTGTTTCGGTTTTTTGTGGATGAGGTAAGGGCCTCATGATGTAATATAAGGTATCTTTTATTGATGTTTTGTGGAGCCCTAATGATGGCCTAACCATACAATTATGGAAAGAGGATGGCACAAGACGGGCAAAACTATTGGCAGGGGTTTCGAATCTTGTTCCATTTCACTTGATATGGGGGAATGATGAATTAAGGGTAGGTGAGAAGGAAAGGTTTATTAGTAGTGGGATTTTGAAGTATATTGAGTTTTGGAAGCTCGAGATGTCGAAGGAAAATTCATATTCTAGAGTTGTGGGTCCTTATGTGAAATAATGGGAAAGCATTTTGGAGTTGTTATCAAGACCTATCCCACGACATTGTTCTATTCTGTTGGAAGGTTTTTGGCCTTTTAGCAATTGGAGAGTTAATTATGAATGTGCATCCATTCGTACCATTGTTGATGTTGACCCTGAAGATCCTGTCATCCCTCCATATTATGGGCCTAGAAACATGCACCCTTTTTTAGCACTTTTGCATACATGTCTTTTCGTGACTTATTTGTTGGTAATTTTGTTCTAATGTGGCCTTTAGACCCTATAGTCTGGATGGGAAAGGCCGAAAGTGATGTTGTAAGATATCAAGATAATGAGAATTATAGGAATGTTTATGTTCAATGGTGGGTTCCTATGAGAAAGGGAGCCAAGAATGATGAGGAATTGTATCATAATTGTTGGTTAAACAAGTGGAAGAGTAATCATGCAAACCCAAAACAATGGGTTGAAATATCTTTTGTCGTGTTTTTATTTTCAGCTAAAAGTAATACAATAGTTAATTCCATTATAAATATTAGTGTGACCCATGCATCTAAGGAAAAAACTAATCTTGATGTAGCTAACAATAACTCTTGTGCATTGTAGTTGTAAATTGAATTTTTTATGAACATGAAATAGAAATGTTAGTGATATTTTATGGTTTCTAAAGTAGAGTTAGTTTTTTTTTTCAAATGGGATTTTAATGTTTTGGAATATATTCAATGTGCTTGTGTGTGTTTATTGAAAAAAATATTAATGTTTATCCTCTTTATAAACATTCCAATGTGCTGACCTTTTGTTAATATGGACATTGCTTGTTTTAAAATGTCATCTTAAATGTCCATGATTTAAAATTATTATAAAGGCAATATGTTTAAAATTTTCTTTTTCATGTGATGGGTGTATGAAAATTTTGTCAACATTTGTTGCCATTAATGATACATACAAATAAAAGATGGCAATCATGTATTTAAATTTATGATTTGTGGTCAACAAGGTTTAACTTTCATTTCAGCCAACCAGTTCAGTTTATATTGAATTCAACATATTTTAATTTGAGGATATTGTTTATAATTGACAATAGGGGGACATAAATAATTATTCAAAATTTGGTGACCACCACATTAAATTGATTGTGAACTTTGATGAGTTTGGTTCCAAATTCAAGTTCTTGTGCAAATTTTATGCAAATTAACTAAAATATGTTTGAAATTCTAGTAATTCAATAGCCACTAGATAATCAAGTTTTTAATGAAAAATTATGAAAGTGCATGTTGGCATGATGGCATGATGGCAATTCCTCCTATTTGGTGGCCACTATATGGGTTTCAACATTTGCACCATGTTGAATTTGGTGTCAAATTCACTAAATCTTTCTTTTCAAATAATTATGAAGTTACATGAAAACTTGGTTGAAATAAGTTTTATTTGGTGGCCACCAAATGGGTTTTGTTCTTTAGCCTATTGAATTTAGTGTCAAATTCAACCTCTTATTGAAAATTTATGCAATTACATGAAATGATGGTTGAAAGACGTCTTATTTGGTGGCCACTAGATGGGTTTTGTTCCCCTACATGTTGAGTTTGGTGTCAAATTCAGCTTTTTGTTGAATTATACAATTACATGAAAAGATGGTTGAAATATGTCTTATTTGGTGGCCACTACATGTGTTTTGGCCCCCCCCTTTGATTATTTAATTAAGGCAAGAATTAAAGTTAAAGTCTGAAATTATTTAAATATGTGTTTAAAGCAAGGATCATGCAAACTTCAATCTTGGCTGTCAAATTAGTAGCCAACAAACCTTGGAGAAAAAATGTATAGTAATTATGTGACAAAATAATAGAACACACTATAACCTAAAAGAGAATGGCAAGACATGACAAAGTAGGCAACAAATGCCTATGTACTCAACCTCTTGTTGTCCATAAAAGCAACTAAAGATAAGTGGGTGTAGATGAGCTCAAATGAGCCAAAATTGATGTCAAAACGTTAACTTTATTATAATTCTTGTTACATTTGCGTATGTGTTGCCATTTTAATGGCATGTGAATCATGGAAAGTTGTGCTTATTGAATAATATGGATATTGAAATATTTAAAATGAATCAAACAAAATTCCAATATCAAAGTTTGGTTTGAATAAAGGATGTTTAACAACTTCATTCAATGACATTTTTTTCATAAAAGGTCCTTTAATTTTCATAATACAATTTATTCCATCCTCAATCTTTTTATAGTAATAAAGCACTATTAAACACATCTAAAAAACATTCATATTTTCAATTTTTTTTGATTTTGTGTTTATCAAAAATTAAGGTTTAAAAAAAGTTCATGAATCTTTTTCAAGATGTAAATGTGATGCAATTTACATGTTGTTTAAAGAAAACTTGTAGCTTATAACATAAAAAATTAAACTTGAAAGTGTTAACATGTTTTGGTATGATTTAAAATTATGACAAATTTTAAAGTTGAAGCACCAAATTTGGCAAAATTTGTGTAGTTTCAAAAATTCATATTTCTCCAAATTTGATTATAAAAAAAATTTGACATATTGGGGAAACTATAAATACAATATATAAAAAGTTTCAAAACATTTCATTTGAAAATTCCTCTTTAAGAAAACATGTTTTTTTGAGAAAAAGGACCCCAAAAAAGATAATAGTACTAAATGCAAAGTAAACACATTGGCTTATTATATGTCATTTAGACCTAAGCTTCATAGTCACTAAGACTGGCACCAATTTAACTATCAATGGGAATAAATGAAACATTACAAACATGTAGCTTATACTATCCCCATATTAAGTACTTTGTCACAAATTAGAAAGCTAGTTAGTTATAGTTATAATTCCACAAATTGAATTTATATGACTTGTCCATTAACTTGTCATGAAAAGTCCAAGTCCAGCAACTATGTATTCATGTGGTACACCTATTTGATTAGCCTGATTGCTCCACAAAATGCAAGAGACAACTTACATCAAAAAGCCATTAAGTCTAACATTTCAATCTCATCAACTACATTGCTCCAATAATGCAAGAAAAAATGTATCAAAGAAAAGTGTAGCTACGTTTCCATATTTCTATTGATCTCCATCCAACAATCTAACCTACACCAATGCATCTGAAATGATGTTCATGGTCTCATGATTAAGTTTCAAATGTTTGGGATCAATTTCATGTGGTTGGTTAGTGGGCAGCATTGTGAACTTAGAAGGCAATACTAAATGGCTAAAAACATAAGCTATTGGTTTGTCATTTCCAAGAGTATAGGACCTACTCCCTTGTTGTAGCCTATCATATGGTAATAACCACAAATGCAACCCCTCCTATTTCATATTGGTTGTCCCATCCATCTGTCAGACATTCCGCAAGCACATGTACACATTTGGTAACCAACATAATCCAAAATGAATCATCAAAATCATTTGAAGGTATTGCAATATT
>Ga0116228_10006340_pt1 | contig 10573 bp, 5 predicted proteins | sample S1TSphfallax_2_FD_89694 | JGI IMG/M metagenome (GOLD analysis project Ga0116228, IMG submission 89694) | Host-associated microbial communities from peat moss isolated from Minnesota, USA - S1T2_Fc - Sphagnum fallax MG | ecosystem: Host-associated > Plants > Peat moss > Unclassified | place: USA... | reverse complement strand
ATGGACTAAATAATATTTAGAAAAAGGTTTGGATCACCCACATCCTGTTTAGAACAACTTGGAGGAGTTACACACTCTTCAAGATTAGAAGAGAACTTTTTTCCAGGCCATTGAAACATGTCAGGGAAAGGCCACTTTCTCTTCTTACTGTCCATCGTCACACGTTTAAAATCTTGGTCAAACAAAGGCTCTTGTCACCCCTCGACATGAAATGGAGATAACCATAAAAGGAGGTTGATATTGAAAAAGTAATCAATTCTGTTTGCAAATCAATTGTCGAATCAACGTACTGTGTGTAATAAAACATCAAGGTCCATGTTCTTAAAATCATGGCCTCCTTGCTGAAGATTGTCAGCTGACACATGACTGTCATACCAAGATCCCACCAAAATAAAAAGTCAAGCTTGTTCATCAAGTTGGAATGAAGCTCTAAGAAGATAAAGATGGTAAGAAATTTGTACAGTCCTACAACTGTAATTTCATTAACCTATCACAACACTTCACAACATCAAAGACAAGAGCAGCAATGGCACTAGAATGCATTTCACTCCATCATACCCTCTTCAAGGAGAGCTCCTTTCTTAATTTTTTCCAACACAATCAATTGAAGCTCAAAGTTTTTGGAGAGATTATTAGCCCATCCACAAGGGCAAACTCCCAACAAAGAGTTGACTTACAATGGACATGGAGACTATGTTCGCTGTGGAGTTCAGCAATTTTTACCTCTTTAATCTGTGTGCTACTCTCAAAGCCAGGGACATGTTGAAGCCACCATAGCCGTGGCCACGTGGTTGTCAAATCTTCACCCCATAAAGATGAATGGCTAAGCTGGTGATCCAACACAGCTATCCTTCTTCGCTGGGTCGACTGCCAATATTTCGCATGCAGCCACTTTGGCTACTGTGTGATGTGAGGCACACAGACAACCTCACTCTCAATCCCACACACACCCCAAACCAGAACCTAAGTGCCACTACAGGAACTCTTCACATTTCCCAACACTGAATTGAGTTGCAGCCTCTACCACTTGTCCAACTCGGAGGGTGCAAGGCACCTTGAATACACTATCTACTACTTTTGTTCCTGAAACCTTAGCTTGGGTTTACCTTTTGAACTCAGAATCTGCAATAAAGAGCTCAAAGATTTTGCAGATGAAGAGGCAGAAGAAGGAGAAGGATTATAAGAGGCTTAAGGGACCTATGCCATAGGTGCAAGTACGTTAAGTGACTCTAAGACCGTAGCAGTTTCTGCCTTGGCTCGACCTTCACTGCACTGCTCTTCTTTGTTCCAAAGTGTTGGTGTTACAAGGCCATGGCCACGCTCAATGTCACTCATTTGAGTCTTGTCGATAATTGCCTCTGCTTTGCACCACTCGTGGCACCACCATCCTATCCCTCTTGTTGTGAGCTGCGCACCACACCACCATCCCGACATCTCTAGAGCATGATCTCGTTCTCTTCAGATCCTTGTTATCGTTACCGGTGGCGGCGGCGAAGCATCATGTGCTTCTCTTCACAAACTGGAGTTGTCAAGTCACCCCACACTAATTCCGTTGTTGGAGTTGTGCTGCTTCTGCTCCCACTCCGCCCTACCCTAAGCAACAAGAAGATGGCCTCGCCACAAATATTCATAGAATACAGAAACACCACGACCACTGTCAAGCTCGCTGTGAACCCCCGCTGAAAATACTAGGACAGTACTAGTAACGTCAGACTGAAACCCCCACACCATCCATCTGACGATGAAATAACGAACTTACATCTGGGCGTTGACAACCGAATCAGGAAAAGATGAAGGCTCACTACGTGACTCCACCGCACAAAAAGCAACGGAGAAAACGATCGGGACAACAAAAAAGGAAGAGTAACTGCACTGAACATCCCCTAAAGAGAGCGAGGAACCTGGCCAACCAGGAGGTAATACCATAAGGGAAGCAACTTCTCAGGCTCTTCTCAGAATTTTGGGGTACCGTGATGGGCAGAAAAAGCCAAGAAGGCGGCAAGAGAAGTTATTTCTTTAAATTTAAAAAAAAAAACTTGGTGTAACAAAAAAGAAAGGGGTAGTAGGAACATCCCTTCATCTCGATTCTGGACGCCGAGCCTTCGACTGCTGCAACACATATTCTGCCCTACTGGCAGTGTCAGAATACATTGGCCCTACTGCTCCAACAGAGCATACATCTCTGTAACCTAATTGAACTACAGATACCTTCAACTATTCAGTCCCTTCTGGATCTACATACGGTATCCTTCGAACTATTACCATGAACAGTCACTGGTACTATTAACAAATGTGTTAGTGGGATCTGGCTTGAGGCCAGCGCCCTCTGTGTTCATTCGGTCTATTGAGAGCTGCTAAACCGTCCTCCTCTGCTATGATGCAATGCAGGAAGTCACTTGTGTTGGTTCTACAAACAACATGGTTCCTGGTTACAAACTAAGGACGAGCAAAATGCACCACATTGACTGGCAGCAACTTGGGAAAAACAGGGTTGTTTCTAGAGTATGGATCTAAAGATATCCCTAAAAACATTTCTGCGATTACTCCCATTTTTTACTCACATTCGATCCCAACCAAGGTTACCCTCTCAGGTTTCTGGCTTTTCTCATCACAGGTGCACTACTTCCGTAATGATTCCACTCAGGTCCATATAAAATGCAAACCCCCTATATGCTCCAGAACCTACAGCTCAGACCTCGTGTGCATCATCAACCCTCAGGATCGATCCCCTGAAGAGGCTAAAACTTGGAAGAACATAACGGCTGCCATATTGAGCTACTGACGCAGCGGAAGAACAACAGCAACTACTCACTTCAGAAAGAACCTAATAGCATCTACTATGGACATCATGCACAAACTACAGACCTGCCTTCTTTTGTCTTCGAATCCCTCTTCTTATCTTTTGTCTTGGAAGTTTGGGTAGTTCTGAGAATTTTGCATCTTTGGGGTGGAGGAAACATGAACCTGGGAAAACGAAATCCTTAATTTACAAGTTCAGTGATGATGTGTGGAACATGCACAATCTCTGACCCAGTGAGGGGGAGGAGGATCATCATTGACATGGTGGCCAACAACATTTGTCACTTGCCAATTGTTGGTTTCGTCCCCAACTTACTTTGAAATAATATATGACCTTGTGGGGTCAACAAAACTTGTTGCTTGCCATTTGTGGGCTTTGTCCCCGACTTGCTTTGAAATACTATATGACCTCATGAGGAAACAAAATCCCTCTCCCTGTTCCCCCTCAAAAAGAAAAAAAAACTACAACATTCATGAGTCTGTGCTGGTTTGTTTTTTGTTTTTCTTCCTTGTTCAATCTTTGCCCTTGCCACTAGTGGAGGCGAAATATGGTGACCAACAGTTTTGAAAACCAAAAAATACATGTGGCCAATGGGTAGGCTGAACCATGCATTCAAAGTGCCTGGATTTTTTTTTCTTTTAAGTTTTGGGTGGTGAGGGTGGTAGGAGAATTTTTTTCATTTTTTCTTTGTTCCCAACAAGTTCTTTCAAGTTTTCAATGGGTGCCCATCAAGTGCCCAATGTTCCCAATGTGTTCCACAAAGGGTGTTCTTAATATCACCTTGCTTAAATCCTATATGTTCTGCCCAGAGTCCAAACTTTATAATATCCCAAAGGTGCATTTTTATCTAAATTGCTTTATTAGATCAGAAATGAAATTTGTGGGATATCACCACCAGTTTCAAGAACTTATAACAAAAATTTTGCATGCTGAACATCTCTGATGGTTTTAGATTTGGAATTTGGACAAGTCGATCCTAAATTCATTTAGGATTGTTTGTTTATTACATAGCTCTGAAATCTATGTTTTTAATTTCATAAATTTTTTAAAATTCTTTTATTGTCTATGTATAATTAGTGTGTCACACCATTTACTATGAATTAAACACAAACACTATCAAAACCATTCAAAATCAAAAGTTCGAATCCTTTCATAATTTTATTTCATCAAAATTTGCATTCATACAACAAAAATATTTTGTATCAAGTGAATTTTTTTTTACAGGTCATAAAATTCATTTATATACTAACCAAAAAAAATCAATTAAATTTTTTAAAAAAAATGTACACATCACATGACCCCCCATGTGATTTCACATGCATAATAAAATATAAACATTTTTATTTTTATATAATTTAATATGTGAAGGTCCATGCATTTTCATGTGCAAAAAACTTTCATATGACTTTCATATAAATTAATATGTAAAAATCAAATACTATAATTTTATTAACAAATAAATCATCAAACTTACATTTTAAATAATTATATAGATAATAATTAAGTTTTATCAAGTTACAAACACATTCTAAATGATATGATATACCGCACCATATTACTAGAATGTCAAAAATTAATTTATACAATGTTTCAAATGACAATACTTTAAAAAAATTTAATTCCTTGATTTTTGCTGCATTAATGTCCAGTCCCAAAAATTTGTTTTCCAACTAAATTCACTAAGCAAGATGGTTTTCCAAATGAACCTGGGAAAAATAATCCTCAATTTGGTGCAAACTGGTTTGTATATCTATGAACAACTTCCATGATCCACACCATATGACCCCTAGACCTGTTATATCCTGTAAAGCTTCAACCCTCTGGGTTGGGTAACGTCTTGTTTGTATATTACTTGTCAAGTACTGGACCACATCAATTGACTTCTAAGTAACCAAAGAAGATAATTCACCCCTTTCACCTCTTGTATTCTTTTCACAACTATGGTCCACAATGTCAAATCCATCATCACATCTTATATATAAATTCGCTACATCGTCTGTGACGGAGTTTGGGTTTCAGGTCGACCGGGCCCGGCGTGGGGGGTGGGTCCAATCTAACAACCTAGATTCCCAAAGAGTTAAACTTGCACAGCCAAGATTGACGACGCACGGACGGGCGAGACGGATGGTACCTTCCTTTTTTACCTTACAGAACCTCACGATCTTTCTAATTCAACGACCTAGATTCCCGAAGAGTCTAACGTGCATGGCCGAGAACGACGACGCGCAAACGGGAAAGAGGACGGACGGATCCCTTTTTCTTTTACCTTACACACCCTTTCAATCTTTTCAATTCAACGGCCCAGATTCCCGAAGACTCTAACCTGCACGACCAAAATTTTCTCATGTGCGCCATTCGCCAAAAGGAAAAGCTTCGTTGCTTACTGGCAACCAACACGTGTGATAGATAATAAAAACCTCTAACCCACAAACTATCAATTATCTTTTCACTTCAACTATCCGGATTCGCCCAAATTTCAATCTAATGATTAAAATCGTTTTTCTCCCGACCCCACAATGTTTCTCCTTGGAAGCCCGCTTTCCAAACGAACGGTAAGGATTTGATACATTTCACACATCCAACGGCCACGAACCGCGGTGCTAAGAGAATCGTGCCAAGTAAGAAATTTCAAAAGAGCCCGGTTGTGAAGATGGGGCCAATTTCCTTAACGTAACGTATCTTTTCAGAAGAATAAAAATCAATCGGTACGAATGTGTCCAATTTTTAATCCGACGGATAGAAATAAGAGAGGATAAATATATTTTTAAAGAGAATTAAAAAACAAGAGTGTCCTACATCAACGGAAAGAAGGATGGCAACAATAGGTACCTGTAGTGGCCGAAGGACACGGGCAGCCACAAATCCATCATCACATGAATGTTTAGTTCAATATGCACCTACTACAGCCCCACCATGAAGCTCTGCCAATGCATGCGAAGCACAATTTCCAAGTGACACAGAACACTGCTGACCACCTACCACTTGACATGTACAAAGTGATTCAGTCTCAGAGTCATGCCAAGTAGATTTGTAACCTCACTGCAAGTTTTGACACTTGTCCAATTCCCCAGACCATGACTTTACTGTTCCAAGTCCTTTAAGAGGCAGATCTCCATGACCAATTTGTGATTTGACTTGAAACACACAGCAGCAGGTGAAAATGGATACCTTGCTTACAACCCAGATCAGCTTGAAGACTTAAAATAACACTTCCCTGGATATCTCGGCCATTAATAATATCTTGCACAAAGAGAGACTTGCAATGAAATCTTGCTTTGGTGCTGTGGATTGCTATGCCCAACTATAATGTTGCATAACACATTTGGGTGGTGTGATTTACCAGAACCTTTGGCCTGATTACTTCAACACATTTCTGGATAAGCTCATTTCCTGGGAGGCTGTGGCAGGGCCCCTTGCTCAAGCCAAGTCATTTGTAAATCTAGGGCAGCAAACTGTTCCAGAAAAGTGAAGTTGTGAAACTCATCCACTTGAGCAAACATGAGGAATCAATTTTGGTATGTTCAGTAGGTAGACACAAGGTTCTGGAAATGTCTATACAGGGTTTGTGCTGTGGAGGACAAAAAATGGAATTGAAGGGCCAGATATATTTTCTCTAAATAATGAATGTTGTCAGTTAGTTTTTATGGAGTGGACAAAATGTAGCTGAAGAGCCAAATGTATTTTCTCTAATTGATGACCATGGTCAATCACTTTTTTAATTGTGCAGCCAATGAAGACTCGTGGGTGTCTATTTTTACATGTTCTCGGGCTTCTGGGTTGGCTTTTGAGGAGAAAAAGAGACGTAATGTGTTCTTTGATGCTGTGAAAGATAGTATGTAGCACTGTGTTGGGTTTAAGAACTCTGGGTAGTGGATGAGTTAATGTGGATAGTAAAACATAGGAAACCTTTTGTCTCTGCGAGACAATCTTGTGAGCAGATGCATGCATGATGTTGCTAGTGTCATCTCAACAGGAACTGCAACAAAGTATGTCATGCTTGGTTATGACTCTTTGAGAGGTTGATTTAACACTGGACTGCTGGAGAATTGTTTAGGCAAGAGTGTTTGGATGGCTTGTTAAGGGAGGACAGAATTGGGAAATGGAGGAGGCCAGAGAGAGAGGGAGGTGGTCTCAAGCGTGCTAGGCAACCACATCTCTTGCTTGTTATATGGAAATAGCTTTTCAGATTTTCCACATTGAATTCTGACAAATTTCAGGTAACCACATTCTCATTGTCAAAAAGATCCACACTTGGCAGAAATGATATATATGTCAAATTCTCAAATTTGAATTGAGAAATGATGCTGGTTGAAAGTATTTTTGAGGTGGATATTTTTATCAACAGTGACAAAACTGTAAAGGGTTCGACTGTAAAACTACATTTCTACTGCTTTATTAGGTTCTAATCCTGATACAAGAAATTATTTAATCATCAAAGGAATTATCTTCTGTAGATTATACCTTAGATCAAAAAGCATGAGAATGACATTCCTCCAAATATTCCTTATTTGGAACTTGTAAATTTTGTGACATTTATTTTGACAAAAACAAGCCATGACCAACCTTGAAAACAAAGAGGATGGTGTGAAATCTGAAAATATAATGCAATATAAAAGCAATTGTCAATGTCAACCCAACTCACTTAACACCATCTTCACCATGTGTTCCATGCATTTGCAAGTTTGATAAAAAAACTTCTCACACATAAAAATAAAATAAAATGAAAGTAATTCAAATCTTTCCACATTTACAGAAATTGTTGGTGGAGCTTTGGCTTGCTAGTGGAGCTTTGGCTTCTATGTTCAGAATGTTGCTTTTTTGAACTATGATCCCCCTCAACCCCTCATTCCCCCCAAGACATGATTAAACTCCCATAAGCACATCTTCATTCTTTGGTTCATTATCCCTACCAATGAAAGCTTTAGTATTATTCTTCATGTCTCCAAATCAATTATTGAGAACAATCTTTCAAGGGTCCTCCTTTGCAGGAATCCCAAGTGGGAGGGGGAGAGGAAACCCCTTCATTGATTTAAATCCATAATAGATACAATGGTGGGATGAAAAATTCCATTTAATGAAAATTAAAGTTCCATCTAATAAAATCCTTCTCACCAAAGATGTTCTCAAAAAACCAAATATTGTCAAAGTCCTCCTTAGGTGATCTCGAATACCAAGGAATCTAGATTTTTTGTGATCCTTACAATTCTATTTTATTTTCAATTTTGTAATGGAATCATAATGGTGAACATCCCTAAGTAGTTCCACCTTAATTGGCAACACTTTTGTAAAGGAAAATTACAATAGTAGCCAATGAACAAAACTATGGCGACATTTTTCCCTAATTCAAAAACAATTTGGGTGAACTTTGGCAATTTTTTTATGAAAGAAAAAAATTTCACCCAAAAAAGGCCTTTTGGTGATGTTACCCCACAACATTATTTTCCCACTAATCATCTTGAATTAGAACTTCGGTTGATTGTTAGCACTTGTATAAGCTACAAATTATGTAGATTTTATAATTTCATTAAGGCCAATATGGTAAAAAAATCATAATTTTGAAAATTAAAAAAAATCTTGAGGCATGGCTTATGAACTATGTCCAATTGTGCAATTTTGTTGAATCTAGGAATCAACATGAACACCGATGCATTAAAATTGTTTCATATTACAACCATAAATAAAATAAAATATGTTAAATACATGATGGCCAAAAAAAATAATAATAAGACAACAAATTTTGTGGAAATGATCTTAGAATTTTGAAAAAAATCATTAGAAAGGATGCATTAGGAAATGTAATCATGTTAGTTTTATTGATAATTAGGTTGCATTCCAAAGATTTGGAAGGAAATATAAGAGACATGATTATAGAAAAAAAAATTAATTGACTTTCAAATAAAACCTTGGCTCTTGGAATGAAAGATTGTCATTCTAGAATGTCATGGAGTCCACCATTCCTTTAAGTTTAATGCTTCAACAAGACATTCCAAATTTGTTAAATCAATTTTTAACCCACATTGTAGCATATGTTGGTTGAAAGTTTAAACACACATAAAAACATGACTATGAAACCCTTTTTGCCAAAATAATTAAATATTTTAATAATTTATGCTAGGTGTTAGTCATGGACATAATATCCACCTTTCATTGTTTAACATCTTAGAATGTTCATATGGCTTTAAGACACAAGACAAGACTAGGGCATGGTTCATGTTGTGATAGGTCAACTATGAATGCACACCCTTGAACAAAAATAATTGAATGAAAATGTATCATATTTTGTGTTCATAAGCTAACATTTTTTAATCTTCTAGAAGGAAGACGGTTAGAAATTCAAACCATCTTCAAATAATGTACACATTCTTCAAACTTGAATAAGATTTTTCAAATTACATCCCAACCCATTGATATGCAAAATGTTCAACATCCATGTTTCATCAAATGTTTGTTCATATCATGAAATCCCCTTATATATTTGTTCAAATATGGAAATTTGTTAAACCATTTCATCTTTTTGTCCCACAAGAAATAATCATTGACATTTTGTGATATACTAAAACAACTCCTAATTCCCATGTTGTGATTTTTCTATAACATGTTTGTTTAAACCTCTTTGACAATTAATTAATTATTTTAAGAAAAATAATTAAGGTCCTTATGGTAGATTACATGTTATGTCACATGGTTGCAACAACAAACCCACAATTGGTAACTTGGTATTTCAAACAAATATAACACGTGAATAAAATGGCCAAATTTGCAATATAGGTTGTGCATTTATCAATTAATAGTTAATTACATTAATGGGCCCCATTTGTCAACATCCATTTAAATAGAAGGGATTATCTATGTTGTCACATAAATTCAATTGTTATTAATTATAGCGATGAGAGGAATGAAAAACTAAATACATATGGGTGATTTTTCAAAATTTATTGTTGATCATCCTAAAAACAATTTTAAAGATAATTCAAACCTACCTCCTTTTCAAGCTTAACTATTGCACTCCTTTCCTAATGACTATTTCTTTGGCTACTAACTTTCTTAATAATTACCCTTCGATATGGAATTGAGGATTCTTTTGCCTCAAATCATGTGTTGGAGTGGATCTCGGGTTTGGTGATCCTCGCTCCAGATTACTGTCCTTCAGCCCCACATACAAAAAGGAAAAAGATTCAGATAATTCCATACCATCATTTGTTAAGCTCAATCAGATTTGTGCATAGCAGTAGTAGAAGTGCACCTTAAAACCCTAAACCTTAAACCCTTCCCCAAAGTCTACCTATGCTGCAGAACCATGATCTGATTTTTCTTGATTTGAGTGCCTTTCTTTTACATTGACAAACAGCTCTAATCAGTGTAACATGTGCAGCAATTGTGCTAGAGGTTCTGACAACCTACATGACTTGAATCTCTGCAAAGAAGGGCAGCATGGTATGGAAGGCCACAGCAAGTGGTGCTTCCTTTGGCAAAATTTGAAGTGCGAACACCTCCCTATGCCCTTGTGAGTCCTGCTGCCCTTTTGTTTTAAAAAAAAGCATGCTTCAAATTTGTGAAGAAACCTTTCTTGTAATGTGATAAGGAGCTGAAATACTTGGGGTTTTTCTGGACTTGGTTTTTGTGTGCAAGGGCAGGATGTGTTGGAGCCACACATGAGCAAGCAGACACTCGAATTTCATTGGGGCAAACATCATAGGGCATACATTGATAACCTCAATAAGCAAATTGATGGCACAGATTTAGAAAGGAAAAACCTTGAAGAGCTTGTGAAGT
>Ga0116228_10006337_pt1 | contig 10575 bp, 8 predicted proteins | sample S1TSphfallax_2_FD_89694 | JGI IMG/M metagenome (GOLD analysis project Ga0116228, IMG submission 89694) | Host-associated microbial communities from peat moss isolated from Minnesota, USA - S1T2_Fc - Sphagnum fallax MG | ecosystem: Host-associated > Plants > Peat moss > Unclassified | place: USA... | reverse complement strand
GGTTTTGGAAGGAAATTTTAGTTGCGTAACAAGTGCAAACTTGGGCCAACAGCACATGCTACATTAATTTTCTATTGATATGTTGAAGAGTTTTGTGTTCTGAAGTTCTTGCTTAAGAACTGTGAAATACACACAATGTGTTGGAGATACTGGTACAATATCAAAGTTGTTGAAATTATTGCAACAATTTTGTATTTTAGTTTTTGAAAGAGAAAGGTAATGGATTAAGGTAGATAGGCCAGGGAGTGAACACTTAAGTAGTCAAATGAGGTTGAGGTCGAATCCTCACACATTGTTGCTCTTATTTTTGAAGGATGGAGAACATTTTTAAACCTCCACCCAGTGCTTCCAAACATTGCAAAAATCTCTCAATTTGATAAAAGAGTGGGCAAGATATGGGGTGTTTGGTGACAGGTGAATGAAAACAAATTATGAATTTGAGCTTAAGATCTTTGATTGTTGCATCTTTATCTCTGGAATACAAAGAAGTTTTGTAAAGCCTTACTTGGTGCACTCATCAAGTTTTAAATCACTCAAAATGGAGTCAAAATGAGAAAGATGTAAGGTGAAACTAGAGAGAGGTCTAAAGCTATTTTTTCAAAAAATATTAAAGCGAACTATCACTCATCCTCTTCCTGAGTTTTCTGCTTTACTCCTTTACTTCTAAACCTCAAAAAACATTTGTAGCCCTCCAGTTTTTGCATCCAATGACAAACAAAATTGTTCAATTTGGCTAATGAATTAGGAAAATATTGAAAAGTCTTTAGTGATAAATATGTGTTCAATAATGGGCGGTTTCTATGTAGTTAGTTTTTCATTTTTCATTTGTTTTGAAAGTTTGCATAACAACAATAGCATGCATGTTGGGCCATTGAAGCTTAGTAAGCTTTTATTAGTTGGGTTTTTCATTTGTTTTGATAATTTTCATGACAACAATAGCACACATGTTGTGCCATTGAAGGTTAGTAATCCTTTTTTCCCCATTATTTTGCTAATTAATAGTTTTGTTGGGATGGGACTAAATGAGGCTTTAACCTTTTGCAATTTGTTTATAAAAAAAATAACGTTGGAGGAAAAGCCTACAACTAACAAATCTTTTATCAAAAACAATTATTTTAGTTCATTAAGTAAAAGTGTTGGTTTTTGTAATCGCAATCTTTATTTATTAGAAGTTGTAAAATATTTTATTTATGTTTAGCTAGTTTTTTTTTTTCAAATTTAGCATCTTAATGTTTGCGCGGATCAATATGGACATGTTTATATATTTTCCAAAATTTTGGATTTTGTCTCAATTTTAATGAATAAACCAAAATAAATGGGTTTGTGGAAAGGTTTGAATGGTCTACCAAAATGATCTCTTGGATTTTCTTGAACTATTGATTTGAATTTACAAACCTTCTTTTTTTACAAACAAAAGTGAATGGTCGTTATTGGATTAGACAAAATTAATCTCTCTTCTTGCTACACAAACCACTTGCTTGTGGATCAAGTCATTTTGGTTTAATCCTGTGGAAATTTCTTCACATATTGTAGAATAAAGTTGTTTGGGCAAAAGATGCCTTTAATATTTTACATGAGGAACAACACACCTACTTAAAACATCACAATGGAAAAAATTGCATGTCATTTGCAAATTTCAACAAATAACTTTTAAAAATCGTGTCTTGTTTTTCTAAAATGAATCATGCAAATGCAATTTGTGTGAAAAAAAGGAGGAAGGTGGAATTTTAGGGTTTCATGAAAACTTTTTCTACAATTCAATTATCAATTGTAAAAAGTGGTATCATGGATGAGGTTTTAATTTCAAATAAATGAATTGGTGTCCTAGCTTTGAATATCACATACTTCAAAATTATATGTATGTAAATGTTAGACTTGCCAAAAGCCACATCCCTAGGGTTCAAGGTTTAAGGGCTAAGGACATCCTTAGAATCTTTCCTCATATCCCAACTCTTGAATTTATTTTTATCAACCTATTTTTTTCTATTTTTTCTTTGGTTTTATGTTTGAATTTACTTGTACACCAATGAAAGAGCAAATAAAGATCCCCACATCCTTTTGGAGTCCTCCAAGCATCCCCCTAGTGTCCCAATGCCTTTTCACTATGTCTTTGTTGTTGCCTTGGCATCCCTCCCCACTTTCCGGTCATTATTTATTGTCGCATCAACATTTCTAACTTCCCCCCTTGTCCCCTCAACATTCCCATCATCCCGAAGATGTTTGGCAAAAGCCCAACATCACCAAACCTTGCCACAACATCCCAATGTTCGACCCACTATAGATAGTAGGCCAGTTGTTACACCATTCGTGCATGTCACTACTTATGCGACAAGGAATTTTACTACCTTAGGATAGTTAGAATTATTGTCGCCATTTATCAAGGCTTTTATTTGAAGCTTAGAACACTTCTCCTTTTCACCTTCTAGCACCGGGTAGATGTCAGACTCTATACATCTTGTTACCACTTAACAAAGTCCTCTATACATCTTGTTACCACTTAGCAAAGTCCTGTTATTTTAATAAACCGTCACTACCCCCTAGTATGTCCCACTTTCCTAATCTTGAGATGAGAAAACACCCTGAATGTTGTTGAACCTTGTTACAACATGTTAGTGTTGTATTTTGTCATGATTTCAATATTGTTTAACCTTCCTAGCATTATTGAGTTACACCCACCATCCAATTCACCATTTATGGAGATGTATGTAAAGAAACAACAAACCTTAAACTCGTTCATTGTTTTTAAACACACTCAATTTGGTCCCAATGTTCATATAAAAAGGACCACAAGCCCAAAAAAATTGTCTCATTTCCACTCATGCCTATTTGAATAAATCTAGGGCATTCCCCTCATTGGCATGATTGTTTATTTCCTCCAATACAATTTCTACAAATGTGCATGAAATTGCAAGCATCATTCACAATTTTTAAATTGTTACTATTACTTTTCTTCCTACAATTTGGATTTGTTATTATTTAACAATGAACAATGAACCCAATAACCTAGAAAAACTTAAGTAAAGTTTAAAGTTTAAACCTTGAGCCTAAATTCCATGATTACACATAGCAAAAATGACAATTTGAATATAAATGAGAGTGTGAATGGAAGTTCAAACATTGACTCACAAAAGCAAAAGGTGGACATGGTGGTGGAGTCTTAGAAAATCATACAAAAGCATGAAAAAGCAAAGGTTAGATGGGAAAATGACAAAGGTAGGGTTTAGAACAAAGTCTTTTGCAGAGAGTATGTGGTGTATGACCATTTTGCTCATTATTGGCCAAAAATAACAATTATCAAATGCTAAGAATACCAAAGTGAACATCAAACACATGCTACCATCCACAATTCAAAACAATTATCAAAATGTTTAAAAGACATTGTGGCATAATTCTAAAAGATTTAAAAACAAAAATAACATGTATCCCAATGGATGGATATAGATGTGTCATGCAAATTTATTTTGGGATGTGAATGTGGATTGGGCATTTGAACCTAATTTTAATCCTAGCACACAACCAACTATAGGAACCACAATTGTGACACCACGAATTCAAGCTAACATGCATGTGAAAATGTTCATTTAAGAAAGGCATCAAATGGGCATTGTCCAACCCTTCATTGATCCAATCAAATGGGGAGTACCAAGGGGCGAACACATTTCTTTGAACCCATTGTCACGATAATTGATGTTGGAAGAATTGGAGTTCTTGGCCAATGTATGGAGAAATTTGCCAATATCCATGTTTGCATTCATTAGTGGAAATGCCTTCAATAAGCTCAACAACATTGCAAAATTTTCGCCATTGCTTATTGAAACAATAATGGAATCATGTAACTTGGCCCATTATTAGCTAAAGTTGACCAAGGATGAAATGGAATGTTTAACATTGGCCCTTAAATGAAATAAAAGTTAAAATCAAAATCCATTTGGCACAACATAACCTTCCACATGCAAAATGATGTGTTAAAAAAACCAATGGGTTTGCCCCAACTTAATGGCCCATTATTTTGGTTGTTGACCAATTAGACATGTTGCATGCTGCATGGGTGGACAAAGGGCTTGAAATGGCCACAGCTGGGAACAATAACCTCTAGTGAAATTGGAGGAAAATTCCTAAAGTCAATTTCGTATGGGGTACAAAATCACTAAAGAGTGGAGCTACTTATCAAAAAATATTCAATTTTTTCAAAAATGAAATTTTTTGTTCCATATGTGAAACACCATATGGGCGTAAAAGAGCATACCAATTGGATAATTATAAACACCAGTACCATATCAAATGTTTTTTTCAACTATCGATGACACATAGAAGTTGTTGCATATGCCACACATATTTCCATCCACATTGGTATAAAAGCATTGGTCAACAAAAGTGGATGCCATCTATTAGCCATACATCCATTTCATGGATGGTGAATGGTCTATAAACCAACCAAGAATTGAGGAACATTGCAAACCTTAATTGGGTCATTGAGATTGTTCCATAATACCTTTGTCCCTAATTGCCCCAATAATTTAATGGTTGGTATGGTCCAAGCCCACCATCTTTAGTGAGGGAGGCTTTTCACCCACTAGGTCATTATTTTGATTCAAGTGGTAAACATATTAACTTGCCATCACCTTTGAAAGAGGATGCAAAGTTCCAAGCCCAACATTACGAGGTTGGGTTTGCAACAACTATTGGATGTGAGGGTGTTGCCCATTGAACTAGGAACCAACAACAACAATGAACATGATCAAGGTCCCAATAATATTCATATATTTAAATGGGATGTTGAATTAGTGCCAACCTTAGACAAATTTAAATGATTAATGATTTGTAATAGGGTATATGTTCACTAATCATAGGTTGATGTTTTAGGATTAGTAATTATATAAGCTAGATTATTATAGTTGTTTTTAAGTTGTATTTAAAGAAATTATGTAGTATGTTATTTTTGGGCCTTGGACTACCTTGCATCTTGCTAATGTTTTGATTTTTGAACAATTCCACAATTAAATTTATAATGTGTGAGATTATGCACTTTGTAATTAATTTACATTGTAAATTTAGTTGTATGATCAATGATGATTGATTTACAATTTCACTTCTAATTCACGAGTTTCAAATGTAATCATGCACCTAATATAAGATATCCCATTGGCTTGAAAAAATAATTCTTCAAACCTATCTACACAACCTTATTTTATTGAACATTTAAAAAAATGGTTCCTTTCAAATTTATAATTCTTTCATTGGTATTTTAGAAGTTTCACAAACCTACCAAACCTTATTACACATTTAATTATTTCTTCATTCAAAATAAATATGAAAATATATTCAAACCACCAAATACATGTAGAAAAACATGTATTTTTCAACTTGTTTTTGTCAACTAATATAGTTGAAAAAGTTTCATTTTCAACTCAAATAGTTGGAATTTTACCATCTTTCAACTATATTAATCGACAAAGACAAGTTGAAAAACACATGTTTTTCTACTAGTATAACCACATTGGCTTAAAGAAAAAAAATCAGGCCTCCACACTACCTTATTTTGCTAACTATTTAAAAAAATGACCCATTTCTAGCATTTCCATTGGTCTTTTAAAATTCTCACAAACCTACCAAACCCTATCACACATTTAATTATTTATTCACTAAAGATAACTAAGAAAAAATATTCAAATCACCAAACATAATAACCTCGTTGGCCTAAAGAAAACAAATTCAAGCTTACACACAACCTTATTTTGTTGACCATTTTAAAAAGTGATCCCTTTCTAGCATTTCCATTAGTCTTTTAGAATTTTCACAAACTTGCCAAGTCCTACTGCAAATTTAACTTTTACTTCATTCAAAATAACTAAGGAAAAATATTCATACCACTATATCCAACAAATTTCATTAGCTAATTACTTATAACAATTTCTTTTGCACACCTACATAATACACACAAACCTTACATTTTTAGGATGGTGCAAAATAATATTATTAGTACAAGGTTATGAAGGTTGTTGATTTGTTAGCAAGTGAAATGATTAAATGTGGGCACACATTTGTGGGAATAAATGAATGCAGGTGGGGACACTTTAGATGTCAAAGGGAAGGAAAATTCGAAAACATTTTGCATTTTGATATGTAAAAAGCAAGACACCTTCATCATTCAAATGTTTTTGAATGCTAACAAGAAGGATATTCCAACTTGACATTTAAACATTTTCACTATGAGTAGTTTAGTGGAACTCCATCAACATATGGTGGTTTATGTGTGTTCAACATTCTTTTTAGTTCAAGCACAATCCCAAACTCCCAATTGCCATTTACGGGGCCAAGTCATGTTGGAACAAATCATGAATTAGGGAGTTGTACCCAATTTGTCGTTGCATATATTAGGTCATAAAGTTCATCAATGACAATTTGTTGTGTTAGGCAAACAAACATGATGGAAGCTTTTGACGAAAGTGTTACACAAATCATGAATAAGAAATGGGCCATGTTTGTTTACTTTCATGCAATCTCTTTCAACATCATAAGATGAATAGATTTCATTGAGTGTGTGAAGGATCCAACAAGGCTTATGCCCCACTATATTATAGGGCCTTGTGAAGTACATTGTTAATAAAAGCAAATACAACAATGGAGAAAGTTGTTACAAAGGTCTATTCCAAGCATACAAAATATGGTTCCATCATTTGTTCAAATGGGTGGATTGATGTTTTAGAATGCCCATTAATAAATGTGATGTCAATTAGCCTATTTGGCAATGTGTTTGAAAAATCCATTAATAATAGGGGCGAGGTCAAAATGACTCCATTTATTGTTGATGCCATTGCAATGGTGATTGAGACCTTAGGGCCAACAAATGTTGTGCAAGTTTGCATGGATAATGTTGCATCAAACCAATCGGTCAACAAATTGCTTATGTAATGATTCCCCCATTTGTATGCATAGAGATGTTTTGCTCATGCAATAATTATTGTTTTAAAGGATTGGTTATAACAAAAATGGCTTTCCAAGCTAATTGCAAATGCAAAAACAATTGTGCATTACATAAAGTATTGACATGGCCCAAATACAATGTTCAAGGCATAGTCACCAAGCCTCAAATTAGTGACTCCAATCTTGATTCAATTTGGCACCAATTTCATGATGAGGAAATGTCTCTCACAAGTGTGACCCATTTTGGATTGCATGTTGTGATGCAAAATGGGATGCATATTGCAATAGTTTGAAGGGTTTGAGGAATTTTGTGGGGGCTATAAATGTTAAGCACGTCATCCATGACGATAAATTTTGGGCATCATGCAAAATCATAATGACAATGACAAAACCCCTATTCATTGCTATACAAATGTTTAATGGGAGCCAACCAACAATAGGCATCACCTACATTATGATGGTCAAAATCAATGCACATTTTAAACAATTAAAGGACCATCTATCAATTGGGATGGGTGAGGAGATTGTTATTTGCATGGAAATGAATTTCAGATTAAGGTGGGACTTGATCATCATTGACTTCTAGTTGGCTGGTGTAACCTTTAACCGAAAATTCACAAACAATATTAACATCCATGATAGTGCCATAATCAAAATTGCCTTCAACAAGGTCATACAAAAGTTAATACCCAACCATGAAGATCACATTCAAATGCAAGGCTTTTAAAAATTGGGGCCCATGACCATTTTTTGAATTCAAAAACACAAAGGAATACCTAGTCTTACCACATGAATGGTGGGACCAATTTGGCTTGGTGCATGTGTGGCCATAATGCTTAGACTATTAGCATGATGGATCTTGGGCAAGTTGTGTGTGCATCATCATGTGAAAAAAATTGGAATTCATACCAATTTGTGCATAGTAAGGTGTGAAATAGATTTGCCTCCAAAAGGGTTTAAGAGTTGATGTACATTTACACCAATGCAAGGTTGACTAACATTAGTTTGAAGGAAAAGAAAAGCAAATGTTAATGCCAACAAAGGAGGACATGAGTTTTTTGTCCCACTTGGGGGTGAAGAAGATTTTAGCAATGTGGCAAAGGTTGAAGGGGTTTGTGCCCACATACAATAACATCACCATTGGCAACTACATCGATTGTTTTGGCATGATTGAAAAGGATTGATATGCATCACAACATGTAAATATTTGAATCATCGAAAGAGGAATAGTCCATGGTATTTAATTGAAAAGGAATTCAAACATGGTGTACATGGATTATGTTTGGCATGCTACAAGCTTGAAGAACATAATCATAGGTGGGGTTGAGACTAGGGAACCTTGGAGCATGACCATCAAGGCAATTACCTCCTAGAAAGCCAAATGGATAACCAAGCACAAATGTGTTGGCAAATGGGAGCTCAAAAGATTATGTGCAACCAACCCTAAGACATGGATTGTGCCAATATTTTACAAATTTGCTAGAATTTCCAACCATAAAAGGCAAAATATGAAGTGTGCGATACATTTGTTTTAATGGTTTTGCATCAAATTCCATGTTTCAACTTTCAAGGCTCAAATACACTTGTATTTATAAAAACATAAAAAATCCTAAATAAAGTTTTAGATTTTTATTTAATCCCACCACCATGAAAAGTTGCCATATTTAAAAGTTCACACTTCTATGAATGAAGATGTGATTAGCAAAGGGCATTGATGCCCTCTTCTAATAATTTTACATGCCTTTTATAGGTAAAAGGTGTCGATAACCTTGTTAAGAGCACACATCATTTCTATTTTGAGATGCTTTAACATTGTGAGTGAGGGCTCCCTTTAAATTCATTACTTTGTTAGGTTTCTTTTCCATATCTTGATACACTCTTTGCAACTAGTGGGGATTCTAGAACATAATTTGTTCTTGTACCCCTTTGTCACCCACTTTGGGTTTTTGATCTTCTAGCTTAGACTTGGGTCCTTGTTATTTGTTTTTTCTCTCGTGGGGATAGCGCACTATCACATGTGATGCAGCTCAAAAAAATTTCACATTCATTGTTAGTGATGTTGGGTTCCATGTCTCCTATGAACAAATTCATACATTTTTAGTGCCATCTTTCCAATCATTGTAATGACAAGTGAATATTGTGCTTACAATAAATAGTATTTGCACTCTGAGAAACGTAATCATTGTTACCTTGACTTGTATAAGTCTTGTTTTGTGAGTTGTTTCTTTTGGGGAAGAGGCTATAATGATTATAGCTTAAACAAAGGTTGTGTTGTATTGTGATCAACATCCTAAGGATGATTTTATTTGGATAATAGAAATGTTTGGATGTTTACACTAGTAGGATGACGATTTCCTTCATTGATGTGCCAACATGGCATGGCATGGTTGGTGAAAGGCTTTGGAAGATTTCCTTTTTCGATTTTGTGTTCAATTTAAAAGTAGAGAATGTTTTTGGTTTTTTAGAATGCTTAGGCCACCACTATCTTGTGATGTGTAATTGCAACAATAGGAAAAGCTTCTTCCAAGCTTGGTGTTCTTCCAAGTTTTTTGCCCATCTCCTTTCATGACTTGCTTTACTAATGATGGATTTAGGTCCCAGATTACTTGATTTCTCCTCTTAGGGCTCCTCCCCATTGTCTGTTTTGCACTTTTGAATGTTGTGTGGACTTCAGTCCTTTCTCTTGTTCCCTTGCCCACTGTTATTTATTTATTTAATTAATTTCCCCCTTTACTGGGTGCTTGGTTAATTGGAGCTTACCAAGGTTTCATCCTCCATTTCGTGAAGAAAGATGTCTTAATGATCACCACCTTGACACCTCAAAAACCACCCTTACATTCACTAAACCCAGATCAACGACTTAATGGGCGAAAAAAAAACCCTAAATATGGGTGGAAACACAGTCCCCCCTCCCCTGAAAAACCCGAAGAAAATTGAAATCAAAAAAGAAAAAAGGGAAGCCCACATTGGACATCCCAGACCCATTATCCCAAGGATACCCCCATATACACACGGGTTCACCACAGAAACACAGAGCTTTCTTCGTGATTGTGGCGATGCCTGCCAGGCAAGCCTGCGCCTTCACGTTGCAGCATGTGGGCAACGTCGCTGCGCGTGGTCTCCTGAGTTGGAATTAGCTACTGCTGCAAACTAAGATCTCGGCCTTTACTTACGAGAGCCCACTGGCTTCTTCCGCCAAAGTGATCTGCACCCAAGTTGTAGCCAGGTAGCGTCCTGCAAATCAAGCTCCCCAGCAGCGTCGCTCCACAACATACCATACCGAAAATATTCAAGATGCGGGAAAGAAATGGCTCTAGCCTAATTGGGTTTCATTCAGTAGATGGAAAAAAAAGTTAAAAGAAGTGGGAAATGGTCGGTTTTATAAAATACTAAAAAGCCTGAAGAGGTGGGAAGGAAAAATCTGAGGTTAGAGGGATTCAAACCGGCAGAAATGAAAGAGACTGGAAAGACGATGAAGGAATATTTAAAAGATAAAGCCGCACACTCCTCTTCCTCTTTCCTTCGTCCTTCCTTCTCGCCAGGGAAGAAGAGACGGGAAAACCCACCGCCCTTCAGAAAACACCAACACTAACACAGTTTGTAAAGCTTAGAGAATTATGGCGTGGGCATCTCCGGAGTGGAGATGGTAGT
>Ga0116228_10006336_pt1 | contig 10576 bp, 10 predicted proteins | sample S1TSphfallax_2_FD_89694 | JGI IMG/M metagenome (GOLD analysis project Ga0116228, IMG submission 89694) | Host-associated microbial communities from peat moss isolated from Minnesota, USA - S1T2_Fc - Sphagnum fallax MG | ecosystem: Host-associated > Plants > Peat moss > Unclassified | place... | reverse complement strand
TGAGGTCCCAATCCAGGTGAGGTCCCCAACAAGTTGAGGTCGTCAACCAGGTGAGGTCCCAGACCGGATGAGGTACGAAATCAGATGAAGTTCCAAACCAGGTGAGGTCCCAAACCGGATGAGGTACGAAAACAGATGAAGTTTCAAACCAGGCGAGGTCCCAAACCAGATGAGGTACGAAAACAGATGAAGTTCCAAACCAGGGGAGGTCCCCAAATAAGGCGAGGTCCCACTTTGGTTCTATTCTAATTTGAAGACAACGTCAGTCCAGTTGAGAGTCCCAAAACAGTTGAGGTTCCAAACCAGGTGAGGTTCACAACCGGGCGAGGTCCGAAACCAATGAGGCAGGGGAGGGACAGAAGAAGCACACAGAAGAGAGACAGAAGAGAGAGAGAAAATAGAGATGTGTGTGCGTGCGTGTGGGCGTTGCGTTTTGCTGTCGTCCTTTTGCCATTTCTTGCTACTCGATTGCGCACCTTTGCAGCTTGGAGGGGTGCCCCTTGGATTTGACTAGCGGGAACGGAAACAGCACTCAAGACAACAAATTGGAAGAGGTATGTTCTTTTGTCAATTCAAGTGATAGAGAGAGGAGAGCGATTTTCTGTGTGTAGTGCAGATTCCAATTTCAAGTCCTTGCATGCAGAACCAGGCGAGTAGGAGACGGACGAGGAATTTTCCGTATGTATAATTTTGGTAGAAACAAGCGGCAGCAGAAGAAGAAGAAGCCAAGAGTTGAATAACCGCATTGGTAATGGAATATGTTTCTTGCTGTAATTGAGAAAACAGATCCACATTGCGATGCCATGCCAGTGGGGCACATCCCAAATGTAGCCGATAGTAAAGTGCTCTAAGCGGTTCATGGTATACCTAGTATGAGCGCAATATCTAGGGTTTTCTGTGTGCCAGAATGTTGGAACTGAGAGAGAGAGTTTAGTGATCCCTTGATGCTAGTATGAGTACAGTTAAGATGTTTCTGGGGATATAATGGTGGAAATTGAGAAGAAAAGAGTTTTCTGTGGGGTTCTCGACACATTGCAGGTGATGGTGTGGGCAAACCACTTTGCTTCTGGGTCCATTTCCTACTTCATCTCGCAATTGCACACATTAGGTTTGAAGTTGTGAAGGGAAAGATCCAGGGAGAGGAACAGGATTTCATGCCCTTCCTTTTTGGCAGAGTGGAGCAGGCCATATGCTGACTATTGATCAGAATTCCTTTATATGCTCTAAGGAGAAAAAAGATCTAGGTATTCATTCTTTGCAACAACTTGATTAAATATACAAAAAAACTTTTAAATGCTTCTAGGTCTTACTTGGGCTTTGTTGTTTGGTGATTGCATTTCACTGTTTTGAGATCTCCTGAGGCTATTAGTTTTTGTACATTTAAGGGGAAGTTGCTGAGGTTCAGAGTCTGAGACTGAACTGTTTCTTCAGAGAGAATAACAGTTAAGCAAAAAGGATACTGTTATGGCTGCCAAGTTGGAGCACCAGGTTCATCCTGGAACTGTCCTGGAAAACAGTTCTAACAATCTTATTGGGCAAACAGGTGATGGCGTCAAAGGTCACATTTGTGAATCAAAATAACAAAGCTCAGTCATTCAAAGTCAATCTCTTTGGGCCTGCCAGAAACCGCATTAAGGTTGTCAATGTTCTTGCTGTGTTTAAAGCATCTGTGGTGGTCATGGGGGACGGCAGTATTATGGAAGCTGATGACAATGGCTTAAGTATGGACACCTTCAAAGCTGGTTCCACTTATACTATTGCCATTGTACCCATCCAGGGTTAGCTCCTTTAATCTCTACCCACTTGTGGCAAAGTCTTGGAATGTAAAATTGATGAGCTTACTTGGGGTGAGGACAAACTGGGGTTAAAGCAAATCCAGTGTTTGGAATATCTTTGGTGAGAGACAGAGGGACAGAAAAGATTACAGAAGATGAAGGTGTCTGTTCTTCTTAGTGACTTTCTTTTGATGCATGTCCAGACAGCAGACAGCAAACACCACAGGCAGTAGCTGGTGAATCACCTCTTGTTGGGCCAGTGCGAATGTGGGGAACAACTGCAGGAGGTGCTTCTCCTTTTCTGTGTGGCCATGTTGCCCATAAGTGTTGATATCTTTGCAGGAGATACTTTCTTGCTGTGTACATTTACTCCACAGTAAATTCTTGTGGGAGATCATTACTTGTATCGGCTTCCTGCCTTTGATATATTGTCTTAATCTCTCTAAAGGGCTTAGGTTAGAATTGAGCAGCAACCAGGAGTCAAAATCCTAAATACCATCTCTTGAAGATGCAGGTGATAGAAAGATTGTGATTTTAATTGACTTGAAGCATCTGAAAAACTTATTCTATTGTGAACAGAAAGATACCAAATTATACTTGCAGTCATTTCATTACTCCTAACTACCTTTTAGAAGCACAAGCAAGGGCTGTGTTATTCTGGATCAATGGATGTTGAGAAAGCCAGTGATCTGATGAACTCGAGTAAATATCTGAATCTAAAATGTGGTGGAATGGTTTGAGAGGATTAAACAAGGAACTGGCTTGGTTGTTGATAAACAAATTTTAGACCAATATTGCAGAAGTGCGGTCATTTGGAAACCCAAATCCAATCATAGTAAAGGAGAAGCACAAGGGGGCTAAGAGATCCTACAGGGGGACTCTCCTTACTTTACCTGATGTAGAAGCCCTGGAAGCTGTGGAGCCATCCTCATCTCATGTTGGTGGGTTTGAGCCTGAACTTTTCCATCACCTTAACAATCTTAGCTTGATATAAGAAATCCAAGGCTTTTCTGTGCAGCTGCATCTTTTATGCTTCATTCATTTTATGGGGTTCCTCTACCTTTCACTTTGCATGGGTTTGACCATCTAGTCATCAAGCTGCTTTAATGCAATGGCTGCTCTGATGGCCTTGTATGTAATGTTCATGAATATGCTTTTGGAGGACTATAAATGGGTGGTCAGAGATCCACAGATCTAGCCAATGATCTCTGCTTAGTCAAAGAAGTTCTTATTGTTTAGGAAAACTTGAATGTCATGTTGCACAGTCATTTTCATGTGCAGGAACTGCTCCACTGGCACATCAGGACAGTACAGCACACCAGCATGGTGAAGTTGGTGATCTTGAGGCCTTTCTTGAAGGTCCTTCAGGAGAACGTATCCACATCACCCTGGCTATAAGCATTTCTTGTTTTTAGTTCAAGCAGGGCTCTAGTTTAGGCTTTTGCTCAGGATAATGAACTTGAAAAGCTCAGGACAATTCATAATTCCACATTAATCTTGTTGGCCACATGTGATCTGTCTTATTAGATTTTGGACCAGGTTTTTAAATGGCTCCATATGTCAGGTTCTAATTCAAACTCCAATATGGTTGTTAAGAAACTTGGGAGCTAAGTCTTAGGGCTATGAAACACCTTTAGCCATTGCCCGATTTGGATGTCTGACAATACAAGATTTTTCCTTCGGAGATATGGGTCGAAGTGGCACTTGCCAAGGTCAATCCAGATTGATGGCTGACACAATCTCTTGTTTTCTTGAAGATGTCAAAGGAGGCAATTATATGAGGAGAATCAAGAAGGATTGTGACAGGATTTCTGTAAGTATGCATCCTGATTTACGGTCTTGTGTTGTTGCCAGGACCAGGATTTTCTAAAGAAGGAACTCCCCCCCCTGAAGGAGAAAGTGAAGAAGATGTGGCTGGTAGCACCCCATGCATTGATAATGGAAAGGCTTCCAGAGGGCATACCAGATGTGTGAAGTGTGGCCACAGCAAAAACCCCTCTGCCAGACTTCAATGCACACATTGTGGGGCCTTCTTGCGGGAGCAGACTAAAGCTCGAGTTGCTCAACGGTGGGCCACACTGAAGGAGAAGGCTAAACAAGAGGGCAGACTGGGGGACAAGGTGTGGACCGTTCCTTCAACCCTTATTCTTTGTCCATCTCAGTTGCAGTTTGAATCAATCCTAATATCAGTAAGGTTGCTGTGGGCACATCGTTAGATATGATTCCATCTAATGCTGCAACAGATGTCAATGTTGCATGAAGGGCAGTTGCATGTGGCAGTTGCATAAGAATTTGCATCATCTCCCATTGGTTCTCTTTCTCAACAATGTCAATCAGATATCCATCTTCTTTCTACTCCACAAGACAGAATATTCTGGTCTTACCCTACTTACACCTCCATTTTGACACAAAATCATCCAAAAACTGGGGAAACTCAGAGAGTTGTTCAAAATTCTCAAATAGGTGAGTAGACTAGGGTTGAAGATTTGTAAGGTCCAAAGAATCCCGTTTCAACTCAAAAAATATATATTTAACACCAAGAAGTTGAAGTTGAGTTTTTTACTGCGGAAGTCGCTTTCACCTAAAGCTTTGCTGAACAGAAGAATATTAAGTGATTCATCTACCTGGTTTTGAATGGCAAATCCATGGAGCATGGTCAAAAAAATGGTCATACATTAGCTGAAGCTTGAGGACAAAGAGTTGTCTGCACCTGCAGGGTTCCCCTTGCACCAAATATTGGGCTATATTTTTCCCTTTGTCTTGTCATTGGATCATGCAATGTATCAGATATGTTAAGGTTTTGTCAACAAGGTGACCAAAAAACCTAGCATGTTGCAAGCATTGCAGATCACCTATGCTGCATGCATCTAAGCTGACAGATGTGTGGTTGGATTCCCACAATGGTTGCAGGCATGGCAGAGGAGGAAGAAGTACGCCTTTGAGAAGCTTACAGATTTGACATTGCTGGATCTGGAGAATACATATTTCGCACTATTCATTTCTCGAGGCAATCGGGAGGGTGACAAGTTCTCATATGATACTTGGTATTCTGAAGGTGCTGGTCATGAGTTTGTGACTACTGGAGATGTGGAGGCAAGATGGAAAAGCTTTGTCAAAAAACATCACAAGAGGAAGACTTGTGCCCTGCATGGCTGCGATGACACCCTTGATGAAGAGCATGTGGCTGCCATGAGGTAGTGCAAGATAGTAACTGCTTCTCATGAATCATGTGTGTGGCAGCTGCCCTTTTTTTTTTCTAAAGTCATGGTGGGTCAGGCCCACAACAAACTCAAGGTAGTAAGTGACTTCTTGCATGAAGGGATTTGTCATTTCAACTTGAGTGCCACATTTGTTGAATGTAGTTATGAGGTTGAGCTAGTTTTACTCACCCTTGGGATAGGGTGTCCAGTCTGACCATTATGCTTCTGTTACAAATTTATCTTGTCCAGGTGAATGTATGAACAATGCACCTGTGCCAAGTAGTTGCCTCTGATAAACCCATCTTGAAAACCTGGGGGAGATCTTTCTGTCTAAATTAACTTGTAAATTTTGTGTCACATCAATGCTCAAAATACACTTGGATCTAAGCTCCTTGAAGGGTGAAAAAGGGCTATGTAATGTTTCATCTGCATAACTAGTTGTTCTGAGCATGGGAAATGACAGCCCCTTTCTCATCCCTACTGGTGAACCATTCTTTCTCTGCAGTATCAGTATAGTGCAAAACCAAGAACAATAACAAATGATGCAACAATAAGTGTCCAAACTTTGTCTTCTGTAGAAGAAGTCATTCTTTATCTGTTTTAATTTGCATGGATTTGATTGATTCATCTCTGTTCTGATTTTCTAATGTGTGTTGAATAGGTCATAGTGAGTTGCATTAGTGTTATAGTTTGTCATCTAGAAATTTTAGAGGGTGAGATTGGTAAACAAACAGTACCTAATACATTCTGCTTTGATGTTTGGTCAGCTCTGGCTGCAGGTCCCACTAAGAACCTCTACTTGTGAGACATGGACTTGTTAAATGGTAGATTGCTGATCAGCAACAGGCTTCATAAGTAGGACTGGAAGCATCTATGATGCTAAAACGACAGATGCACACTTGCCCATACAGGGAGCCAAAATGAGGAGGGGAGCCACTTGGCATTTGCATAAGCACAGATTCTCATGCATTATCTCTGGGCTGCTCAGAACCCAGTAAGTGGAAACTGTGCTGATTGGTGTATTCATATTAATTTCAAACCACAGGATACTTTCTCAAAATGGTGTGACTAATTCAGATCTGTGAGGCAATTTCCATGTTCAATAGCCCATTATGTATCCTGGTGTGAACAAGGAGCCAGAAACTGTGGTATGTGTATCTTATGCAGGGCTTAAAATTCAAGCCCACGTTGTCCTTTAAAGGGAGTCTAATCCTTCTAACTCATGACAAAATAGAATAATTATCTTTCAGACCTTATGCACAATACTTCAATGATTCCTTCAAACCAAAGGGCGCCTGAAAAAATGTTCTTTCCAATATGTATATGTACACATATTTTATACACTTAGCGAATAGGGTAGTAACTTGGCATCATGGGCCCTGTGCATTTGAGTAAAAGACCAACTTTCAAGTGCTTTTCAAGTTTCAATTTCCATCAATTTATTTGATGCATTGCTCATGATGATTTGAATATATGGTGGAGGATTGGTTGGAGGTAGTTTTCAGTGTTGTGCAGGTATTTGAGTTTGTTAATAACTTCTGGGTTCTGTATTTTTGAAATTTTAAAACCAAAGACATGCAGCTTCTGGTTTTTGGAAAAGAGAAAAGAAAAGAAAAGTCTGAATCAAAGAACTGGTGATTTTCATGAAAGAGCCAACAAAGAATTGTGAGTTTTCTAGCTGGTTCTTTCATTGTTTTTCATTCTTGTGAGAATGGTGGTTATGTATCAAAACCTTTCTCTGATTTTATGAGAACAGTGGTTATTGAATTAAAGAACCACCTTGATAACCTGTGAGGGTTAGGTAGCACTTTCAATGCCTGCACAACGCTTGCCATTTCGTTGCCATCCTCATTGCGGTTGGAAGATGATATCATCATCTCTTCATGTGGGTAGTGATTGTTTACTTGGCAAAATATTGTCAAAAAATGAAATAAAAAATGGGTCTTGTGAAATCAACTAAGTAGAATTTAGGAAATGATTCCCCACATCAGCATCCTTTTCAGAGTATGATAGTCAGTGTACCTCACCTAAAATGCTATAACTCCATCTGCTGCTTCTTGTGGTTAACTTGTACTTATTAGTTCATGCTATGAGTTCTCTTTTCTTTTCAACTTTTAATTAACTTGAGGCTTTAGTCAACTAAACTTCATAAAAATTCATCGAGAGGTGTCTCTTTTAAGTTTGGAAAGCTTGAATTATATAACACAGTTATCAATTGTTGGATTGGGATAAACCTTCCTCAAATGGATAAGGGATCCAAGAAATCAAACTTTGAGTTCTCAAACACTTACTGGAAACACGAGTGTCTTGTAACCAATACTTTTTCAATGTTCTTAAGTTTTTGCACATCTATTTACATATCTGAGGACAAATCAACATAGTAGTATATGATATGTCGTAAAAGTCAGTTCTTTTTAACCTTGAAGATTTGTATAAAATTTTTATTTATGAAACTTTTTGTGATGGGGTCAAGTCTTAGTCAAATCCTTTTTCTCAATCTTCAAATTTTGTATCCAAAATTTATTTTTGAAATTTTTGTTATTTGGGCGAGTCTAAGTCAAATCCTTCTTCAGTGTGAAGGGCAGGACAAGCCTGCCCTTTAAAAATGAAGGTGTGTTAATTGATGATCCCCATGAACATATCTCTCTATTCAAGATATTACACATTTATGTGACAAAATCAGGACTTAACAGGCAGCAGATGCCAACACTAGATTAGAGTCCTAGACTTGGAAAACAAGGGGTGTGTCACACTGCGGCCTTGTCATTTACATTAAAAAGTATCTTAAGGCAAAAGAAAATTTACAGAAACTCAAATATTTCACCATGCAAAAATATAATCTTCATATAAATCCTCCAAAAGAAACCAAAATCCTTCAAGATATAATAATTCTACAACTAATCTCAAGTTTCAACACAAGCCAAAATGTCTTTCCAAAATCCTCATATAAAAATAGACCTATTATTACCTAGGGGCCAAAATCCTTTAAGCTACTATACTCTATAATGAATCTAAATACAATATCCTTGCCTTGGTAGGCAAGGCCAAAAATCCACCATTAGGCTAGTTCTGTGGCATTGCAAGATCCAGATTGTGTGTATGGCAGGGGAGACTTGGAAAGGCTGAAATATTAACATTTTTGTCACTGCACACAGAATTGAGCAATTGGGTTGACTAGAGTAGTAGTGCAGAAGTAGAACCTATTGAAGAAGGTGTCTGAGGGGATCTAGTCAAATCTGAAAACCTACTTTTTCTGCTGAAGAATGTCTCAATATTATTCAGTATAATACAAATAATACTCTATCTACTCCAGTCATCATCATTGCACATCAGAGCATGGATGATGACACTTTGGAAAATGCCACTTTGAAATAGAAGGAGCTAGGAATCCATCCTTGTTCGTTCATTCATCTGGACATGGGCAGTAGCCCAATGCAGAAATATGTGAATTGGTGCAATATTTTTTGTATACAGAGAAGGACATGATGAAGTGTAGGGTTTATTTTCTGGATGATTGCCACTTTGACTACATCACAAAATCCTTAAAAGAAACTGCGGGTGCACTTGTGGATCACTGCGTCACATGATCCATATTAATCAGAGGAGCTGGTGAAACAATGAGCTCTAACATGACGAGCTCTAACATGGTTGGCAAAATGTAATATTAAGTTATTGATTTTTTAGCCTTAAGTATAGCCATCATGGGGATCAAATAGGTTCAGACTGTAAATGGAGAGACAAGAGTGGAGTTTCAAGTTCCAACACAACTTGAGGGAGTTGGTTTTTTTGTGCAGGGGCCATTTTGAGCCATTTTGGGGAGTCTCAACATTCTCTAACGTTTCTTCTAAGCCCTACTGACCCAGTCAAGCTTGTCTCTTTGCCTTCATAAGGGGTCACGAAACTAAGATAGGGTACACTTTGATACGACCAAGCAAGCAAGCAAGTGTATTGTGATTCTTGACAATTTGGGAGTACTGATGATTACTCCTTCAAGCTCAAGAGACATAATTTTGCAACAAATTAAAGTTGTCTACACAAGCTATACATAACTATGGGTAGAAATAACATGTTTTGACTCTAGGATGAAAGATTCGTCCTATGTAGGGTAAATGGGTCAATAAATTTTATCTTTTAAATTTTGAATGATTTTTTAATAATTTAAATATTTTTTTTCACTTAAGATCTCAAATTAAGACCTCATTTGAAATTAAAATCTTTTTTCTTAGTATTGTGTGACTTGTCTTATTTGGAGTTAAGTAACAATAGACTTATCATGTGATGTTACAATAATAGGTGGCGCTCAATTTCATAAGCATACAATGGTGGGGTACCACCCCCCATATGAGTGAAACATGTTACAAGGCTAATATGCAATTAACAACTACTGGAAACCTCAAGGTCCCTAATTTGTAAATGCATGCCATGCAGCCTTAAAAATGCATAGCCTATAGCTATTTTAAATTTTGAGTACTGTTTTTTTGGGGGTGGTTTATTGTCAAATTTTGATTAAAATGGATTTTATCTTCAACAAAAGAAATGACATTGGAAATAAGCTTCATTCCCCTCAAGCACTCCATGACAAAGCTTAAGCTGCCACCTTGTGGGGATGGTTATGGTGAAGATAGCCACATTAGGCTTTCAAATGTTTTCATTAATAATCATATTCTTAGGTAGAACTAATGTTAATTTGCGACTTATGTGGCCCATGTTGAGAAAAATGTAAGTATTAGAGTTATTTGGAAAGTCACCCTGTCTTCACCCTGTCTTTGGGCCTGCTTTCACCCTCTATCCCCTTTCTCAGCAGTGTCCGCAAAGTAAGGAAATTTTTATCAAATCTCAGTATGAAATGCTGAAACTCGGCATCTAATGCACAAGGTTCAAGAGTGATTATACTATGTAGTTGTACAGGTAGGAGCAGTGAAAATATATGTAGCAGCAGTGGAGGCGCTCAGGAAAAAGCAAAGAGGGGATGAAACTCAGTTTCCCACCAAAATTGGTGGAAAAACTAGTTTGGGTCCGAGTTATTTCGTTTTGTAAAATTTTCATTCCCAGTCATGGGTTGCATGCCCTATTATGCCCAAACTGGCTGTTCTCGCCCCCTAATCGTGTAACTGTATGGATAACTCTATTGTGCCAGAAGTGGCAACTGAACAGTGCATAGAATTTGGAAAATGAACAGAAACAATGCATCTATGTTTTACATGAACTAGCATATTATATTCAATCTCCAAACGGTAGATATTGAAGAGGTGATGCTTATAGTTAGCACACAAAGGATGTTGTCCACAGCAGTGTTGGGCGGGTGTTAGAAACTGCAACAAAACCCGTGTTGGGTATCAGGTTCACAATCACTGTTCCCAAAAATCAAATACCCAATTTTCATATATAACTACAGTTCCCAAAACGCTTGAACTCATCAAATAACTGCCCATAAAGTCGTTTGTTTTTTGTCAGATCTTAAATGAACCATGTGGTTCTTTGATTGTTTTTGCCTTGAAAAAACTTAGAACTGGTGGTTCTTTGATTCTGAAAGATTTAAGCGACCAGTTACTAACAAAATCAAATAACCACCCAACACTGGTCATTACTAGGCTTTTTTTT
>Ga0116228_10006335_pt1 | contig 10576 bp, 10 predicted proteins | sample S1TSphfallax_2_FD_89694 | JGI IMG/M metagenome (GOLD analysis project Ga0116228, IMG submission 89694) | Host-associated microbial communities from peat moss isolated from Minnesota, USA - S1T2_Fc - Sphagnum fallax MG | ecosystem: Host-associated > Plants > Peat moss > Unclassified | place... | reverse complement strand
TGGAAAGGTTTTTTAAGGTATGTTGGGAAGGCACCTTGTGTGATTAAATGGAAAAAGATCCAATTTTATGAATCTACAATTTTGTTTTAACCTCTTTTGACCTTTAGGGTCCATATTAGTGTTGGCTAGTTCTAATTTTGATTGTAATTTCTAGATCAATTATTAGGTACTTGAACTATTAGTTTAAAATTTTGAATTTTTTCACAATTAGAGTTGGAACTAGGAACCAAGAAAAACTTGAAACCAAAACTACAACCAAAAATTGGTTTCAACTAGAAGTAGACTTGGAATTAGAATTGATCCCATAACCCAATTGATCTAGGTTTCAATTTTGAAAATTCAAAAAATTTAATTAAAAAAAAGCAATGAATAAAATTTAAGGTTTTTTTTACCAAGGTTAAACATGTTAATTTGAGAAAAAAATTCAAAGTTTTGAGTAATAATTTGGGGGTGGGGTGTGATAGACATTAAACATGTAATTTTTACTTTTGGAACATGTTTCAAATGTGGAATTTTTTTTGGATAGGTTTAAGCATGTGTTTAATATAGGTGGTTGCATTTATTGGTGGTATAATGCTAGTAAAAAAAGGAAAAAATAAATTTAAAAACTATGTGTAGGTAAATAAAACCAGGTATAATTTGGAGTTATATTTGCCTAGGAGTTTTTATTAAAAAACTTGGAACTTGGGATCTTAAGATGTGAATAACCAAGTTCGAAACTAGATCACGGGTTTTATAAGAAAATTCAAGAAAATCCTTGAACCAAAATCAAAAGTTATTCCAAAAAAAAATTTAAGTTAAAATTAAAACCAAAGGTTTTGTTGAAAAATAAAAAATGAATCAACATTAATCCATACACCATAAACTCAATTAAGATAATCTAAAGGTTCATTCCAAAACTTGAAATTAAATTAAATTTTTAATTCATCCCTAGCAAGGCTTTTATTGGCGAATTTTTGCATTGTGGCAAATTTTTTAATGCCCATGCAATAACCTTATAGGAAATTAGGGTTGCAAAAGTTGAACGTGTCACCATACATCAATGGCATAAAAAGGCATCATTGCCATCTACATGATGGATAACTATCATTTGTCACTAATAACCATGAAACACCTTGGGCATTGATTGTTACATCACCCCCTTCCACCTTTGATCTTTCGCACGTCCACCTCTTGCACACACAATGCCATTGCCTCCTGTTATGCAAGCATAGAGAAAACCATTGTCACCTAATGTGGAAGCTCAAAAACTTCTATCACGTTTTTTATTATGCATAATTCAAAATTTACATTGCCACTTGCAATGAATAAGGGAATTTGATAGGAGGACCATTAGTAGGATGAGTTATGCAATTGAACTTAGGATCCTAGAATGCAAGGGGACTCAATATAACAAATTTGGATTTTGGAAGTTGGAATATTTAAAGATTTCATCTTCATTTTTTTCAAGTGCATATTATGTTTATTGTTCTATCTTTGGTTGATTTTGAATGTAAATGAGGCACAAATTGGAGAATCAATGTGTCCCAACTCCCATCCAATACATTGAGTTCCAAGTTCTAATGCATCTTCAATTTTGTGTTTCGAACATTATGTGAAAAAACTCTATTGTTTTGTTCTTGTACCATCGCGATAGGCTTCTACAAGGTTCGTTTTGGACAATGTGAAGGGCTTTAACATAAATTGTCAATTTAGGTTCTTATATTTAAACTACTTTTGTATGCAATTTAGTGTGTTTCAAATTGTTGAGACATCAAATTTCAGGTTGTGCATTTATTGGAGTGATGGAAGAATTTGATTTTGTCCTAAGAGCTTCATTGCTTATTGTTGGTGGCTATGGCACCATTCTGATCGCCTGCAAGTTTTATGTTTCAACTTTTTTTCTCAAACCAACCTTTTGTAGGGGTTGATGTACATGAAGTTGGCAGTGCTTTTTTTGACATTATTTTTGGAAATGTCGCATTGCCTTTGCCACCTACTTCATGATCTACCAACCATGGTTTGTTTATGGACCTTCATCCTTCACTAGGTGAAACAATATCCCAAGCTAGTAGTTGTTGGAGATCCTATAAAACTTAGTGAGTTTTTTAAAAAAAACCTAGAAAAGTTGAGTGGGAAATTATCGAATTAATGTCCCTTTTTATATGTTGTTTGCAATTGTTTATTTAAGGGAGTTTGAAGTTCTTGGGTAGTGGTGGCAATTGCTATTGTTGGAGATATTCAAGCTTTTGTTTTTCTTTTTTGGATTGATTGTTGTTTAAGGATTTGAGTGTTTTTGATGTAGGATGGCACATCCTTGGAAGAAACTTAAACGCCAAGGAAAGGTGATTGTCAATAATCAACAAGTGAATGTTGTAACAAATGAAGAAGAAATTGAAGTGGAACAAAGAATTACCATCTATACTCCTAATTTTGAAGGTAAACCTTAATCCCACTCCTATTCTTGAAAGTAAATTTGTTATGATGGATGATACATTTCACATGATAGGGTTTAAAAGAGTGCAATGCAACACATTACAAATAAAAAATCCCAATCCAAACCTTAAACCCCATCTTCATTCTCTATTTGAGAATGGGAATGGGGTATTTTTTTGCCCAAATTTTTCCAAGCAATTGTTTGAAGGTTTTAATTACTAGCCTATTTGCAATGCCTTCCTTGTATTTAATGTTTATTTGCTAGTTTGTAATACCTTCATATTTTTTTAAGTTCTCTTATTAGTTTATTTGCAATACCTTCATATTTTGTAAGTTTTTATTATTAGCTTGTTTGCAATATTTTCATCATTTTCAAGGATTATTTTTTGGTTTGATTTTGAATGTTATCTTGTAAGGGGCTTCGGTGGCTTCACATGAAAGTGATCAAGTAGAAGGACCACCAAATCATGCAATGGAAGATGCAAATTGGGTGCACAAAGGGTCAAAGTGGAAGTGCAAGATCAATGGATGCACTAACACTTATGCAACTAAATGGCCACTTCGTCAACATTTGGACAACTAGATGAGGGATACAAATTAAGTACTCAAAACATGTACATTTGCATTAGTATTGAATATGACAATTAACATGTAATTCAACATATTGCAAATATAAAAGTTTAGACATTAATATCAATTTATTATTTTTTCTTATACAATCAACTCAAGGCATAGTTTCAAACTTGCGTCATGTTTCAAAATCTCAATATATTGAGATTCAAAACCCAAAAAAGTCACCCTTTAACAACATGGACTTGGTGTGGAAAAAAGATGTTCGACATGGAGGGGCACATATAATTGAGGTTGAATGTGCATACATCCCACATGCATGAATCTCGGAATTTCTAAATGGTGAATGAAACCATGAAGCCATGAAAACTCCCTGATGGAAGGGAACATTTATAAACGGGTACCCTCACAAGAAAATGTAAAAATGCCAAGAATCCAAAACCACCTCGACCACCTCGGTTTGATGTTCTATTATACATTTTTGTTATGTGGAACTTATTTTTTAACCTCATATCGTACCAAACTTTAGGTCCTAAATCGATTTCACATTTTGTAGGTATGCATATGGGTATGGGCCAAAAGATAATTGTGGAGACCCAAATCACCATCAATCCATTAAATAAGGTTGTTTAACTTAATTTTCGATTAGGCAATTGTACACACGACCTGAGGTGGCAGAGATAATATTCTACCATCAACCTCATATGCGGATCAATGGTGAACCTGCACATGGCAAACATGACCTTGATTCCATTGTGCAACCATCTTTTTTTACCCCACGAATGTCACAAGCCTTCAAGGACCACATTTGGATCCAATTGGGTTTAGGTTACAATGTCAAGCAAATATATGATAAGCATAAGGCAATATGGTGGGCTAGAATCAATGCAGGAGAAGCAATGACAAGGGATGATTTCATTAGACAACAAGACATTGTTTACTTGGATTACAAACACACAAAAAGGAGTTGGCGTTTACACCAAAATCTAGCCATTTCCCTTTGCACATGGGCATTTAGTCATCCAAATGATGTGTTTTATTTTCAAAATGCAAGTGAAGATAATGGGATTCATGTCCCATTCAAAATAAAGATACAAACCCCATCTCAATTGTAAGCCATGGTTTCATTAAGTGATAATGGGGCAATTTCAATGGATGCCACCTTCGGCACCAATGATGTGAAATTTCATTTGTTCACATTGATGGTGTTTTATGCACATCGCACTAGAGTGCCGGTTGCATGGATCATTACAAGTCGCCAAACATGTGATGATTTGGTGGAATGGCTAATTCCTTTGAAAACAAAACTTCTAAGGAAGAACCCTAAATGGAAACCTTCATGTTTCATTGTTGATGATGTTCCACAAGAATTACGAGCATTGCGGTGAGTTTTATTTTCATTATACCTTTTTTTTAACTTTTATGTACATGTAGCCATTTCAAAATTTTATCCCATATTCTCCATTTTAAATAATGTTATTAATTGAAATGATAATAAATTAATATTTTATGCATGGTTAGGATTGTGTGGGGTGACGATCATGTGCCCATTTACCTTTGCGTGTGGCACGTCTTAAAGGCTTAACATTTATGTTCGATGGAAAAATCAAAGACAATGAAATGCAACATGCAATATTGGATTACCTTCACACCATCATGTACATGCCCATTGAACCAGGTGAAAGCATTGAAGCCTTCATGATTCGTGGGAAAAACAAGATCATTGAAAGTTTCACCCAACATTTACCTGGTGATTCATGGACTCGATATTTTTGGACCTATTATTTCTAAGTTGGTACGTGAATTAACTCTCAAACCATTATTGTTGTTGCACCATGTTGTGCATATCCCAAAATATTCACTCTTTGAATTAACATAAAAACACCAATGGTGGACTTAGTAATCCCATGTGGGCACTAAATGCAATACCCACATTAAGACCTTAATCCACACTATATGTGAGAGCACTAAATGTAATAATTGCATGATAATTTAAATATGCACATTGTATGTGGGGGCAAAGTGCAATATTCATCATGACCCTAATCCACACTATATGTGGGAGCCTTAAATGCAATACCTACATGACTTTTTAAAGATGCACACTATATATGGGGGAAAAATGCAATACCCACATTATGACCCTAATCCATACTATATATGGTAAAAGGAAATGCAATACCTACACAATAATTTATGGATCCACATTATATGTTGTTGTAGATTTGTGGATGGTGGGGTTTCGATGAGTACCACATTCAAACCAAGACACACAAGCATCAATTGAGTCTTACCATGGGGCATTGAAACGTTGGTTCTCTTTCGAAACAAAAGGGCTTTGAGGTCAACAAATTGATTAGTTAGTTTGGAGACTCGTGACAACAATTACAAGACATTACATGCACACAATTGAAATGAAGAAACGCAGGTTCATAAGAAATAAGGTTGTGGAACGCATTGTGAAAATGAACATTGAAAAGGCCACATTAATCCCTCACACCATTGTCACCCATGGAATAGATGATTCGAATGAAATTGGCCATGCATGGATTGTACGAAACCAACAACATCCAAATATGACATATAAGGTCCCACTTCCTTCCACTAAGTATGTTTGTTGCACATGTGAATAGGCGTTGCATGGAAACTTGTGTAAACATCAAATTGCCATTTTTCTTACATGTATCAATCTCTTAAAAATATATATCATTCAATATTATGGGACATGGTATGGATCTGATTGTGGAGGTTTTGCTACCATGTTTGTTGACCCTACCTATTTGCACATTTATGATAAGGAATCTGACGATGATGAAGCCGATGAAGATCACTTTGAAAAACCATGGGTTGTTGATATGTGTGAGCTTATGAGACCAAATGATACCTCCCGGCCCCAATGTGGAAAAAAATAAAGATCACAACCAACCTTCAAATTCATCCACCTCCATGGAAAAAATGTTTGCTCGAATGGGTGACATAATGCAAGAAATCATCAATGAAGTCAAAGAAGGTGGGGTTCAACTCATATACCACACCACATCATTGTTGTGTGTTATTGCAATAGATGTATGAGGTATTCACCTTTCCAAGGTGAATGAAGTCATGCATCCCAACATGGTATTTCATTGCGTCAATGATGGACTTGGTAATTCAGTGCATTGGATAAAGGATTGGCATGAGATGATGTTAGAAGGTGGAAATATTTGTAAAAAGAGGGCTCGTGAGTAAAAAAACACAAATTTGTTTGTACCTATCCCCCATTTTAATTTTCCATTATTGAAATGTGCATCATATTACAATTGTGTTAAATAATAGATTATTTATGTGTTAATGCGTTGATTTTTGTATCAATGAACATATAGGGCTTGAAAGTTAAAGTTACATTATTAAGGCTATATAAAACATATCTTCTAAAACTCCCAAATAAGAATATTTCATTCTAACATTATATAGAGGCGGGTATTACAACTAGTATTGCAAGGTTTAGGGTATATCATAGATAAAGGTTAACAAACACTAACACAAGTATTGCATATAATTTCATATCTTTCATGGGTATTAATTAAGTTAGATGAAAGTATTGTGAATTCCCTACTCCTTCTAAAGGGGGATTTGACCACTTAATGTGGGTATTGTCCTATTTCTTTCATTAGAATGATGATTTGTTTTAGTTATAAATATAATTTGGATATTTTTTATTTCATTTGGTCCATTAAATGTAGGTATTACGTTTGGTGAACAAGATCCCCTTAAATATACCTAGATTGTGAAGGATTGAGTTTTTGCAATACTTGTATAATAAATTTATTAACCAAAAGGGGGCTTTTGTTGAGGGTACACAATATAAATTTATGTAGGTATAATGATAAGCTTACTATGGTAAATTGGTAATATTACATTATAGTAATAAAGGATTACCTTAATGATCACTTTAACACTCACTACAAACGATGTAGGTATTGCAAATTAAAGTTTGGAAAAATTAGGACATGCCCACAATCAATGCTTACACCTAAAGATGAAGGTATTGATAATTGGGGTTTTTTTTTAAATGGGTATCTTTTGGATACGTCCTATTGTTTTTATGCATTAAATGTAGGTATTGCATTTGGTAAACAAAATGATTTTACATAACCTGAAATGATGAAGGAATAAGTTTTTGCATTATGAAATCAAGGGGGGTTACATAACATAGATTTATTTAGGTATTGCAATTTTGGATTTAACATAGGGTGATAGGGTATGGTATTACAAAGTGAAAATTTTAACCTTCATCATGTAGACATTACAACCTAATGCATGCATAGGTTTGAATTTGAAAAATTAAACAAACCTATATAATGAACTTTTAAAATGTTGAGTTAAAACCTTTGTATGTAACAAAAAATCCTTACATTGACCTTAAATTAAATAAACACAAAAAAAAATTGGTTGCATAACTTTAATGGTGGAATTTAACATTTTTTTAAAAATTAAGTGTTAAACCTAAGTTTGGAATTATTTTTTCATAACCCTAAATTGTGTACATACTATCAACTTATGTTTTAGACCTAATTGGGGGGGTGAGCAACCAGTGGGAAGGTTTTTTTTATCATTCATACCTTTGTCATGGAGTCACCTTCATTCTCTTCTCCTTTAATGAAAAAGAAAAGAAAAATAGGAACCTCGTTAGATATATGTGTGTATGTGAATACATAAATTTACTTAAAAAATATTCCATGAAAACAATATAAATGTTAGGAAAAAGGTTACTTTAAAACAATTAATGACAAAGAGTTGGGCTTAATTTCCCTATACCTAATGTCCCCCCTATTTATTTGAAACATATATTAGGAAAAAAATTAGATTAGGGTAATGGAACATGAACATGAGTTGGTTGATATGTGGGTATTGCAATTTGAAATGTTTTATAGAAAACCCAACCATAAACAAGAGAAGATCAAAAGTTTGCAATACTTGCATAAACAAACTGATTTATGCACCAAGGGGTCCTTTCATGAAAATGGGCAATGTAATTACATAAAAATATTATATTACATTTTTTGTTAAGGTTATTGTGTGAGTATTTCATGATAAGGACAATGAAGGTATTGCTTAAATGTTTTAACATGGCCACATAATGTGCTAACCCTATTAGATGAAAGTATTGCTCATTTGGTTTATAGCAAATGTAATCCATTTGTAATGGATGGGAGTATTGTGTGCAACATGGCATAACATTAACCCAAAATCTACAAATCCCAAAATTAGACATCAAAATTAAAACAAATGGATTGATATAAAAATGTTCAAGTAACCATACTACAAAAAGGATGGTGACAAAAATATATCATGTTAAGTTAATCTATAATGGTTCGATACAAAATGGTGTATACGTGCATTAAAACTATATCTAATTATTCCTCTAAAGAAGATGAACTAAAAGGAATGTCCATATTGGTGCAATACTTTGTTGTAACTTCTACAACTTTGGTTACATGGTGATGAGTAAATAGTTGATGATGCTCAAACACAAGTTGAATTGCATTTGCAAATGGAACAAGTTAAATGGCCTTTGTTGGTACATTTAACCTATGAGATCTTGTTGGGCATCATTGGGATTCTAGCATGGGGGGTGGGGTTCATCTCACAAAGTGCATGGGCACACCTTGAAAAGGATGAGAACCTTGTTGAGACAATTCGGGCAAGTATAGTTACTTATGCAAAGCTTTTGAAACTTGCATGGGGCGCTCAGAATTGGACATTGGAATCTAATAAACTCAATTAAGTCAAAGAAATGGATGCAATATCCAAGTATCATGATTTCGAAATCATTCATGGGTAGTGTATTTCCATACTTTTAAATAAATAAAAAACAAAAAAAACATTGTTTGCATTTTAACATTGGAATGTAATTTGTTTTTTTTCGTTTTCTTGTGTTAGGCTTTGGGGCACAACAAAGGAGGTTTTTGTTGCAAATGTAATTCGACTCGCATTTGAGCATCGTCAACTATTTACTCATCACCATGCAACCAATGTTGTAGAAGCTGTAGCAAAATATCACACCAATATGGGCATTCCTTCTAGTTCATCCTCTTCAGAGGAATAATTATAGATATAATTTTAGTGCACATATGCACCATTTTGTATCGAACCATTATAAATTAACTTAGCATGATATATTTTTGTCACCATCCTTTTTGTAGTGTGGTTATTTGAACATTTTTGTATTAATTCACTTGTTTCAATTTTGACCTCTAATTTTGGGATTTGTAGATTTTTGGTTAATTTTATGCCATGTTACACATAATACCCCCATCCATTACAAATGGATTACATTTACTATAAACCAAATGAATAATACCTTCATCTAATAGGGTTAGCACATTTTGTGGCCATGCTGGAGTGTTTAAGCAATACCTTCATTATCTTTATCATGAAACACTCACACAATAACTTTAACGAAAAATGTAATATAATATTTATATATAATTACATTGCCCATTTTCATGAAAGGACCCTTTGGTGCATAAATCAATTTGTCTATGCAAGTATTGCAAACTTTTGATTTTCTCTTGTTTATGGTTGGGTTTTCCATAAAGCGTTTCAAATCGCAATACCCACATATCAACCAACTCATGTTCATGTTCCATTACCATAATCTAAAATTTTGCCTAATGTATGTTTCAAATAAATAGGGGGGACATTAGGCTTAGGGAAATTAAGCCCAACAATTTGTCATTAATTGTTTTAAAGTAACATTTTTCCTAACATTTATATTATTTTCATAGAATATTTTTAAGTGAATTTATGTATTCACATACACACATATATCTAACAAGGTTCCTATTTTTCTTTTCTTTTTCATTAAAGGAGAGGAGAATGAAGGTGACTCCATGACAAAGGTATGAATGATAAAAAAAACCTTCCCATTGGTTGCTCCCCTCCCCAAATTAGGTTTAAAACATAAGTTGATAGTGTATATACAATTTAGGGTTATGCAAAAATAATTCTAAGAAAATTGTGAAATTCCACCATTAAAGTTATGTAACCAATTATTTTTGTGTTTATTTAATTTAAAGTCAATGTAAGGATTTTTTGTTACATACAAAAGTTTTAACTCATGATTTTAAGGTTCATTATATAGGTTTGCTTAATTTTTCAAATTCAAACCTATGCATGCATTAGGTTGTAATGTCTACTTAATGAGGGTTAAAATTTTCAATTTGTAACACCGTACCCTATCACCCTATGTTAAATCTCAAATTGCAATACCTACGTAAATCTATGTTATGTAACCCTTGATTTCATAATGCAAAAACCTATTCCCTCATCATTTAAGGTTATGTAAGATCATCTTGTTTACCAAATGCAATACCTACATTTAGTGCATAAAAATAATAGGACGTATCCAAAAGATACTTATTTTATAAAAATTAACCAATTATCAATACCTTCATCTTTAGGTGCAAGCATTGACTATGGGCACATCCTAAATTTTCCAAACTTTAATTTGCAATACCTACATCGTTTGTAGTGAATGTTAAGGTGATCATTAAGGTAATTTTTCCTTTATTACTATAATGTAATATTACCAATTTACCATAGTAAG
>Ga0116228_10006334_pt1 | contig 10576 bp, 9 predicted proteins | sample S1TSphfallax_2_FD_89694 | JGI IMG/M metagenome (GOLD analysis project Ga0116228, IMG submission 89694) | Host-associated microbial communities from peat moss isolated from Minnesota, USA - S1T2_Fc - Sphagnum fallax MG | ecosystem: Host-associated > Plants > Peat moss > Unclassified | place: USA... | reverse complement strand
CATACCAAAACCATTAGACTGCATATGTGGCCTTATGGGTAAACTCATGATTGAGAGCATTGCAGTGATATACTTGCAAGTGATCAAGAACATTTTCAACCCATTTCAAGGTAGATATCACCAAGCCTCAATATTCCTGAAAGCAACAAAACCCACAAACTTTTTCTTTTCTTCATTTTGAGAGAAGGCAGAATTGGAAAACAAAACAGATCCTAATGAACTAGACTAAGGATGCACATATAAACAGATGGGCATAGATGTTCAGAATACAAGGAGAGAAGGGACAGAAACATGTGAAAAAAACCTTCAATGGCTAGACATCATGACTGTCAAGGAGCAAATTAGGTCTTGAAGAAAACCAAAGAAAAAACAAAGCTTATGCATGCACACTATTGGAAAACCATGATGGAGAGAAGGAAATAGGACAAATTGAATTTTGTGCACATATGAAAGAGAGGAGAAAGACTTAGCAAAGAGATTGAATGTTCAGTCAGGATTACCCTAGTACATGGTAAGGAAGATGAAGCTTTCAACACTGGAGAAGAGACATTCAGGATTGATTATATACAGCTGAAGAAGAAGAAGCTTTCAAGATTGGTGCATAGTTGATTCAAGATTATGAGGAAGAAGAACCACCTTTCAAGACTGGTGAGGAGTTTGATTCAGGATTATCTATCTACAGGTGAGGAAGAAGAAGATGGAGCTTCAACAATCACAATGCTGAGGAAATCATTCAGGATTATCTACCCTACAGGTGAGGAAGAAGAAGATGGACTACTGCTCGGAGATTGCCGAGGATCACCTAACTCTGCAGGTCAGAAGGAAGATGGAGCTTTCAAGACTGCTGCTCGGAGATTGCGACGGATTACCTAAATCTAGAGGCGAGGAGGAAGATGAAGCTTTGCTTCTCAAGCTGCAATGCCGCCGTTGGCTCGTATGACTTGACCATTCAACCATTCCCCTTGAGGACTCACAACCAACAACACGACAGGAGCGATGTCTTGGGGTTTTCCTAGCCGTTCCAAGGGTGGAGCCATGGTTTGTGTCTTGATCATCTCCTCCGATTTTCCCCTGTAGAAGAAATCCGTGGCCACGGCCCCTGGAGCCACGCAATTTGCCGTGATTTTGGTCCCTCTGAGCTCCTTGGCCAGGACCTTGGTGAAGGACTCAACGGCGGCCTTGCTCGCTGCGTAGGCCCCGTACGCAGGCATGGAAGTGGCGACGATGGTGGTAGTGATGTTCACAATGCGACCGCCACCTCCTGCTGGAATGCGATTCGCCGCTTCCTTGGAAACCAGGAAAGCTCCTCGGGTGTTCACGGCAAAGATTCTCTCCCATTCCTCCAAGGGCGTTTTCGCAAGAGGTGGATAGCTCGTCAGTATCATTCCTGCGGCGTTCACCACGATATGAACCTTGCCAAACGTTTCTTCCGCTTTGTCGAACAGAGCCTTGACTGCGCTCTCACTACTCACGTCTCCTTGGACAGCTATGGCCTTGCCGTGTGCCGCTGCTGCTCCTGCTGCGCCACTTTCGATTTGAGAAACCACTTCATCCGCTTTCTCCTTATTGCTACAATAATTCACAACCACGGATGCTCCCTGTTTGGCAAGAGTGAGAGCAATCTCCTTCCCTATTCCTTGCGATCCTCCCGTCACGATTGCTGTCTTCCCTTGCAGATCAAACAACTCCGCCATCTCCACTCTCCTTCCTCCTACAAGATCGAGCTGAGAGGAAAAAAAAATCCAAAGCCAAAGCTTGCAACACCTAATGGAGCCACAACCTCAAAAGACAAACCTTTTGGCAAAGATCATAGATTTGTTGACGACATCCAAAAACTAGCAAGAGCCGCAAATGGGTGGGTGAGTTTCTTCCAAGATAAGCTAAGAGAAAGCGTTGGTGATGCGTGCAAACACATATCCCTCCAGAACAACGTGTCGTTGCAAGCTCAGCCCAAATCAACAGCAGCAGCAACGGATCTCCGATGTCCTTAGTCGTTCGACAACAACAGGAGCTCAACACGTTCATCACAAAGCTCTTAGTCATAATAATCCACACCACACCGATCGTCGTTTGCTTTGCAATCTCGACAAAGATCTTTGCAATCTTGAGGGAAAATTCTTTGTTTGCAATCTTGAGACAAAGTTCTTCCTTTTCAAATCTTGAGAGAAAATTCCTTGTTTGCAGTCTTGAGAGAAAAATTTCTTTGCCCTGCAATCTCTACAAATTCTTTCTAACACCTTATTGTCAAAGGGAGAATATTCATTCTTGTTGCAGCTATAAACTTTTGCTGTCTTTCAGATTTTTCTCTCCCTTGAAGCTGGCTGAGTGAACCCCCATTTGTAAAGGGTTTCTTTTGCATGTTTTGTAGGAAGAAGGATTGTGTTTTTGTTGGATTACTTGATATTGGAGGATTTGAATTTGAAATAAACAATTTCCATTTTCATTCAAAAATGGATCTTAAGTTGTTGGGGCAATTGAAACTGGAGTAGGTATATGATTTCCATTTTCATTCAAAAACAGATCTGAAGTTGTTGGACGGCAACTTGCTGGTTAACTATCTTCTGAAGAGAGGTTTAGGGTTCAGGGAAATCATGAGATCATGATGACTGGCAAGGTCTTCTCCACAGCAGTTTCATACTTTTTGAAGTACTGTGCATTTTTTCTCCATACTTCAGGATTCGATTGAAGCTCAAAAGATTGACAGATGATGTGAAAATAACGATACAGATATGGGTAATTTCAGATCTGACATGTAACATAAAACCAATCAGCAGCAAGCATAACAAAGAGGAAAAAACCGATTGTGAAGGAAAGAGAGAAAAGAAGACTAGAAAATCAAAGAAATTGAGGAACAGTTTGCATCACAGCAACAATAGTTATACAGAAATTTCCAGGGACCTTCAAAAGCAATCATGTATGGTATTGAACACCTACCATAACGTCCCCACTGACTTCATCATCATCAGCTCCAGGCAATGGGTGAAGAGGTTAATGTCAAAATCTTCTGCAGAAGAGGCAGGAACTACCCACCAACACTAACAAAATTGGTGTTTTTTCTGATTGCTTTTCCAAAGCAGTGAGGAGGAACCTTACAACTTAAAGAAAATGCCCATTCGTTCAAGATATAGGGATCTTAATTGTTGCAGCACCTGTAGAAAATCCACATCCATCTGCTTGTCATATGCTATCAGTTCCTGTTTTCTCCACACTGCTTCCTCATACTGTACACATGCCACACAAAAAAATATGTAAACAAAATCAAGTTGCCTGATGGACAATATATGGAGAAACCAACAAAACCATGGATGAGTGAAGTATTGGCACTTTTTTGAGTGCATGAAAGGAAGAAAGGGTATATGGATACACACAAGGTATCCCATGAGAAATGCCTTGCAAGAGTCAAGAGATAATAATTATTGCAGGAGAAGGACACAATGCTCATCATGTCCAGTAGAAGAACTGGGAATTCATAGAGTAATTCCCATCCATAGCCAAAGCCAGAGCAAAATTTTAGAAACCAAAGGAGGTATTAGAAATGACCTCTTCTGCCTCAACAGAGCGTGCAAGGGCAGCCTGCAGTCGAGATTGGGTTGTGAATATTGAACACATCCGTTCTGAAATCTCCAACAGCAACTCCACATCCCCATCTTGTTCACGGGCTGCACACTGCTACCAGCTTATTTACCAGCCTCTGGGTACCACGGCAGGGAGCTGAATAACTAAACCCTACAACAAGGAAAGCTCCATTGCTGAACTCCTTTCAACAATAGAACCAGAGATCCTTTGCCCTAAAAATACGATTACATATATAATAAGCACAATAACAATGATGATACTTTGGAAAAAACCAATAAACAATACACACCCATCAATACTGGACAAAAAGAGGGCAGACTTGGGCACACCTACCCAATGGATTGATTATCATACGGTCAACAAAGTCCTTGTTGGCTGACAGCAGTGTGTCTCGCTTCAGTAAGAAAGGCTGCCTATACCGTAGGGCAATGGCAAGAGCCTGTGAAGAAGAAGCATCATCCAAGACTCAAGAGTAAGTTGTCTACGAATGTTGTGAAGTGGGTATTGCAATCCTCCAAAAGAATGCAAATACCAAACATATCCAAATGGGTACTGGCCTGCCCAGATGGGTCTCTTTGCTTAAAAGGCAGAGCTTATGCATTTGAGAACATGGGGTGGCATGATTGTTACCTGAGGAAATGTGGATTTAACATGGAATCTTTTGCCTAGTCTTTCATCATGCACTAGGAATTCACCTCCTGTTTTGTCATTGTCTAATGAATGGACATACACTTTCTCCACATCCAGGCTGTTAAGATTGCCTAGCTCCTCCAAAGCTGCAAAACCGTATGATGTAGTTTTGAGCCATGGAAATTGCAAAAAGCTTCAGCCAGAATATCACTTCTCTGCAGAGTACTGTCACAAGGATGTGTTACAGAGTTGCCTGGCATAAGCAGAATGCAAGGGGAACACATGAATCCTACACCTTTTCTTTGATCACACATTTGTAAAGGTGAAGAAAGACACTTCAGATATTGCAAGAGTGGGTGGTTAAGGAGGAATGAATACACACCGTGAGGAAGGCCACCCTTTTGGACTGCAATTTGAACAGGCATAGATGCAAGGCCATTTAGAAAGAGAGGGAACTCAAGATTCACTGCAGAAGGTGGAAGCTGAGTGATTGGAACACATGACAGTCCTATGATTGAGCCTGAAATAGCAACAAAGCTCACAAAAAAATCACAACCCTAGTGGCACTCAGCATTCAACTACCATTGAAGGATACAACATGATCACCAAACTGTAAGACACAGAACCAAACCCCCTCTTGGGATCAACCGAAACTTCCCAAGGTCTTGGGAGGAAGAAGAAAAGAACAAACGGAGAAAACCCAACAAAGCACAAAATTCACACCCCTCAGAAGAACTCAGCATTCAACTACTGAAGAGTGCAACAACAACAGCCGACCACCAACTGCATGATGCAAAACCCTTGTTGCAGCATCAACCGAAGCTTGCTTCCAAGTCTCTTTGGAGGAAGAAGATGGGCAACCAAGAGACCTCCTAGCGAGCACAAAACCCATAGCCCCTGCATCTCAGCATTCAGCTGGAGGAAGAAACAAAGAGACAGTACATGGAACTCACCGTGGTCGACATTGTGCATGGAAGAAGCCATGACATGCAAGTATCTGGTACCATCAGCCGCAATTTCCACACACTCTGCAAGATCATCGTTTGCACCACCATCCTCGTTTCTTCCTTGGCTTCCGGATGTAGCACAGGCGCTGCTGAAACAGGCTGCTCTTCTTCTTCTTGTGCTGCTTGTCGTTGTCCTCGTCTTCCTCTTCCTTTCTCTTCTTGGGACGATGATGTACGAGCATGATGTGCAGGAGGGGGACTGACGACTGCTTCTCAACACCCAATCTCCAGCTGCTGCTGAGGAGAACAGCTGTGATTTCCACAGCCTGTTGAACAAGTTGGAATTGAGCAGCTGCTGCTGAATTGAGTGCTCAAAATGCGGAGATTGAAGAATCCCCAGGCACGAGGAGGGAAGAAGAATGCGAGAGTGATGGTGAGAATCCCAACATATGCAAGACAAAGGAGAAGCAGACACAACAACACCGCTGCTGCCCATCTCTCTCTTCAAACCTCTTTCCACCGAACACACCGAAGATTGCTCAAATCTCTCCCCGTCTCTCTATCTCTCTGTCTCTGTCTCGGATGCATGCTAAGTGATGACTGACATTGCTGCATGACGATGGTGAAGAACCCAGCCCTGTTTGATGGATGTGTTGGGTGATGCACAATCTTCTGTATGGCGTCATCATCAGTGATCTCTCAACAGGTCTTATTGGAGGCTTAGGGCTGATTGATCCACCAAGCAGAGACCATATTGGAGAGACACGGAAGCAGCCTGCCCTCCTCATAGGTAGAAGAAGCTGTGCACGTAACAGCTCCAGTCTACATTGCTGCTGGCAAGAACAACCATGGCCAATGCAAACTGCACCTGTTGTTGAGCTCCGCTGTCATGATTCTCTATCTCCCAGCATCTTGTGCCCTCTCCTCGATTTCCCGGTTTCATCGTTTCAGTGGTACTAGAATTGTCATTGAGGTTTCATATGGTTCTCTTGTTCTTTGGGGTCCTCTCTATTTCCAGAATTGCTGTGCACATAAGTGTGTGTTCTCTTGTTTTTTGGGGTCCTCTCTATTTCCAGAATTGCTGTGCACATTTGTGTATGTTCTCTTTGTTTTGTGGATCCTCTCTATTTTCAGAATTGCCCTGTACATATGTATATGATCAACGTGATCTCATCATTGCTACTCATGAATGTCAGATCTTTGATGGCCAAATCCACATTCAACTCCTTTGACTGCAACCAAGCAGCATGTTGTAAACTCTGTGTGTGTGTGTGTGTGTGTGTGCAAGTGTACAATGTTGATTCATGGGCCAGGTTCACAGTGGCTTGGTTCATGGGTGATGGTTTTTGAACTTTTATGAGGCATCCTTTCAACTGTACATTGCAGGAATCAGGACTTGTGGAGAGAGAGAGAGAGAGAGAGAACTCTTTTAGGCATGGTCTTTGCTTAAACTTTTCTCTAGTGTTTGCTCTCTCACAAATGCATGCATATGTCTGTGTTACTCTTGTGTTCTCAGTCACGTTTATGGGTTCTTGTTTTCAGGGCTCGTTGTTCTGAAACTGAAAATGAATGGCTCGATGCAAAGTCTATTACAGATATGTCAGGATGAGTCAAGAGAATGCAAGTTCCAACCTTGACATCACTATGGATGACAGATTAATGACAGCGATAATGTGGACAAGATCCCCTGAACTTGGAGGTAAGGCAATAGACATGTAACAACTTTTCGTCACAATTATCATAGAAATGTGCATAAAATTTATTCAATGTAGGAGCAACATATTCTCATTTTCAGTGCCCATTGTGTTCCATTCAAACACCCACATTGCTACCATGACAACCTATGATGGATAATGAATGTCAAATTAGCAACAATTTGCTTTCAGTTTTTTGGATCAAGGAACATTTACAGATCAAAATAGTATATTTTGAGTGCAGTAATAGTCAGAGTTCAGAATGCACATTTTTTCCCTCTCATGATTAGCTAGTGATTCCCTCTCATTCATTACTTTAGACTTGGAGAGCTAAGTCCCAGTTAATACACAACCAACCAGTTCAATCCTTCAAAGGGGTGGTCATGAAAGTTTTGCATGGCAAAAGGCCAATTGAAACAATATTGTCCTTAGTCTTTTTCTTTCATTGTTTCGATCTATCCTTGAAATCAAAGTGTGGTGATACCAGGATAAATGAAAAGAGTATCTCCACTTTCCAGAAATGGAAATCCAAGCACATGGAGCTGACACTTATTTCAATGTTTGAAAGATTTTGAGTGCCACCTGCAAGTTCCAAATATTGAAACTATCAGCATAGCAACAGATTGTTATGGCTTTGGAAATGCTATTTCAAAAGTGCCAAAAACTGCAAGACATTCAATCATCCAGCAAAAATGTGTGGGAGGAATCAAGAAATCAAACTGGCCATCAAAATATTAGTGGGTTCATGAGATGAAGAATTCAAATGAACTTTGATGGTATTGGGTGAAGGTCATAGAAGGTGAACAATATTATACTCACACATTAGTCAATGCAGCCGGAGTAATCAAAGTACTGGCCAGTACAAGTGCTTCCCAGGTGAACTTTCAACTTGCTTTTACACAAGCCTGCCACTAAGATCATCAAATGAGTAATTTGCTTTTGCACTAAGATTTAATCGATCGGTTTGTTATAGACATTTTCAAAGGAACTCATTTGCACCCCTCACTCAAAGGGCATTGATTCCTTCACCACAAATGTCCAACACTAGATGGTTGTTCATTTCCTCCCATTTGGACTTTTCTTTAGTAGCTTTTGGTAAATCATGGACAAAAACCCTAGTAGGCAAAGTATTGAGATCACCATCAAAAGATGGAAGGTGACACTCGGTACTCAAAACTCTTTGCAAAGACTTTTTGCATCGTTCTTCCTTCATGTAATGCAAGTTTTCTCACCAGGGATGGTGGCCAACAAAATGCAAAAAACATGTATCAAAAGCAATGGAACTAGATTTGAATACCAATGCAATAGTGAAAAGATTAACACAGTTTTAAATCAAAATATAGTAGTTTGTGACTAGAATTATGAACCCTGAATTATCTGAAGGACTCTAATTATACAAATAGCGGGAAGTGAAGAAGCACACCTAGATACAACCCAAGAAGATGTGTAAGAGACACCACCAGATATGGGAATGGGGAATTATCACAGACACCTCATAATGTAGCAATTGCTTTACACACCTTGGTTTACATGACACTTCACATTCGGGCTTGGTGTCAATGGGACTAGGATCATCATCTCCTTCCTCTTCTTCTCCTTCCTCTTGCTCTTTCTCCTTTGTGGCTTGTTGTCCCATGTTTGATGGATACTCCTCTAATGCTTCAACCACATGTATCATTCAATTCCATGGTACAATACAAACACGTGATGCCAAACAACAAGAGAGAGAAATCCATACATGTATTGAACACAATACAACATGGCAACAGGAAAGTAAGCAAATGTCAATTCTTTTGAAATGGGTGTCAAAGCTTGATGACAACAAAGTCACACATATGAATATGTCAAATACAAATGTGTGACTTTGTTTGTTTTTGGAGATGATTGCCAACAACAAATAAAGGAGGAGATTGTTTTCAATTTGATTCCAATTGGATTTGTTTCCAAGGTTTGGATTTTGGGTGAGGTTGTCACAAACCTTTTGATTTTTTTCTTACTTTAACTTTGAAGATTGCAAGTTAATTTCATGTTTTCGTGGGTGGTGGTGGTGATGGTCATCACATGAAAGGTGATGGAACAAAGTAGAAGTTCCAATGGTAGGTGAGGGACTTGGCTAGGTGATAATAATACTAATAACAATAATATTAAAACCACCCCATCAATGCAAGAAAATGACCTAATTTTCTTTGATTTGATTGATAACCATTTAATAACCTACTTGGAGGATGACTTGATTGTCATCCATAATAGAAAACCAAAAAAGTACGGATTTTTTATTTTGTATTTTTTGTTAAAAGACCTATAATTGACAAATAGCTGGCAGGATAACTGATGGTTATCAACTAATTATTTTGATAACCTACCTTTTTGCATAACAAGACAATTATCACCTTCAAAATATTGATAACTCAATTGACATCCAATTTTGTTTTTGATATTGATAACCTAACTGGCCAACATTAGTATATAACCAGAACCATATTTTGTTCATCTCTAGAGGATACCATGCTATAGGGTAGATTCATGCTATGTCTTGCCCCCACATATCACATTCAACTAAAACCGAGTTCCCCATAGCCATACCTAGCCTTAAGTTATATACATTTGAACACAAGCTGTAAAATAAATGGCCTTGCCCATGTAATAGGCAACTAGTACATTGTTCCAGGTTTTTTAACATTTTCTTACCTACAACAAAATAACATTATCTAATGTATTGAAATACATTGATGTCGAATATTGTCTTGATTTTTTTTTATGAATTGTGAATAGGTTTGGATTGAAAAATCTTTAAGGATGGAAGTTTGACTTGAATAGATTGAGGATGAAAACATGGGGTGTGTCACACTGTGGCCTTGCCATTTACATTAAAAAGTATCTTAAAGCAAAAAGAGACTTATGGAAACTCAAATATTTCAACATGCAAAAAATTTATCTTCAAAAAAATCCTTTAAAAGAAACCTGAGTCCTTCAAGATTTTACAACTCTATAACTAATCTCAAGTTTCAACACAAGCCAAAATACCATCTTTCAAATATCCTCATATAAAAATAGACCAGGCTATTATCTAGGGGTCCAAATCCCTTAAGCTACTATACTCTATAATGAATCTAAACACTATATATATCCTTCTTCCCTTGGTAGGCAAGGCCAACAAAAGGAAGCAACAAAACTAACTTTAGGCTGTTGGAAGAACCAGAATGTGTGGAAGGGAAATTAATTATTTAGAGGATCAATGGCATTTATTGGAGAGAATGGGGGCAATGGGGTCGTTGTTCAAAGTTTCTTGATGGGAAAGTCATTGAGATGAGTTTGAGGGTTGGTGGTGCACTTGTACAATTGTTAGTACTTTTGATTAGGGTTTAGGAAGACCTACAATGGATAAATAAATTGTGTTAATGTAGCTGTCTTGCTTCAGATTTGTTTGTCAACTTTAAAATGATGAAACTCTTGCAAATTCCATTAAACAAAACACCCAGCACGAGGGGAAAAAAAGGAACAAAGGGGAATTATAGCTTTTGTTTCAGGTTTTGGGCAATTGTGGGAATTATAAAGTTGTGGAAGAAAGCAATTTCTCTTCCCCTCTCTTTTTTATGTGACAATACTTCCTTTGATTATCCTTAAAAACAAGGATATAAAAACAAGAATCCAACAACATTTGTCTGGTCCTAGATTTTTCAATTTTTTGAAAATGCCCTATATCTATAGGTCCTGGAACAAGATTTCAAT
>Ga0116228_10006333_pt1 | contig 10577 bp, 8 predicted proteins | sample S1TSphfallax_2_FD_89694 | JGI IMG/M metagenome (GOLD analysis project Ga0116228, IMG submission 89694) | Host-associated microbial communities from peat moss isolated from Minnesota, USA - S1T2_Fc - Sphagnum fallax MG | ecosystem: Host-associated > Plants > Peat moss > Unclassified | place: USA... | reverse complement strand
TTTCCAATTATTAAAATTCAAATTAACTACAAATATGTATAAAAGTTATGTACATTTAAAATATATTTTCTTCTTTCCACAAATTCTTCAAAGCCAAAACAATCAGATTGACAACCCAACATTTAGACACTAAGACACAGACCTCAATTGCTCAAACTTCATACCTTGAATGCTTAAACCTCAAACTTCAAATGCTCAAAGCTAAGAGTTCAAACCTCACACCTTAGATGCTTAGTCTTCAAACACTTAGACCTTCAACACTTAAGACCTCATACCTCAAACATTTAAACTTTCAAAGGCTCAAACCTTCAAACTTTCAAACGCTTAACTTTTGACATTCAAACCTCAAACCTCAAACACTCAGATTCAGAGTTCACACCTCGAACCTTAGATGCTCAGACCTTCAACCTCAAACACTTAGAGCTCGGACCTTAGATGCTCATACCTTCAACCTCAAACACTCAGAGACCTTAGATGCTCAAACAGAAAAAGAAAAGTTCATAGTAGGGGCAAAACTTTTGGCATCACTTCTGCAAGGCATCGATGCAACAAAAAGGATACCAAAGGACAAGGGACAAGAGAAGCTTGGAAACCCTAAACCTACTAAAGGTATGCATATCCAGATGTACATATCCGAGATCTCATAAAACATAGCAATGGATATGAATAATGAGAAAACATGGGTTTGTAAATATGCGTATGAATAAGAATAATATGAAATGACTTACATAAGCTGATTGCCAATAGTTCAAAATATGGGAAACGAGCAGAATCCAGATGTGAATAGTTGCTGATCAGGACATTCTGCATGTTGATTGCTGGCCCGCTTGGCTGATGTCTGGCCAACACGCTTCCAAACAAGCTAACAGTAGCAGAAGAGGGACTACAGAGGGGTCTGAATGAGGATGGCGACAGTAGCTACCATAGTGCCTGAAAAGATGATGGACTTGTCAAAACAAGCTAATGACATCAGAAGTGGGCCCTTCATACATATGCAATATTGTAATCAAAAAGCTTTCCAGCCATCAGCTTCTAAGTGTAGGGTAACTGCTGATGAGCAGGACATTCCCAAAGTAAGCACCCTCCACATGTGAAGCCGAGGGGCACTTACTTCGGTAATGCCCTGCTCTGGGAGCCCACCGGGGGTTAAAAGGAAAAAGGAGAGGTGGATGTCTTGAAAAGACCCCCTCTTGGTGGAGACAAGTTCGTACTCTATAATGCAACCTCCAAATACACAAAAAAATTCCAACAGGATTTTACAGAAATGATACAGTCATAGACTGCAAAATGATGGCTAAGTACCTAGCATAATAGCCTAATGGATGTCAAATTTCTGAAAAAAAGGTTTTGGACCTTCTTGTGAACCCTTATGAATCACATCTTATAATATTGATGAAGCAAATGCTTTTAATATCCCACCTGAAAACAATGGAGGAATGTGTATACCAAACCCACAAAGTGTGAGAGAAGTTCACCTGGTGCAAGGAGCCATTATGAAGGAAGAAGGGATGAAACAGCTTGTTTTTCACTGAAGACATGCATATAAATCCACCAATGCTAAATGACTAATGACTAATATTTCATCACGCACCCCCACAGTCCAATCGCCTGCCTCTAGTGATCTCAATAGACATGACTTGCACAATAGAACAGCTAAGCTTAGAGATAATAGGATATGTAACAATCCTCCAAACAGAGACCTATGTCGTTCTGCCATATCAAAATGCTGAATATTCTACTAGCTGGCCCCCCAGGTCTGAGATGACTAGGAAGGATGGAGATAAAAGAATGGACAGGGTACAGGGTAGTTACTGCTTGACATATAAGACTGGTCATGGTGTACCATCTTAGAACATGTAATGAACCCAGTGTGAAGTTACTGCATCAGGCAGACCAAAAATGCCATGAACACGTCCCTAAATATAGCTCAACTAAAGGTGAAGCCTTTTTTGCATGAACAGAAAAGGTTTCCCCCCCAACTTTTGGTTTTGGAGACCTAGCCAAAAGGATGATTCGCTGATGTAATGTAATCTTTTCTAAATGAGAGACAAAAGCAACATGCACTGGTGCAGGCATGTCAAATTAATCTAAGCATCCAAGTATGGAATCACACAATACTAGGGGCATCACCTGCCCAGTGACATGTTGCACGCTGCCATCGGGTGCGAATGCAATCAACGAGTGGTGCATGCTGTGCAGGTTCTGGACGGGAAGCTCCACTATCTGAGGCCTCTTGCGACATGTCACCCCCAGATGCCTTGAACTCCTCTGCCAGGACAACATCTGGAGTCCACTTAGGGGGAACAGACACTTCAATTTTTGTTAAGCTGGGCCGCTGATGAGACACATTACCAATTGTTGGAACAGTCTTGGCAATTCCATTGAAGTGATAGACATCAAACTGTCTCCTTCTGAGGGTATTGCACGAGTCCTTCAGCCCACCTTTGCTCTTATCAAGCTGCAAAAGTGCCTGCCAAAGATCATTCCACACCACAATGTCGCTGCTGCACAGGGTGTTGAGCACATCTTGACTGAATTCTATGTTCAGGTCTGGAAGGATCTGCTGCAAAGCTTCTGCAGTGATGAACCCACCCCCACCACTCTGGTCTTGTGCATCAAAGGCTTGCCGCACAAGCATCTCTCTGTTATCAAACTCACTTTCCTCCTGCACAGTAGGAGTGAAAGCAAATAGAATACTGTAGTGTGACTCACTACCTATCACCCATATAGGCCACTTGGGGCATTTCAAGTGCTGTCCAACTTTGCAAAGGTTGAGTGACTCCAGGAGTGTCAGGAATCCAACTTCAACACTGGTTGGAATACCTTTCAGGCACATGCCACCACCCATGTCCATATTTCCATCAAAGACATTAGGGACAGCATGTCCACACAGCAAGAGGTTCACAATTTCCTGTATCATCACAAAGCAATGAACTGCTTCAGTATATGGCTTCAACTAGTCTCCGCTCTAGAGAACGAGTTTCTAGAACAGTGCATCACCAGACTCAGATACAGACCTGTAAAAGCTGTAGCAAGCAGCTCTAGGGTTAGTATTCAATGTGTGCTAGATCTTCAAACTCTACTGTCTGCAATGTAACAATTTCCATTCAATCAACCCTGACATGGATAATCAGCAATGGTATGTGCAAAGCTAGCAATCCACTCCAACCATGCACTTAGATCCATCCAGGAATCCTTCACAATGGATGATCCTGCCCTTATGGCAAACAGGTTAAGACTTGGACATAGTAAAACAGTACATAAATGAGACCAAGCAAGTGACAAGGCAGCATACAGCATGCTTGTTCACAGGAATGGGTTCCCTCATTAGCCACTCTCTCCAACTGAGTCACAAAAGCACAAAAGCACTCCCAGAGAACATCAGGCTTGAACCAGCAAAAAAGCAGACTTTAGACCATCAACCCTCCAATCCTTCCTCTACTTGTACCCAAAGAAGAAACATATCTTCAAAAGTATTAAATTTCTCTATACTTAAACTTAATCAACAGTCAAAGAATTTGAGATGACACTATGATAAGGTCACAGAGATTTCAGGTCCTACAACAAATCAGCAAACAGGAAAAAGAGACCACAATGTTTTTTGAAAAACAGAAAAAACTGAGTGGTGTGAACAATAGCTCCAGTTTTACTCATGTTCACTGACCTTCACTAGCAACATGTATGGGTAGTGACCAGCTCCCATAATGTCCCACTGACTTCGCCAGCTCCCAGCATTGGGTGGAGGCCAATTCAGACATTAGCCAATGTCCTGAGTTTCTGTGACCAAGACTGGACGTAACAAAAAGAGTCAGCCATGATGCTGGCTAGATCTTTTTTCTGGCCCAAACAGAAAAAAGATAGAGGTTGAGGAATCCAAGAAGAGGGTGGGGAAGGACAACAGACAAAGAGAAAACAACATTGGGAGCCTTAAGCACATTCTTTTCAAGACAAAGTGATGTTTGAAATCCTACCTACTTTGAGAAGATAAGAGAAGCAATTTAAGATTCCCAAGTCTAAAACACCAAAAAGAAATCTAGGAGACCGCTGGCTGATATTAATAGAAACTCTGAGTAATATTTACTCTTCAGAAGACTAATTGAGCACTCTACATAATAGAAAAACTCTTTTGAGTTCAGAACCTTAAAACCCACTATTTGACCATGCCTAATTTTATACGAATCTGAAATTTCAGAATCCACATGCAGCACATGAATCATGCTAATAACTGCACACTCATTCTCTTTGCAAATATGCTTACTCTTCATCACTACAGCAATGAATGGAAGCTAGATGAATACCACTACCTGGCATTGGTTGATCCAAAGCATCTGAGATGGACATTTGAGGGGCCTGCAGGCATTGGCCTGACACTCCCTCTTCCAGATGTACTCCAGAGGTTTCTCAAAGATGTGAGATGGTATTTCATTGCCTCAGCTAAATGACCCTTAAGTCAATGAACATACATGCTATTGTAATCACACTTTGCCAGACCATATGCAGATTATTAACTTGCATTGATAGGATGCTACAATTGGACAGTTAGAGAAAAGTAGGATTAAAGGAAAATGAGACAAGGTGTAAATATATGCCATGACAAGACTGGGTAGTCCTACTGCAAGAGTAAGAGTCTAACCCTTTAATCACTGTATATTCCCTTCCAGAAGTTGTAAAGATAATTGGCAACATAGACAATTATTTCCAGATGTTCTCGGGACATAACTATAGAAATATCCAAACTTGTCAACCCCAACATCCTGTTCATGGGGAGTTCCAGCAATGTAAACTCACTCTAGTTTACTAACATGCAGACATTGAAGACAGGTGGAGGTGTCAAACCTGAGATGCATGACCAAATGGAGGTGTAACCAGTGGCTGATCAGGATCGTCTCTGTCTGCCTGAACAGCATCCTGGTTGACAACAGCCAGATTCCAAGAAAAGACCCAGAGCTCTAACATGAATCCTTTCTGTTATTTTCAGTAACATACCTGAAAGATATCACATTTTCCTAGCAATGAAGGGAAATTTGATCATATCACTGGCTAATGAGTTTGCAGCAAACACAAACTTTCCCATGTGAGGGACATTGACCTACTTTTTCCTTCATAGTAATAAAGAGGAGAATTACTTACAAGACCTCTTGATAGAAGTGCTGAGAAAAGTAGTAGGAGTGCACCCATGGGGCTCCTGAATCCTGGCAGCAAGTTCTGGAGCTGCTGATGAAGGGAAGAGATGGATGTCACATCACAAAATCTCACCAATCCATGTAACTCCTTTCCAGAATCAAGACAGACTCCCTCCAAGGCTTTTGCAACAGCCTAAGCAATAACCAGCAAACAAGGAAGATGTTATGGAACACTCTTGACAGCAAAAGAGCCCCCAAAGATTTTGAAGTATGCATGGTGATTGTGATGACCTGGGAGTCCAGATGACATGATATAACCAACACCTGATGGCACTATGATCATAACAGCCTGATAGTTTTTCACCTGTATTTGTCACTAAAGGCATTCACCTAAATTCCCTGATACAATCTGACATACAACACTTGGCAAGACAATTCTGACAACAGAGTCTAAGCAAAAAACACTTTGCTTCTATAGAAAGCTGAAGGACCATGTGTCATGGGGTTCATTTTCAGTAGCAATGTAATTTGACATCAAGCTGCTATTGTCTGATTAAGAAACTGCACAAAGGATCACAACTGATGCAGGACAGCTAATAAAAAAACAACTTGAACACCTTGTATCAGTCTCTCAATCAATTCAAATGCTTTACACAAAGGCCAGATACAGGTACACATCTGAAATGCCCTACTAACCTCATCCTGATCTTCCTCTTTGAGATTCCGATCAATATATATGGCAGGAATATTAAGCATAGCCACAGTAGCTTTCTTACTGCCTCCAGCACGCCACAATGTCTCTCCAATGGCATAAACAAGAGCCCTGCAAGAACAGAGTGAAGAATCATAAGTTGCCAAACACTGACATTAACCTGCAGTAATCTGCTTGGAGGGCTCACAGTTCACTGAAGAGTCAGTCTGAGAATGAGAAACCAAATATAATGACAATCAGATGAAAAATTGCTCTTTGCAAGCACACCAAAAGACTTCATCCTCTCCTCCTGAAAAATAAATACTGCTGGAGCCTACTTGAGAGCTCATTTCATGCAGGAAGAAGGCTTATTACACAAGAAAGAACTTGTACCTTGTTCTTTGAGCGTGAGAAAAGACAAGTTTGGAATCCAGGACTTCACTATGCACCCCCTTCTCCACTTTTGTAGGAAGACTGGCATCAGCAGCCTTGCCCTTCTGATCACTGCCTGTGTCATCCTCAAATACAAATAGAAGGTACTTGAGGACCAACGCCTGAATAAACCCAGATCAAAACAGGGAAACTTCATTAGAGTATCACCCTAACCACAACTCAAACACAAAAATGTACTGTGACAACTGACTTGCTATAAAAAGAAGGTCATAGACTATCCAGGATGGAAGGTGTGTGGTGAAGAAAGAAGCAGCTAGGTCTCCAATCAAACCTTCAAGGTAACTTTAACTGATATATGTACTTATGAGAGAATGAAGGATATCCTTCAATGCTCCCTCTAAGAGCTAATTTAACATATATCTTCATGAGAATTTATCTATACTTACAGTTCAAGTCAACTTGAGTGGAATTCAGAGACAACCCAATGATAAGGTTACATAGAATAAGATCCAACAACATATCAGCAAATAGGAAAAGGAAGAATCCCAAACCCTAAAGAACAGTGAAAACCAAGCTGAGGAGCAGTTTTGACAAACATAACAATCACTCACATGTTCAGAGACCTTCAACAGTAACATATACAGTAGTGACTAGCTACAATAACATCCCCACTGACTTCATCAGCTCCCAGCAGTGGTGGTGGCCAATGTCATACATTACCAATGTACCTGTCAATAGACCACATGCAATAGGAAGAAGACTCAGTAGCGATGCCGGCTACCTCAATAAAAACTAAAAGAGAAGAAGATGAAGGAAGCTAAGAAGAAAGGGGAACACAAAGAGTATGAAAAAGATAAATCAAACAAGAAAAGAGGAAGCAAAGAGAGAAATAAGACACAGAATTCTGATAACATGATCTTTTGAGGACAGAATGGGCTTTGACAAGATTCCCAATTAAAATTAAGGAGCCCTAGAATGATCACATTCACAATTCCAAAGGCAGAAACAACAAACAGAAAGAATTGCATTTTAAGCAAGTCACTGTTACAACTTCAAAAAAACTTTGAAGAGTAACCTTTTTCTCTTCAGACAACTGATTAAAGTAGCCTTTTGAACTACAGAGAACCCTTTTAAGATATCAAGCCATAAAGGAACCCATAAACTGACTATTGAGTATTAAAAAAACAGCTAAATATTGCAATCCACATGAGAAATATGAATTATGTTAGTACCTGCATATTCCGGCTAATAACTCTAATCAAGAATGTCAATATTAAGACTTTTTGAATCTTCATATATCACTAAATCCAATAAGTAGTGAGAAAAGCCATTAGAGTATATGTAATTCTTGTGAGAATTGAGAATCTCTATACTCACAATTAAGAAAGCCAGAACAGCATTAACTTTCGCTTCAAGTCGAAGAAAGACTTCCAGATAAGAACTGAAGAACAGGGAAAGAAGAAAAACAGACAGGTGGAACTGAAATGAAGAACAACAAAACTAACAGCATGAAAAAAAGTCAGTCTCTCACTTGTTCAGGGACCATCAACAGCAACATGTATGATGGCAACTTACCCATCACAACTTAACAACTGACTTCATCAGCTCCCTACAGTGGGTATAGGCCAGTGTACCCACTAACCTGTGTATTGAGTTTCTGTCACAAGGCTGGAAGTAATAGGAAGACTCAGCCATGATACTGGCTAGCACCTAATTATAGAAGGGAAGAACATAGACAAAAAAGAGGGAAAAAACAGAGAACCAACAAATATACACAATGGGAAGAAGAAACAGAAAAAGACAGACAAAAGGGAAAGACAAACAAGGACCGTTAGGAGCCATTAGAATTGCAATTAAACTCACAGAATGATTTAACAGATATGCCATCAAAAATAGCCTTTGCCTACATACAAATCAGGGATACCAGGAACTCAGATCACCTACAAACCTTCTTCCTAAGGATAACTTCAAAAGTGAGACTCAATCCCAAAAAAATCATATATAAATAGGTAGAAGTTAGCTAAAAGGTCTGCAAAATTAGTACCCATTGGGATATGAGTTGACTTCTAATATCAGGAAATCTAGCTTAGAAGATAAATCTGAAGCTTTTGCTACATTGAAGGGAGAAACTCCATAGACCTGGCTCCTCCTTCAATCAAACATATTTGAAGTTATGTGCTGACATCTGAACCCAACAAAAATCTGAAAAGGTGGGACTAAAACGTCCTATTGAAAAAGATTGTCACTGGAGCTTGCACTCTAGCTTTCAATCTGATAGATTGATCTTTACATAAATCAAAAGATTGCAACAAAAGAGAAGATGATGTGTCAGCATTAGGTCTTGAGCAATTTTAATATCTTCAACCAGCAACTTGGCAACAGAGAAGTTGAAGTTTTCAAGTCCTTCCATAAAATTATCCTGAAGATCCTCCTATAAGTTCAAGGTCTTGAGTAGTCAAGCTCCTTCTGTGAAGCTATCCTGCAGACCTTGAGCAATTTGTGAAGTTGAAAAATTCCATGACTTAGCTTCTTAATAACAAATGTAAAGTTACTAGTATATATATCTGTATAGACAGTAAATGAAAGAATGCTCCAATCTTTCAAGGTGTTCAAGATCAACACAACAGAAAGGAACCAAAGAGGGAACACTATCATTGCTAAGGGGCGACACTTGGACCTCCAACTTGACAAAGCCAGGGACTTTTGGTTTCCATTCACTCAAGACTCCATGCAACCCTAGGATCTTTTCTTGCTTAAGAAAAAACTGCTTAGTCCTCTTTTAATAGACTCTCAAGAGCCAAACTGCAGAGAAAAGACCATCCAAATGTAGCACCTCTAGGAAAGACCCAATTAATTAGGCATTGAAAGAATGTCTAGCTCTGATCTGACTCAGACCTATATCAATCTGGGTCATGGCACTAATATAGCCTTTTGATAGTCACTATTGACAGCAGCATACAATCTGAGGAACCAGGTCATGAACTATGCATACAAACATTCATGCAAAACTGACCTGAATGGGAGCTAAAACTCCACATGGTCCGCCCTCCCTTTGCACAAGCCCTAGTGATGTGTCTTGGTCAGGACTGAACCTGAACAGTTGAAAGGAACATGTCTCAACAAACAAATGTGTAGAATACAAACTCACAGTGCCAAATCTTCTCACAGAAATCTGTCACACTGGCAATTTGACCAGCATGCTGCTCAAGCAGGCAGAATTGCGGTACTTGAATTCTGCATAGTTTGTCATTCAAGGCTCAAACATCAAGATATTCTTTGGCATTTGCACATTCTCAGAACGTGCCAGTTGAGAAAACGAGAGGGACACAATTTTGTCAGTTCTGGAACCCAGACTTGTAACCTTCTGCGTGGTCGCCAACTGTAATTGCAAAGCTTGGAGACCCAAAATACATAATGGCACAGAGCTATAGCTTCAGAAATGCTTTAGCAAAAGAGATACCACGGGAGACAAATGAGAATCACCTGAAACCTTGGTGACACCACTGGGCGAGTACCTCTCTTGAGACCTGCTGAACCCCAAACACCATAGTATGCAACCGCTCTGCCACCGTTATAGGCAGCTGTTGTCTATTACCCTCTACCCTCCTCTTCCCCGGGTTCATCTTCTCTGCTGCATCTCTAAATGAAACAGGACCTTCTGATCTGTCTGTGCCTTTGAATATTGTACGAGGTTCACTGGCAAGGGAGGATGTCGAAGCGCCTTTGGTGTCCACAGATTGCGAAGACGAAAGATTAGTGAGCCCTAATAAAGCTCCCCTCCTCTGTTCAGCCGCTGCAGCACGAAGTTCGCGTTGGATTCGACGGACGCTTGCTTCAGGGCTTTCCGCAGTCCCTGGATTATCTCGAGGTTTACTGCGCTTGGCATCAGGGGCGGACTGCAGACTCATACGAAATGCCCGCTGCAGCTCTTCATCATCGTGCTCCCCCATCGCGAAAACCAAATCCTCAACGGAACCTATATTGTCTTCCTTTGCATATAGAACTGAGGAGGAGGAAGAGGAAGTACAGACAAACTTCCCTATCGATTTGACTTGCATAGGGTTGCATCCACCGATCTCTCGCGATTAGCCAGTCTTTGTATCTGTTACCCTACATATAAATAACATTCAACTCCTTCCCTCGCCTCCTGTTACAAGCACACAACCTGAGAATATATGCAAACGATTTCTTATGCCGATCCAGTCATGCTGTAGCCCGCCCCCCTTCCTCAAACCTCCTTATTACTTCCTGAATTTCCCAGCTTTCTCCATTTCACATCACCAGCTTTAAAGACAAGCAAGCTTCCAGAGATCACCGATTCCACCGCAGGAACAAACTCACGAGTACCGAGAAAGACTGTAGTATGTACG
>Ga0116228_10006332_pt1 | contig 10577 bp, 5 predicted proteins | sample S1TSphfallax_2_FD_89694 | JGI IMG/M metagenome (GOLD analysis project Ga0116228, IMG submission 89694) | Host-associated microbial communities from peat moss isolated from Minnesota, USA - S1T2_Fc - Sphagnum fallax MG | ecosystem: Host-associated > Plants > Peat moss > Unclassified | place: USA... | reverse complement strand
TAGTCAAAGCATTCATTCCTCGCCACAACCACTGACAAATTGCTTTCTCCAAATTAAAACACACAATCACACACATACACCCTAGTGGCAAACCTCAAAAAATCCCTTACTTCAAAAACTCAAAAACTTAGCTAGAAGAGACTTAACTACTGAAAATTGGAAGCTCTTGTACTGGTCATCCACCATCCTTCATAATGCATGGCATCCAAAGACAACACAACACTCCAAGTTGATCAATGCTGAGTGCTGCCCAATCAATGAAAAATGCAAAACAAAGCTCATCACCTACAAACAACAAACAACAAAAAAAATAGAAAGCAAACAACACAAAGATACAGGCACCCTCAAAGCTTGACGATGACCAATTGTCCATTGTCTTGACACTTTCTACTAGTCCAAATCCTTGCAGCTCTTCATGCACTAGGTTATTTAATCATCCAGATACTCATTTAGCCTTTGTTCACACTGAGAAACAGACACAATTTTTTTGTCACAGGCAAACTGGTGCAAAATCACATGCAAAAAAGTTTTGAGAAGAATATTGTTTTGTAGATTTCATATAGGACCCCAAATTGTCTCATTTCCAAATGCTGGTAAACCACTTGGATTAGCCTTTCACATTTCACCAACTTCCTGAATGTGCATGGTACATAGCTTGGATGTACCTGCATTGTTTCTGATACAATTCATCAAATCCGATAGATTGAAAAAATACGCTCATATTTGGCAGTGAGTGATTGTCTGGAACTAGAATACTAGTTAATATCTATAGGAGAAAGGCGGTCAGTGGCAAAGGCTACACAGCTAGCATTGCCCATTCCTGGGCCCTGGCAGTTTACCACCAATTTTCTTTAAAATCGATGGTACAGAACAGGGGCCTCCATTTGCCCACATCCGTGTTGGTATAGACTGAGTAAATCCCCTTTTATGGGGTTGCTGTAAGGATTCTAGCAAGCTCCTTTAAAAGGCACGCCATAACATTTTGAAGTTCTGGATACACATTACTACCTCATGGAGTGTGATTGCTGTATGGAGAGTTCTGTATATATCAAAGATATATGAATTTGGTCTTAATTTTATTGTATGGGTTCATTTTTTTTGCTTTTGTTCAAAAAAATAAATTGTGTGTGGTATGCATGTTCATAACCGGGCAGCAAGTAGCAAAATTTCCTTGTAATACCCCATTAAATTGATGTTTGGTAAATATGTTAGATAATGCTTTGCATTTAGTGAGTGAAAGGGGATCTCCAATTGTGTAGTTTTCTATACTCAAAGCCTGTAGGGTTTCTAATGAGTCTGAAATAGTGTGCCCCTTAATGTGGGGGGTCCATTGTAAAAAGGGTTTGTGGTGTGTTAGAAATTAGTGTACCCCATAATATATGGATCCATTGTAGAAAATGAAAGACCAATATCCTGCCAACGTCCATTGGAACCACAAGTTCTGGGACACCTATGGTTAGTTATTAATTAGTTGTGAGGGGTCATCCCAAATTATTTTTTTAAAAACCTGAAACTTTGAAGTTGGAACAACCTGGTTTCCAAGTGTGTGTTGCATCAGCTCATTGGCAGACCAAAATTTCTTTTTCTAACAGCATTGGTCATTTTTACCTACACTTAATGCTACCCCTTTGAATGGACTTCAGTGTTGACCAACTACTATACAACTTCACACCTTGAGTTGGCAATTTGTTCCGTGAACAGTAAGGCTATCATAAAAATCTGTTGAAACCAGGAAATATCGTATAATGTGTTTTAACATCAAAGTGCATGCTCTAAATTATAAGCTTGCATTTTCACCTTTCAAAGCCCATCCCCACTAATACATATGTAACCCTTACACTAAATTAGGGTCTCTAATTGCACATTTCCCATGCTTCTAAGAGCAGCTCCACAGTGGGGGCCATTTGGGTGTTTAGCAAAGTTTATCACATCCAATATTGTTTATTAATTGTTCCCCAAATTCAATTCCCAAGTTGTAAAGCCAAAAAAGTGCATATTTTAAGGTGAAAGACTATAAATGCAACACCCACAAGCCAACCATTATAGCTAGCAAATCAAAAGCATGGGAAGCATCAAGCTTAACTATCTTTCTTGTGTGCAATATAATCAAAGAAAAAAAGTGAAAAAAGATTATCCAATGTTTAGAATCTGCTATTCAACCCAAAGGTATAGGGTTTGATCCTTTTCTCAAATGATTTTTTTTTTCATGGACAAGGCAAAATGACGAAAAAAATGTAGCCCCTTGTTCTAAGTGGCAACTTGGTTGAGGCTTAGTTCCCTTTACTGCCACGCAACCAAGTCTCCACAGGGCAACCCAACCTCTTCTCTTGGTGGAAAACCAAGTCTCCCCAAGGCATCCCAACCCCTTTTTCCCTGGGCCACCTTGGTTAGGACTTCTGAGTTCCTTTCTCCCCATGGGAGCTTAGTTGAGTATTTCAAGTCCCTTTGTTCTTGGGGGATAAGTTTTGGGCTCAAGTTCTCCAAAAACCATGTGTTTTTGTAGCAAAAATTTGATCACATAGGAACAAGGGGACTTGAAATACTCAACCAAGTTTGTATGAGGAGAAAGGGACTTTGAAGCCCCCAACTAAGTTAACCCAAGGAACAAGGGTTGGGCTGCCACCAAGGACCTAATGTTATATGCTACATGTATTAATACACTGCCACTTTTGCAAAATTTTAATTTAAAGATGTCTTGTGTATGATCCTGGTTTTTGTGGGTGATCTCAGTTTTGTGTGGGGGTCAATGTTCTTCCTATTGGTCAAATTTTGACCTGGGACATATGGTTTCGACCTGTACAAGTGTTTTTAATGGAGAAAATGCCACAAATTCATCATATTTTGAAGGATGAAAAATTCTGAAACGCCTAAATTTTATGAGGTGGCCAAGGTTATAGAAGGATTCTAATTGTTTCTACTTTTATGTATAGTATGTAGCCAAATTATGCAAAATTAGTTTTTAGATGATGGCCACATTGGCTAGCTACATCACAAAGTCCTTAAAAAAAAAACACTGGTATGGGTGACCTCAGTTTTTGGTGGTAACCTCCGTTTTGTTGGTGATCTGGGTTTTGCTGGAAATATTTGGGTGGGTGGTGATGTCCAAGAAGCTACAAAGAACCCAATTTAGCTCCACAGCTTTTAATTCTAGACCATATATGAATACATTTCAATATAAGTGTGAGAGAAGCACATCATGAGTTCAGGCACATTTTGATTGAGAAACACATGCAAGAAGCATAATGTGAGTTTATGCCATGACAATCTCAAAAGTGATTGATTGTACAGGACCCAGTTAAAAGGATAGCATGAGAGTTGGGTTTAGAGAACACTTCCAAATGCATGGGTTTCGCAGAAAACGTCAAATGTGCTCAAATTTGTTCGCAGGGAAAATCACACACACATATCAGTGTTTTCAATCTTTGAGAATTTTCAATAAATTTCAACATGAAAAATATGGTTTCGGCCTAACAAAGGATTCTTCATGAATAAACTGACCCACATTCGCCAGATTTTCAAACCAAAAAAATCCCAATCACCAAATTTTTATGATTAGTTCCAGCAGCTAGCCATGAATACAGAAGGATTCTTTTTCTTCTACTTTCATATTATTATGTAACTAGATTTGGCTAATTTTTTTTTTGATGATCCCAATTTGGCTACATCACAAAATCCTTAAAAGAAACACTGGCACCAATAGACACATGAGAACACAGTGCTTGCATCACACTTTGCTCATGTTTTATTAAGCTGCCATCTCTGCCCGGAACAGAAGTACTCGGACTCACATCTGTCTATCCTACAAGTAACTTACAACCACTGGATTGATTGAACACTAGCCTGGAGTAGAACGATTTGAAAATAGTTGCCAGTGATTCTGCTGGTGAAGGACAAGTGACAACAATTATACTCTTGAGTGCATGTTGGAGAATGGAGGTGCTGGTATTCAGTGTGTTTTTTTCCAATTTCCTGATGGAGCCAGGGTGGTGAGCATCTCCAGCCAGGTTTCGACTTAACTGGCGACTTTATTTCAAGGAACTCTTCAAACTGTAGCCAGTAGCCATAAATGTGGCAACACCATCCCAGAAAAACAGTTTTCTCGATCTTTTACGCCAATTTTTTATTTAAAAAAAGAAAACTGTATCATGGCAAGATTCAAAACGTTAACGTTGATGCCCACGGGTTTCAGTCGAGCAGTTAATCTCACTCAAATCCAGATATCCTCCAAACGCTACAAATGCTACCAGAAACCAGTTTGAGCTACCAACCTCCGAGATGACCTACAGTAGAGTATGGGCTTGAAATAGAGGTGGGCCTTCTTGGAGTTCGTCCTCCAGATGTGTCACGTATTGTTTGTCAAAATTTCTCCCAGTTGGGCACCCAGTTTGTTGAAGACCAGACTTGGTCCAAGAAAAAGATTTATAAGAGGAAGCTCATCATGCGTTCAGGAATCGTGGTACAAGAATCGGGACTTCCTTAGTAGGAGCCTTGCGCAACACCAAACCCGGATCCTTTTGCTGCGAATATTTTTAATATCTTGAGTTCTAGCAAAAGTACGAATGCAGTTGCGTCTCCTTTCACCACTTGCAGCTTCACATGCGCGGTGTATTCTTTAGACCATCGCATCTTTCTGCTTCAAGCACACAATTCAGCACATAAATTAGAACTGGAATCACAAGTTCTATCCATTCCTCACTAGATAATAATAGTTTATTATTTGAAGTTCTAGGGAGTTTGTTTTCATAGAAACCTCCAAATTGGCTCCTGTTCTCCTTGCGGACAAAATCGGCTGCAAAGTGGACGCAAGAACATACTTACCTCGCAGTTGATTGCCCTTATAATTCATCTGCATCTGCTACGAAACTAGTGGGAGTTGCATCTTTCTTCTATGTAGCCACTCCGCAACAGTTCAGCCGATCGGGTAGTGACACAGTATTCATTGCCTGGGATCGACTCTACACAACTACAATATAATTGTTAACTGTTTGTATAAAGAAAGAACCTGGTTTCGCAGAAAGCTCCAAGTGCGCTCACATTTCTTTGCCAGCAAAACGTGTGCACCACCGGACGCCAGAGAACACTTACATGGCACGTCGCTCATTTGATACTGTGCTCGGTACGGAGTTGTAGGACCCAAAACTCTGTGCTCCAGCTCTTCAACCAAGTCTCTATTCAGCATCTGTGGGAGTATAGGGATTTGAAAAAGCTGGTTTTGCATGTCTGCGACTACAATGGAGGGGACCGGTTTCACAGAAGGCTCGAAATCGGTCGACTTTGCTGGGAAACCGTGTGCACCATTTCACACGAGAACACGCTTGCCTCAACCCCACTTATATCTTGCGTCTACACAGAAACCCACAACCGCATTTGTGCTCACAATCTGGGCTCTTTCTTCACAATCAAGTTGAGCTCAAGTGCCGGTCTAACCATATACCACTGCCAAGTCGTTCTTGAGTTGCCATTGGTATTTGATGCACTTAACTCAGCGTTACACAGAATGGTGAATAGGGAATATTTAAATGGATGAAAGCATTTGGATGAAAAATGATGAACATGAAAAAAAACTGGCTTGGGTGAGCAGGAAAGGTCCCCATAGGGTGTACAAAGGATACTGATTTTTGTTAAGATGATACCCTACCAAGAAAATATTTATGGGTATCATAAATCTTAATACTAAGCCAAGCAAGTTCTTGGTTGGGTATTGGTCACCACTGGAACCAACATGCAGGTTATTTAATACCCAAATCTGCACTCAGGTTGATAACTGGGTGGTTTTCAATATTCAACTAACATTGGTATGTACTAGTATGCATTGTGTACTTTCATAAATAAAATCGGATCCAGTTGGTGTCATATTCTAGAAAACTGGATGATACCCATGTTACCTATTTACCTCCATTGATTTACCAATGCACCTTAGCATAACAGGGTTGCCATTCCAAAGGGTTTCTTATCATATCCATATCTTATGTGTGAAAAAAAGTGTAATTTTGGGTATGTAAATTATTTGTTGAGTAAGGCTTCATGAGTTAGAGACCCTAGCGATGATTACTCATTGGTATAACCCCTTTTGGGACCATGGGAGTTCAAAAGGTTCACAATATTGTGCAGCTGAAATTCTTGTTGGCCCTCTACAAATGAACTTGACTTGGGGGTGTCAATAGCTTGACAACAAGGTTTAAAAATTGGAACAAAAAACTATCAACAAAAGTAAAGAACTAAACAACATTGGTCCTAACCGGTGCCTATGTATTGTCAACAACTAGACATATTAGCCTAGTCTTTTTGTTGGGTATTTTTAAATTTTAATTTCAAATTTTAATGCTGCATAGTAGGTGTGGGTTTGAACAGGGGCATTGTATAAAAGTATAGTAAACCCCCTTTATAATCACACCCATTTTAGTCATATTCTCGTTTGTGACACATTTTTTTGATAACCATCCATTTTGGGGAGAAACACCATTCGTTTGAATCACTATCACACTTGTTAATAGTACAAAGCTTTTTTTGTAAATGTGACTATAATGGGGGAAATTTAGGGAAAATATTAAAGTTTTTGTACATTGTAGTTCTTTTTGGCAATGTTAGAGTTGCTTTGTGTTCAATTTGTGCAAACTAAGAACAATGAATCCAATTGAAAAAGAAAGAAAGAGATAACAACTTTTTATTGCAAACAAGCAAAAGATATGCAAGCTTGCCAAGAAAATTAAAAAATTAAATTAAAAAAATGTAGTTGATAAGATACACAAGTAGCTCAAACTCAATGTATATTGTCACATTAAAAGAGGCAAAAATAAAACCAAAATTACTTTTCCTAACAGCATTTGTTGGCCATTTTTGCCTATGCTTAATGCTCCCTCTTTGAAATGGCCTTTGGTGTTCTCCAACTCCTATAGAACTCTAAAATTTGAGTTTGTCATTTCTTTGGTGAGCAATAAGTTTATCATAGAAATCTGTTGAAAGCAGGAAAAATCCTATGAGGTTTTTAAAGACCAAAAGATGTGCCACTTGATGCTTTAATTGATAACCTTGCATTTTTGGCCTACCTTGACTAAATATCTAATCCATAGACTCAATTAGGGTCTCTAATTCCACGTGTCATGCTTGAATTAGCCTCTAAGAGCCGCTCCATGGTGGATGCCATTTGGGTATTTAGCAATATTTATCACATCCAACATAGCGTATTCATTGCTTCCCAAATCCAATTCCCAATGTGTAATCTCTCACCTTATTATCTACACTAAACCAGAAGAAAGTGTAGATAATAAGGTGAGAGATTATATAAATGCAGTGCCCCAAGCCAACCATTATATTGGCAATTCAAAAGCATGGGAACCTCACTAAACAGGTGTAACAAATTAAACCTGGCAGTGCCCAATATAAAAAGTATTATTGAATTTTTTTGACTCTACCAAAATTATGATTAATATTTTAAGTCTCTTGCATGTACAATATTTTAAAAGAAAAATAATGTAATGCAATGTTCAGGATCCCCTCTTCAACCCAGAGATGTAAGGTTTGATCCTTTTTCACTATTTTTTTTTCAAGGGAACCACACAGATGACAAAAGAAAATGTAATCCCTACGCAATTTCTGTAAGCTAGTTGTCTTGGGAGTTGCAACTTCCCCAAGTAGAAAAGGTCTAACTGGAACCTCGGTTGGAACTTTCAAATCCCTTTCTCCTTGGGGCGACTTGGTTGAATATTTTAATTTCCCTTGTTCCTTGGGCAACCAAGTTTTGGGCCTCAATTCTTGGGGAATTGTGTGTTTGCCAAGGCAAATGGGTGATCACTGAAGGAAAGTGGGATTTCAAAGTCCCTTTCTTCCCCCACAAGATAACTTCGTTGGATATTTCAAGTCTCTTTGTTCTTTAGTGATCAAGTTTTGGGCCCAAGTTCTGGGAGAACCATGTGTTTCCTAGGGCAAATGTGTGGTTTCATGAAGTGCTTGGGACCAAAATTTGATCACCTAGGAGCAAGGGCCTTGAAATATTCAAACAAGTTGCCCTAGAAAGGAAGGCACTTCGAAATCCCAACCAAGTTGGCCCAAGGAGAAGCGGTTGATGTTGAGGTGCTACACCAGACCCCATGTTAAGAGCTACAGGTATTCATACATTGCCACTTTGGCAGAATTTTAATTTATGGATCTCTTGTGTATGATCCCGGTTTTAGTGGGTGGTCTCTGTTTTGTGTGGGTCAAAAAAATTTACTGGTGAAATTTCATCAAATTTTGACCTGGAGAATATGATTTTGATGTGGTGTTGTGTTTTTTCATTGAGAATATGTCATAAATTCATCAAAATTTGAAGGAATTTTTTTGAAGTAGCCAAGAATATAGAAGGATTCTAAATTTCTTCAACTTTAATGTACAGTTGTAACCAAATTTGGATAAATTAGTTTTTAGATGATGGCCACATTGGCTACATCACAATATCCTTCAAGAAAAAACACTGGTGTGGGTGATCTCAGTTTTTGGTGGTAACTTCAGTTTTGTTGGTGATCTTCGTTTTGGTAAGGTTGGAAATTGGAAATATTGGGCTGGGTAGTGATGTCCAGGAAGCTACAAAGAACCCAATAAATTAGCTCCGAAGCTTTTAATTCTGTACCATACATGCAACCGACAGAGTTTGTTGAAGGCCAAGAGACTTGGTCCGAGACAAAGATTCCTACGAGGAAGCTGATCATGCGTTCAGGAATCGTGTTACAAGAATAACGACTTTCTTGGTAGGAGACTCGTCCAACACCAAACCCAGCCAGATCCTTCTGCTGCGAATTATATCTTAATATCTTGACTGATTCTAGCAAAAGTACGAATGCAATTGCGTCACTTTTCGCCACCTGCAGCTTCACGTGGCCGCTCCAGAACGGGGGCCCTCATTTTCTTTAAACCATCGCATCTTTTTGTTTCAACGAAACAATTCAGCACATAAATTACAACTGGAATGACAAGTTCTGTCCATTCCCTCCGAGAACACAGGTACCTCGTAGTTGATCGCCCGTTTGATTCATCTGCACCTGGCACGGAACTAGTGGGAGTTGCATCTTTCTTCTATGTAGCCACTCTGCTACACTTGACCAGATCGGGTAGTGATGCAGTATTCTTTGCCTGGGATTGACTCTACACGTCTACAATATAATTGTTGACGGTTTGTATAAAGAAAGAATTTGGTTTCGCACAAATCTCCAAGTGGGCTCACATTTCTTTGCCACCAAACCATGTGCACCACCGTACACCAGAGAACACTTAGATGGCACGTCGATCATTTGATACTGTGCTTGGTACAGAGTTGTAGGACCCAAAACTCTGTGCTCCAGCTCTTCAACCAAGTCTCTCTATTCAGCATCTGTGGGAATACAGGGATTTGAAAAAGCTGTTTCGCATGTCTGCTTTGAATTTTTTTGCCTACAGAGCTGATGGGTTCTTATTTTTTGACTTCATTCTGATCCATGTTTAAATGTGTTAAAATTAAAGAGAAAATCAATTTAGAATTTACTGAAATTTGTGTTTCTTTGGTTGTTATTTGGGTACATGATTTGCTATGAACTGTGATGAAATTTCCAAGTTTTTATATATTTTTGAAACACAATTTCGAGGCAGGGAGGGGGGCAAGAAGCCAAGTTTTGCCACTTTTGTCAAACAGAAAAATGGAAAAAAAAAACATTAGTTTGAGTTTTTTGAAATGTAGGTCTTGGAAACATACTCTAAGAACAACTTGGCAATGGATGCCATTTGGGCCTTTAACAATGTTTATCACATCTAACATTGTGTATTAATTGTTTCCCAATCCTAGTTCTTCACTTGTAAACATAAAAACATGGATAATATAAGGTGGAAAACTATATAAACGCAACACCTTAAGCCAAACATTATAATTGACCAATCATTCAAGTAGTTTTTTTGGTGCCTAATGCCATTTTCAACCAATTTTTTTTCAATTGTAAGTAGTTAATGTGGCTCCACAAATCAAGCTTCAATTAGCAAGGGTGGCAAAATATTTGTGTGAAATGGAGGTGATTTGGCAACTTTCTCAATTGAAAAGTGGTTATGATGGTGAGTTGTCATTTGTAATTGTTTGCAAAGTGATTATAATGACAACAAATGTGATTAAAAAAATAAACAATATGTGCATCACCAAGTACTATATTTGGCTAGAAGGTTTTTGCAATAGGAATACATTTGATGACATAGAACACCAACAAAAGGTTGAAATCTCCTATAAAGTTAATATGGGTTCAAATTGGTATGGAACTTTTAAAAAGTACATAATAGGAGTACCAACTTGTTGTTGAAAAAAAGACCCCCCATGTTGGGATTAATTAGTATGTTCAAAGCTCAATATTGCACCAATGTTGCTAAGAACAAAGAACTAGTGTAAGGCAAATATATTGATTTAAATAAATTAGTTAGGGTAAATGTAAATACAAAAAATTTGAAATATATCAATAAGGTAAAGGTATATAGGATTAATTCTTTTTCTGAACCATGTAAGGGTACATAATAGTGTTTGGCCATTCTTAAAATGAGTAATAGATACACACCAATTATAACTTGGATATATATCCACTTACATGGGAGTT
>Ga0116228_10006331_pt1 | contig 10578 bp, 10 predicted proteins | sample S1TSphfallax_2_FD_89694 | JGI IMG/M metagenome (GOLD analysis project Ga0116228, IMG submission 89694) | Host-associated microbial communities from peat moss isolated from Minnesota, USA - S1T2_Fc - Sphagnum fallax MG | ecosystem: Host-associated > Plants > Peat moss > Unclassified | place... | reverse complement strand
GTAAATAGGCTACATGAATTAACCTACAAGTACAAAAACATCTTAAGTTAATTACTAGTTTAAGCTAGATAATAATGTTAAAATCATATTTTCATTAAGTAATTATAATTATTAAAAAAAATCCTACAATCATCTTTGAAGTGCAAAAGACAAGGAGTAATGAAAAATTAACAAAAAGAAAAACATGAAAAATAAGTTTTTTTCCAAGTTACAAAATGTGTTTTTTTCTTTTCTTTGGACCCCTCCTGCTTTGAAACCTCATAACTTTCTTATTTCTTATTCATTTTAAACGATTTAAAGTGCTATAGGAGCGCCAACTGAAGTTCTACAAATCATATTATTACTTTAATAGCAAAAAAAAACCAATATAAAAGGAAATTTCTGGGTGTTTAAGAATCGGCCTTTGTATTGTTCAATGGTTTTTTTGAATTTCTGACCCCCTTTACTTTGGGGGACCATAACTTTCTCATTTCTAATCCATTTTTGACGATTCTTATTGTGCTAGATGCGCCAAGAGGAGGGCTTCAAGTTTTGTTTGGACACCAGAATCAACAGAACCCTCCCCTGGCTGCTATACTCTAATACATTAGTTGCATCTGATGTACAACTAAGTTGGTTCCTGAGGTTTACACTGGAATTTTTTATCCCATATCCTTTGGCTTCCAATTCTATTTGGCTCAGTATATAACTAGGAGAAATATTTGTGTTGTAACGAAACATCAAATGTCATTGGGATGAATAAATTAAAAAAACTTGCCCTTAATGAAATGGTTAATCTTTAAAATAAAATCGGATTATTCTAATCTTACTTATATAGCCTAAACCGAGCTATGTTCTACATACCTAAGTAAGCCTATTTACCTAATAGGGTTTAATAATAACCTAACTAACTAGGCAACACGTGTCAACATCTTATTACCCATAAATTGGACAATTAAATATTACTATTCAATATTAAAAAATAAATGCGCCTTAATTTTCACGTGTCACTATATAATTTGTCTTTTAAAATGGACATGTGTCAATTGATCAATGAACGTTCCATGGTGTGTCACATGTCATCATCTTAGTGGCATAAATTTTAATGATTGAGATTAATCCAATGAATTTTTTATTTTGAAAACAAAAAATAATTAGTTAGTGACACGGGCCCACAAGCTAATTATCCGATTTTAAAACATGTGTCATATTTTTATTAGTTGCATTGTAGTTGTAAGGAGAGTTGCACATAAGGTGCAACCACATTTGGATTAGTATGTATGGATGAACATGTATATTAACACCATATATACATGTTGCATACGTAATGTCGCATGCAACTGAATGTCGTGTGCAACTTGTCTAATGCAACTACACAAATTTGCAATTGCATATGTCACATGCAATTGAATTTTAGTTGCAAACGACAATTGCAAAACCCAAAATTTCTAGTAGTGATATATTGGTCAAGAGTGCAAAGCCTTTTACACTAAAGAATGGTGAATTGTACAAAATGGGCCAAGACAACAAATTGCGACGATGTTTGACAATAATATAAACATAAATGGTGAGGAAAGAACTTCATGAAGGCCTTTAGAAAGGCATTTTGCAATAGAAATAACGTAAAAGAAGATATTGGGTGTTGGATATTGGTGGCCAATTATGTACAAGGATGTGCATGATTACTATAAATTTTGTGATGTGTGTTAAATAACAAGAAGATTGGCAACTCATTAACTAGGTTTGGATGTCCTTTGATTATAGTCACAAATCAAGGAATTCATTTTATTAATGATGCCAGCAAGTATTTAATAAATCATTTTTTAATGAAACATGTGAGTTTTATAACTTATTATAATTGGGGGAATGGGCATGTTGAGTCTATTAATAAAGTACACGAGGCATTGTTGACCAAGTTAGTTAGTGAAAATATAACATATTAGGATGAACATTTGTTTACAATGTTTTTTTCATACAAAACTACATACAAAATAGCAACATGGTATACAACATATCAATTAGTGTATGGATTACATCCATTAATGCCCACAAAATACATTGTTCCAATTGCCAGTGGAGATGAAAAACACAATACTCTAGTAAAAGTTTTAACTAGTAGAATTACAAAGCTTGAGAAGTTATAGGAAGGTAAAATGCAAGTTGCAAAAATTGTAGGAATTCAGTAATGGAATAGAGCATCATGGAGTCAACAAAAACAATTTAGTTTTGGTGATTATGTTTTATGGTTTCCAAAGGGCAACAAGTCACACTTAGGGAAGTTTACTAGGAGATGGTTTGGACCGTACAAAGTATAGTATGTGTTGCCAAATAACATTGTCTTATTGGCGACCATTGAGAAGTTTGAAACTAACCTTGTGTTGGTCAATGTGAATAAGCTCTAACCTTATAAATACATGGAATCTAAAGTTCAGAAAAAAGAACAACATATATTAGGAACATAATGCAAGTGGAGTTTAGGAGGCAAATTCTAATATAGAGGAGGACAATGAAGGATGTGAAATATAGAAACCATAGATGAACAATGATGAAGATAAAGAACATATCACAAATCCAACAATGAACATAATATTTATTTTTGCTCTACAAATGAACAATAATTATAGTAGTGCAAGATTTAGGATGTAAAGATCCAAAGATGATATGTCAAAAAAGAATTGGGCATAATTAACAGAATATGTAAAAGGCAAACAAAGTGGAATCAACATAAATAATGTAAAGAGATTACAGATGTGGAGTAATTAGAAGATGAAATATGCGATGTTCATTCATAATGATGATGTTAAGTGTTTCCATGTGGCTATACAAAGGACATAACTTGTAGTGATGTGTCGTATTAATTTTGAGGATCATGCGTTAACTAAAAGACGGTGGGTAGATGAAAAAATGAATGTGACAAGCAGGATGTTTAAGGACAAGAAAAAGGGTAATTGTCGAAAAAAAATTGTGTTTATAATTAGAAGTTGTGCGCGTTTTCAAAGTTTTGGAGTTACAACAATATGAGTGCAGAGAGTGCAATTGAGAAACTACAACAAATAGCAAGGGAAAAGAAAGTGTAAAGGAGTGAACACAAATGAAGGCAGGAGGAGGAAACTAAATTGTTGAAAAACACAAAAGTAAAAAAGGAGTTGAGAAGAACCAAAAAAAAAGTGTTGAATATTCAGTTGTTGGTTGTAAGGTTGCCATTGCATTCATCATCATCTTCGGAATGTGCAAAAGGGAAGGTGTATAATGAGAAGATATAGTTTGTATAAATGATAATTCAAGATATAAATACAATTTGAACATATGTAATTGAGTTTTTGCGCATAAGTAGATGACGTTGGCGTGTAAGAGAACATAGAGGATGAGGAGTTACATCAATAGATTTGGTGTGCATTGAAGAATCGAAAGAAGACAAAGTTAAGGAACATCATTTTGTGGAGGCACTCATAGTGTAAAAGGATGCAAGGGAGGATAACATTGTTGCATAAGAACAACAACTATCCACAAAAATGTAGTTAAAAGTACAATAAGCCATAAAGGTGTAGACAATGGTAGAAGCACAGTGAATGGTGATGGAGATGGAGTAGCATGAAGCAAAAGCGATAGCAAAAAAAAGACGTGTAATCTTGGACAAAGCTACACTTCTAAAAAAAACTATTAAAATTCCAAACCTTGGGCAATTCACATGGACATAGACGAAACATAACTATGACAAACATGTAAAGCGAATGGAAAACTGGAAGGATATTGTTGTAGAAAAAGATTGGGCTTCTAAAGTAGGGTTTGTTCCTTTGTTTCTGATGGGGTTTGAAGCATTGATGCCCAATGTTGGAATTTCTAAACACACTCTTAATCAAAGGCGTAGATTATTTACTTTAGGCATAAAGATAAGGTGTATGTAATCAACAAACAACTAGTTGTAGATGTTTTTGGAGTATGTGAGAAGGGGTATGTAGAAGATTTGAAAGGACAAGTCAGTTGGTCACTAGCAATTAAGGCATTACAAAGTTACAGATTTGCACCTGTAAATTTTTCAACAGATTAATTGACACACCCCAAAGCTCTTTGATGGACTCAATTACGAGTCTAAAGGTGAATACAACAAAATGAAAAGGAGTTGCGACGCGTTCCTTGGCTCATAGCACTTTGAAAGTAGAGGGGTGTGTTGGAGCTCTGAGATGGAGACTTGGACGAGTGACAAGCGGTTCAATTATTCACATGAACATGCACAAACCAAACAACAAGTTGGTTAGTGCGTAGTGGAGCACTTTTGGTGCACAAACAAGCCATGGGCAAACATGAATTCACAAGACTCACCACGGCCCGAACTTGGGGGAAGCCACCACCTTCCCCCTTATAGTATTCTTTGTGTTTGACCACATGAACAACACCCAAATGTCACTTTTGTCCCGATACTCCCAAGTTGGAGTCCTGAAATTCCCAAAATTGCGATTATTGAAACTTTGGAGGCCCACAATTTTGTGTGCAGACCTTTGATTGAGGTGAAGTCTAAAGCAAAGTTGTAGCCCTCATCAAGATCTTTCCAATGGTATGTGACACGCCACCTAAATGCAAGGAAATAAAGGCAATTCTTGACTTTTAGTGGTCAGGAGTCAAATTGACAATTTGATTTTCAGTGTTTCTTTTGGCCATAACTTATGTTTTAAGTGCCCAAATGGGTCATGTCCATTTTAGACATCTACGTTCCAAAATATTTTCAATGATATAAGGAACTTTTCAATCCAATGAGGTTTGACCCTACAAATACTTTTTGAAGATTCGGGAGTGCATCGAGACTCCAACTCCCAAAGTGGGAGCTCACTTGGGAATGTGAGGATTCAATCTCCCACACTTTCTTAAATTCATGGGAACATGAAATGTGACTCCCGAGCTTCATTCATGGCTCGCACCTTCGCAAGCCTTGGCCTTGGTCGCAAGCCCAAGGCTAGGGTTGTGACATTAATGGAATGTAAAAAGTTTAGATCTATCATACTTTGTCAAATATCCTACCATTGTATTTGTCATTTATCAGAGGGAGAAGGTACAATATTTTAACAAAAAAAATGTTATTACATTGGTGAGAGCAGAGAAAAGGTAGAAAGTAAATTATGCATAAATTATATTCAATAGTCTATTTAATGACCTAGATAGTGGTATAAGTATGTTAAAGAAAATAAGGGGATAAGAAAGATACATGTCAATCTGCCTTCGTATTAGCAAAAATATTTGAATATTTATTTGTGCATCCAAAGGACAATCCATACAAACCACTGGCTAAGGTAAAAAGAATTAGGGAAGAGATGTAGACAACATTAGAAAATAGAAAGAAAGTTGTAACAGACTCTCCAAGAAGTGCTTTCAAGAGGAAGAATAGAGTTGAGGAAGGAGGAGCCTCATGCTCAAGAGGGAGAACACATATTTGAGGGCATAGAAAATGATGAGGGGCAGAGTGGAACCATGTGTAGTGCTAACAATGGTACATGAAATTAGACAAACTGTAGTAATACCACAAATGACATCGCCACAAGAGAGACAACCAAGGGAGCAAAGGCAAAAGATACCACAAATGACATCGCCACAAGAGAGACAATTGAGGGAACAAAGCTAGAGAGTTAAGAGGGAACATGACATAAGGTTTTTAGAGGGTGAAGATCATCTTCACTTTGAAGGGATTGTATGTGAAAATTGGATGGAAACCATTGCAAGTCCAAAACATATACAACATTTACAATAACATTTGTAGCAACAATAACAAAAGATAGAAGAAGGTCTTCAAGCTACTAAACTGTAGACAAAGAGAAAGGTGACACAACTTGCTTTTGACGAGTTTAGATGAACAGAACTACAAGTACCACCTAGTGGGCCAAAATCTACAAAAGAATTCCCATTTGAATTTGAACAAAAGAGAAGAATGGTACAAGAGTTGGGATCATTTTTAGAAGGATCTTGATCCTATGACATAGACAAACACCAAAGTCTATGAAGGAGGTAGTTGCAAAAGTAATGAAAGCAAATAAGGTGGCTAAGTTATTTCAAACCATGGCAATTATGAGTTTAAATATAAGGAATTGAACTTTGGAAGTAAACACTTTGAAGAACAAATTAATTACGAAGGAAAAGGAGAAGGCAATGTTACAAAAGGAATTAAATAAGGAAAGAGATTTCCAAAAGGGGTATAAACATAATGTGGAAATCTAGAGGAAGAATAGGGCAAAGCTGAATAGAAAAAAAAAGTATTCATTAGGAAATTGCAGGATGAGAATGAGGAGTTCAAGGGTAGCACAACATGGCTAAAATCATAGGATTGAAGAACGGCAAAAGGTTAAAATCTAGGAAACCATAGAAATGAAATGGATAGAAGTAATGTTATTTCACAAGAAACAATAGGAAGCTTTGGATAGTCAAATGAAATCAGTGACTAAAGAAAAGAAGGAGAAGGATAATGCTCTAATAGGTTTGGAATTGATAAATTTGAAGAATGTATCTTTGTTACAGTCTAAGGAACTTAAAAGAAATATTGTAGAGGCAGAAAAAGAATAATTAATGGAGGACAAGAAGGAGTATCAAAAAATTCTGCAACACCTACACACACAATTGGAGAAGGCACAAGAACATAAAAAGAATTTGGATCCAACTAGTATCAAGAAAAGACTAGAGGATTATGAACAAATGTTATAGTATTGTACCTTGAAGAGGGCAAAGAACAAGATGAAGGACTCTGAGGTAGAATTTGAAGAATGGTGAGAGGTTATAGAGGAATATTTTACAAAGGAGTTGGAAAATAATATGGCTCAACATAAAGCTAATGAAAGAATTCAAAGGTATAAGTTGGAAGCTTATCAAAAGAATTTTCTAGATTTCATTGTGGCAATCTACAAGTATAGAGGTATCAAGCCAAGGTGAAGAGAAAGAAGTAGGGCTTAGTGGGATAGTTTAAAAGGAGGAAGTATAAACTAGAGAACCACAGGACCTCAGAAGTGGAGCAATTCCGAAGGAGGTGCAACTAGAAATACCATAGGATCTTAGAATAAGGGGTTAGGAAGAAAAAAACCTAGATGGAATTCAAGAACAGGAAAAGGTGGAGGCTATTCCAACACCAGAAGAAGAGATATCCAAGATACATCATTTGGAAATAGAACCATAAACTAAATTAGTGGGGGAAGAGATTGGAATTGTAAAACAAAACGTAGAATAAATCCGTTGGTTTTTGTGTAGATTGGGATAACGACATTGTAGTAAGGGAAACAAATGTTTAAAAGGATATAGAATACTCTCATTTGATTTTTGTCATTTTACAAGGATTTTAGGAACACAATCCAAAGTATAGAGGGGGTAATGTTAAGGGGGTAGGATGAGTATGTGATTGTGGATGAACAAGGTAGTTGGGATAGGGACTAATTAGGGAACTTTGTTAGTTTAATTTTGAATTCTTGTTGTTTGGATCAAGATGATGTGACTTGGGGTAGCTCAAAAGGGGAGGGTTCTAGAAAACAAGGGAAAGAAGAGAAGATAAGACATGAAAGTTTTAGAAAATAGTAGGAGGAGTTGGAGGTACTTAGAGTAGAAAACCATAGATTCTATGTTGATATGGCACAAATTTTTAATGTTGTTTTGGATTTTTTCAACAAAACATGGGATTATGTTGTAATTTGGATTCATGTTTTCAATAATAGAGAGAAGCATCGACTTCTATAGTGAATTCTATGTTCATCTTTTGTGTGAATTTTCTATAATGTTAAATTATGATTAAATGAATTGTAATATTGTTTTGGAAATTTTTACAATGTATTCTAAAGTGCGGATTTTGGTTAAATGCAATAACCATGAATCTGATGTTGGAATGGATGGTAATGTTAAGTTTGTTGAACTTTAAGATAAAAATAGTGAACATATGCAAATATGTTGTTACAATAGTGTGAAATATTCTACAAGAATTTAAATTTTACTTCTACCATCCCTATACTACATATAGGTGTTCTTTAGTTTTGCAAATGTTCATTCCTGTTGGACACTAACCATTTCCATCTTGCCATAATCCCTTGCAAACTAGTCATGGTTAGCTTGTAAAGTTTTGAAATCATTACGATTTTAAAAATGGGCCTAACTTTATTCATTGTACAATTACTATAGAATTTTAGCCTTCTTGATTGCCTTCTCAACTTCAACACCCTTCGCAACCATGTGTTTATTCTTGATCTGCAGTTTAAGAATCTAGGCCTTTGCAGGAGCTAATTTCGTATTTCTCTTTAATAAGGTTTGCTTATTATTAACCAGTTCCAAGCAACATGCTTGTAATTAATTGTTGGAACCCTCTAACAAGTTTTCAACAACATTGGACTTAACCCTAAAATTAGTTAAGATGTCTACTGTATGAAGCCACCTCTAAGCAACTATAATGAGTTGTTTAAATAGAAGTGCAACATGTTTGAGACTTTCGTGTTGATCATAAACCAAAGATGTTTCAAGAAAGATGTAAACATGTTTAAATAAAATTGGCTGAAGAAGTTTAGATGGAATTGGTTGAATTGATCGATCTGCTCTTGTTGGTATTAGGTTGCTAACCTATTATGTAGGAACAATTTTTTTTTGAACATGTGAAAGTTTTTTGGTTACCTATTTATAATCATGTTTGCTTTTGTCCTTGATGGATTGATCACTTTCAATTCATATGGACTCATCATCTTGTTGCATGGTAACATCAGCCTCCATTTCTCCTCCTTCCATAATTAGGACATGTTGATAGGTGCATGCCTTCTTCTTTGGTAGAAAGTGGGTCGGTTTTGGATTCAACTAATCCCGAGGCATTAATGGTTTAGTTCATACCTTTAATTGGTGTGATCAACAAACTGGTTGTGGTGAAATGTTGGTTGAACGCATAGATTGGCCTTCATTAATAATTTTTTCCTTGGTGATGACTTCAAGAGAAGGTTCTTTAAATTGTTCTTCAACAATCTTCTTCTTACCTTTATCTTAAACTACTTATGGCTTCGAAGACTCAACATGTACCTCTTCTTCATATAATGGAAACTAGTGTCACATATAAACCTCTATGATTGGTCCCAAATAACAAGTAGTCGTTTTTTGATCATGTTGTAATGGACTTATGGTGCGTTGCCCACTGGGTCAACTCTATTACCATTTGCGTCAACATGATGGAACACCAGTTGACCTTCTTCCCCTTGTTTGCCAAATTAAAAGTAATGGCAATGTGCTTGTTGAAGTAGGTTAACTTTTTTTGTTGGTAAATAATTTGCAAAATGGCTACAAACTTTGTGTGATATTCCTCCTTCATTCGGATCGTGTTCCATTGCTCTTTGTTGACAAAGACATCCAATCCAACTATGTTCTTGAGAACAACTTGTGCCTCTATTATTAATGTGTTAGTTGCATCAATCATTTCTTCAATTCACACTCCAAATTGCTAAGCGAATAAAGCATGGTCAACGGTAATTTTCTCTCCACAAACAACTGCTTGAATCCATCCATCTTATGTGGACTCCCAAGTATGTAAGAATTCCTTCAATTGGTCAGTTCATGGGATTGTCCAGGGAATTGGGAACAAGCCACCTAAACTGGCTCTTTAGCCCAATGTCATTCCTTGGCTCCCATTTAGATCCATTGTAGCATTTTGGTGATTTCCTTCCCTTAAGCAAGTGTTCACTTTTGGGTAACCTTGGTAGGTGAAACACCCTCTACCACTTCTTTCCCCTTGCACCTCATCATACACTTAGATCATGCTTTAGTAGGTACAACAATGGGTACATTGGGTGAACTAATGTCAATGTCAAAATATTGTTTTTTGATTGGTTTTGATGAAAAATATGTTGGTTGTTCAACTTCAATAGGTTGTTTAATTCCTTTTTCAATGGCCCCTTTCTCCATATGTTCCTCCACCTCAAATTCACTAATGACTATGACTGCAGGTTTGGAAGGTGAAAAATGTTGTCTCAAACCCTGCAACATTTCATCAAATTTTTCTCCAACAGTGGTAGCATGTTGTAGCGTCTCTAATTTTTTTTTCTCTAAGTCCCTTTCCTCTCCAACACTCTCACAAGTGGTGGTCTTCATGCAAGTGATTCAATATAAATTACTCTGATTGCTCTAAAGATTTCCTATTTGATTTTCTTAAGCTCCCTCTCTTTTCTCTACTCTTTTCATTGATTCTTTAATTCCTCTTCTTTCTTATTTGTTATGTCTTTTAATTGATCCAAAACGGTCATCTCTTCATCATTATGTAAGAAGAAAAATGAAAAAATCCATAGTATAATTATGAATATAAACTTCAAAAGGTATGGCGATTCTTTGTATTACAACAACCATGTGAAAAGTGGTGACGTTTAAGAAACAACAAAACTTGTAGAGTTAATTTCCTTTAAGAAGTTGACACTTGCGATCATTAGTAGAAATCAGCCAAAATGTAACCACTCCATTTACGACTACATGTGACTTGTAGTCGTTTGCAATTAGATTTGGAAAAAAATTGCAACAACAAGCCCAAATTTCAACTATTTTGGTCATTCTCACAACTATGATGCAACTATTAGAAATTTCATCCTATTGGTTGGATCGATTTTACATTTATTTTCATCCATTATT
>Ga0116228_10006330_pt1 | contig 10578 bp, 12 predicted proteins | sample S1TSphfallax_2_FD_89694 | JGI IMG/M metagenome (GOLD analysis project Ga0116228, IMG submission 89694) | Host-associated microbial communities from peat moss isolated from Minnesota, USA - S1T2_Fc - Sphagnum fallax MG | ecosystem: Host-associated > Plants > Peat moss > Unclassified | place... | reverse complement strand
TGCGCGGGGAGCTTCACCAATCCCCCGGACCTTAACCTCATCATTGGGTATGTTTTGGTCCTATTAGGAGGAGGAATTTAGGGTATCTGTATTTATTTTTTTCCTGATGTGAATGCCTTTTCTGATATGTGGAGGAACTGGAGTCTGTTGTTCATGAGGGAGGATGGATGATGATGATGACAATGATGATGCTCAGATCTCTGTCCTTTTTTTGGCTGCAGGAAATGTACCCGCTTGGAGATTCATCTGCTCACTGCTTTGGGACTGCAGGTAAACAATTTATGGAACTGTGAAAAAAACAAAAGAGAAAAGGAAAGGAAGGGAGAAAGTGACAAAGGAAAAAATTTGGGAATGGAAAATTAAAGAAGCAAGTTACACATTTTGACCAGTTGAAAGATGACCCATCTAGAGCCAAGTCAGAGAGTTAGATAGATTTTGTGTACAAAAGAAGTTGCTCACTCTATTCATGATCCTGTGATGCTATGTTGTTTTTGTTCAATCTCAGTTCTTTTCCATTCACCTCGAAGGGGTTGAAGACCCTAGTGCATTTGTTCTTTGCAAAAACTTAGTTGGTGTTGTGGGTGTCTGAGAATTGCAGCTGATGCTTGATGTTCCAGTCTATGGGCGTATAGCCACTCTTGAGCTTTTCCACTCCCCTGTAAGTGTTTCTCCCATGATCAGCCATAAACTGACACATGGCTTTCAGTCACGATGATAACCTTGAGGGGGGGGTTCTGAAAGACAGTTAAAAAATCATCAAGATTCATTCCTATTGCAGTCAGATTCTCCACTCAGTTATTTGTTGCTATAATTTTCCCCTGAGTTTCAAATCATGTCACATTATTTTGATGGAGTATTTTTTTCAGGGGGAGTCAAAGGAGCTTCTTTTTCTAGCATTTGAGAGAGACAATTTCTGCATTCTACAATGGGATGCTGAAGCTGGAGCACTTGTTACACTGTAAGTACATGGAAACTAATCTATTATTATTCCTGGATGGAGCTTATCTAGAACACCTAGTAATGGTCAGGACCTGATGAAGTTCCCTGGGTCTGAATCATGACAGCTCTAGGCATGACTGCCATGTATGACAGACGATCTGGTCTCAGACTTTTTGTGAGCAAAACTCAAAATGTGTTATGTCTAATGTCTATGACTAAGAATTCAGATGAGCACTCCATTGTTGCATTCTCTGAGAAGCGTTTCTTGGTGTGCAGAGCAGTAGGAGATTTGGCAAATGAATGTCACCAACCTCCAGATAATGAGCAGGTGAAACAGTGGGCATATCCATCAAATTGTTTAATTACTCCAGAACCTTTTGCTTACAGCAGCATGAACCCCTTTCTTGCTTGAGGGTTGAGTCACCAAAGATAAAGATGGGGTTTAGGACTCGGGAGATTGGCACCAAAAACAGAGAGAGAGAGATACACTTGGTGGCTTTGGTACTAGATGGAATTCTGTGTTAGAAGTTTCTGTTTCTGACAGCATTCTCATTTTGAGCAGAATGGTATTATAGATCCAGATTGCCGGCTGATTGGGCTTCACTCTTATGATGGAAAATTCAAGGTATGGGTATCCTTGAACACATCATCACTCTAGAGGCATTGGCTTTCATGAATGGCTTTCCTGATGAGGACTTCACTTCACCATACACTTCAAAGTATCCCAGTACTAAACAGTCAGTTTGATGTCTCACAGGTCATTCCAATTGGCAGTAAAGGACAGCTTAAAGAAGCTTCCAATATCAGGTGGTAGCACTCATGTGTCTCTCAAGATCCACAGGGACCTGAGTGTTTGATTCTTATTTACAAGGACCCAAGTGTTTGATACTTTTTGTGAATGTCTGTGACTGTAGTCTGAAGGAGCTGCAGGTGCTGGACATCAAATTCCTTTATGGATGTTCCAAACCAACTATTGCACTCCTTTACAAGGTGTGTGCTTGTAAAATACATGCAGTGTTTTTTCTTTTGGCAAATGTTCACACCATGGTGACAAAAAAAATCATGTGCAAATTGTACAAAGGGTTTTTTTGGAAATGTTGTTGCAAAAGTTGCCATATTTTGAGGAAAAACAACCAGAAGTTGCCACATTTAGACACTGGGTTCATCTTGGAGGTAACCAGAACAAAGCTGGATTCTGAAAAAATTCTACTTTCATGCCTGACCTCTAGCCAGACTGCGCTCATTCCCCTTCTGGATGATCCCCAGTCCACCTGCTTCACAACATTGAAGGAAAAAAAACCCTGAATACATGATGAGAATCTGTAAAGTTTCTATTGCAATTTTTTTCTGAGCAGAGTCCAGGGTTTATGTGCCAAAGAAGTGGTTAGTAGGGATGAATTTGTATATGGTCATGAGCAACAAGCATACTGGGTGATCTCTCATCACCTTCAGATCTTTCTAATTCACCATAGTGCAGCCACATTTTGGGAACTAACGTCTTTGTTTCCTGGAACTGCAGGATAACAAGGACACACATCATTTGAAGACTTATGAGGTGCAGGTGGAGGAGTTCATAGAGGGTACTTGGTTTCAAAACAACTTGGACAATGGTGCGGGCTTGCTGATTCCCATTCCACTACCACTAGGTGGGGTCATCATTATCGGGGAGCAAACTATATGCTATTGCAATGCTTCTGCTGCCTTTGTGGAGATTCCAATCCAACTGGTAAAGGGTTTGCCTCTCTTGGGACTCTTGAATAGCAATGAGAACATAGGTATTAAGTGCAAGCCCAATGTGGAGAGTTTGTGAAGCTGCTTCTCATCAACTGACCACCTGGTTGCGGATAAATCTGGGTCCCATATTCAAAACATGTACACATATGTCTTGTTTGATCCGGATGTCACTCACACTTGGGTTTGGTGAAGCTGTAAACAGTCAATCACAAAGGCTTATGGGATGATGGGTGCACATGGCTCACGTTACCTCCTCTCTGACTACGATGGCATTCTCTATTGTCTTATCCTGACTCATGTTAGAGACAGGTAAGAAGTAGTGAGTATGCAGCAAATCTTGCTTCAAGCAACTCCACTGGTGCTCAGTATGTCACGCTGCAAATTAAAATTAGTTGAAGAAAAGTCAAAACGTGCCAGTTTGGCTCAGCTTTTGGCCAGCATTTTTGCACAATTTGCTGAGGCTGGTAAAAGGCACAGCAAATCCTAAAACCTGCCAGAGAAGAGTGTAATAAATATGATCTGACTGCTGCTCCCTGTTTCTGATCGGCCAATCATAATGATTGGTCCAGGTGGTGGTTTGCTATTACCGTACCTATGACTCATGTTTGACACTAATTCATTCCTAAGAGGGCTAGTTAAAAAAAGAGAAAAAACCGAGAGCAAATTGCTGAAATTCTAAAGAATTGAACCCAGTTCAAAACACATGATAATTTTGAAACTTACTAGAGAACTTAGCATATTTAGAGACTATTGTTGAAATTCTGAAATATTCAGATTGGGACTGCCAGACCTCCTTTTTCAAATTATTAATTATTTTGGTAAGATTTGCTGAACATGAGTTTTAGGTACGGTAGTAGTCTCCCACCTGTTTGCAGGCCTAGTTTTAGTTTTATGGGTGGGGTTGGAAGAAAGTAAATAACTAAACTTGGATGTGAGAAATATTTTTGCAGGGTCACACACTGAGCACCACTAGAGCTGCTCTTAGAGCTGTTGGTAATTAAATTATCCAATAGCTAGCCCATCATTGATTGATTTACTGATGGGGTTTTCTTCCTGCAGTGTCTTCTGCTTAGAGCTTGAGTTTCTTGGAGAGACATCAGCAGCATCTACACTGACATACCTTGGCAATGATGTTGTCTATGTTGGCTCAAGCTGTGGTGATTCCCAGGTATTTGAAAATTGCTGTATAAAGCTTTGATTGAAGTACAATGGAATGCAGATGTGAGGAACTCAGAGTTTAACAAAGTTCATCAAACCCAACACTCAAACTCCAAAGTCCAACTGATTTTGGTTGAACAAAAAAGGTTTTCCTCTTCATCAGCTTAACTCTTTTGGGTTGGGGGCAGATGAATTGAATTTAATCTCAAAATTTTGTCAGTGACTGACTATGCAGCTGATCAAGCTTAAGCCTCAGGCAGATAGCAAACGCTCACATGTGGAGGTTTTGGAGACCTTTCTGAACCTGGCACCTATCATTGATATGTGTGTTGTTGACCTGGAACATCAAGGTCAAGCACAAGTCATCACCTGCTCAGGTGCCTTCAAAGATGGCTCCCTCCGCATTGTGCGGAATGGTATTGCCATCCATGAGCAGGTTGTCTGTGTACACTTCTCTTTGAATTGCTGGTTTAACTGGGATTTTGCAGCCAGTGGTCACACCATGTTATTATGATTTTTTTTTCCCTTCCTTGAATATACTCTGAGGTTTTGTTTTAGCTCTTATGCTTTTTGAGTTTTGTCTTGTGCAGGCTTCAGTGGAATTGCAAGGGATGAAAGGCATTTGGTCCCTGCAAGCATCATCACATGACAAGTTTGATAGCTTTCTTGTTGTGAGCTTCATCACAGAGACCAGGATACTGGCTATAAATGCTGATGATGAACTAGAAGAGACCAAGATTGATGGATTTGATTCGAAAGCTGAGACTCTTTTCTGTTGCACTGCAATCCATGAGCAACTTGTACAGGTACACAAATTTCTTTATGGATCACTCCTTGACTGATCAATCATCGTCAAGGTTCTCTTTTGAAGATTTGTCATAATATAGATGTTTGATCTGATCTCTTTTCCTTTTTGTTAGATCACTGCAGGCTCAATCCGCCTGGTAGATGCCAATACACGAAGGCACTTAACTGAGTGGATAGCTCCCGATCCATTGGTCTCCATCAATGTTGCCACAGCAAATTCTTCTCAGGTACTACTTTATTTCCTCTTGGAAGGTCTGTGAGCTGGAAAATGAAGAAATACTCTTTTGTATTTGAATCTTGTCTGTAGTATGGGTAGTAGTAGAATCACAACCCATGTTTTTATGTTGTCTCTTGCTGCATCCACAAGTGAAGAACTTTCCATCACAATGATCATGCCTGAGAAGAATCAAACAGTTGCTACAGCTGTTTTGGTCAATTGACTTAATCCTGAGCTTGAGCTTTTCACACAGATCCTGGTTGCAAGTGGAGGTGGGAATTTGATCTACTTTGAAATAGGGCAAGGCTTGTTAATGGAGACAAAACGCACTAAGCTGGACTATGAGATTGCTTGCTTGGACATCAACCCAATTGGCGAGAATCATATAGGCAGCAACCTAGTAGCTGTGGGCGTGTGGACTGATGTCAGCATCCATGTTTATGCTCTTCCGTCACTGACATTGGTAGCTAAGGAGAGCCTAGGAGGAGAAATTATTCCACGTTCAGTCCTTTTCTGTTCATTTGAAGGGGTAACTAACTTCCGAGCTGCCTCATCCTCCCTTGTGTGCAACTTCTTCACAAGCAAGATCTTGCCCACCACAATTGTTCTGCATTGCAAGGACTAATTTTTCCAGAACTGAAAGTGGTATATTGTGAAGTACACTACTGATCTGCAGGTGGCTTGTTGTTCTCAGATTGCTTATTTGCTGTGTGCATTGGGAGATGGACATCTCTTCAATTTCAAGCTTGACATCAGTACTGGAGCATTGTCAGACCGGAAGAAGATCTCACTGGGTACACAACCGATTATGCTTCAGACATTTTGGACTGAGAAAGGCATGCATGTGTTTGCAGCATCTGATCGATCCACTGTGATCCACAGCAGTAACAAAAAGCTTGTTTATAGCAATGTGAATCTGAAAGAAGTGAATCACATCTGCCCCTTCAATTCCTCCTCATTTCCTGAGAGGTTTGAACATGTCCATAACTTCCAAACTAGGTTCTTCCTTTTGCATGTCTTTCCATCAGAGTTGCACAAAAAATCTGGTTGAGAGTTAGGAGAGACACAGAATGAACTTCCATGTCTCAGAAACCATGTACATGTGGGGTGGTGGGTGGGGGTGTTGTAGTTTGGCAATCTGCAAGAAAGGAGAGCTTATAATTGGAAAATTTGATGACATTCAAAAGCTTCACATCCGAACTGTCCCTCTTGGTGAGCAGCCACGCCGCATCAGCCACCAAGAAAAGTCACACACATTTGCAATCTGCTCGGCCAAATATTCTTGTAGCAGTGATATGGAAATTCATTATGTGCACTTGATCTCGGACCAGACTTTCGAAATCATGTCATCTTACGAGCTGAGGTCTTATGAAGAAGCCTGCTCCATCATTTCGTGCTCTTTCTCTTGTGATGTCAACGTATACTACTGTGTGGGGACAGCCTTTGTTCTTCCTGAAGACAGCGAGCCTAGCAAGGTTTACCCAATACCCATTTGGAAGTTTTTGATACAATTTGTTGTGTATTGTTAGCTCAATATGCTGATTATGAAAAACTAATCAAAACTTTTGTGGCTCAAACAAACAAACAAACAAACAGGGAAGTATATTGGTCTTCATGGTTGAGGATGGCAAGCTCCAGCTAGTTGTTGAAAAGGATATCAACGGGGCAGTCTACAACCTGAATGAGGTGCATGGAATGTTGTTGGCGGGTGTCAACCATGAACTTCAGCTGTACAAGTGGAGGATTGTTGAAAACAACTTTTGGGAGTTGCAATTTGTGTTGCATCATCCGCTTAATATGTTGGCTCTCTACATGCAATCGCGTGGTGACTTCATTGTGGTTGGAGATCTGATGAAATCGATGTCTCTGCTTACATATAAGGTTTTTGCTATTTCCATCTACTTCATTTCTGCTTGTCATGCAAAATACCCGTAATAGTCCCCAGTATCAGTTTTGTGCTGCTATGAGAATTTTTCTAGAATTGCCAAAGTGTATGTTTTGAACTACTACTGTATATTCTCTTCACTTTTGCAACTAAAAAGCTGAGATTGTAAATTTGCCTTCTTGGGTGCTCATAGTGAGGATCGACCGAGTGCTGAAATTTTGTTCTCCTGAACTGTTCTTAATGTTGTAAGCAATGTGTTGATGCAGCCTGGGCAGGGTGTGATAGAGGAGCAGGCTCATGACTGCAACACAAATTGGATGACAGCAGTTGAAATCCTTGAGGATGGGATGTATTTAGGTGCAGAAAATTGCTACAACCTTTTCACATTGAGAAAGAGTGAAGATCATGCTCCCACCACAGATGATGACAGGGGTGGTGGTCTTCAAGTGGTTGGCCGATACCATCTTGGTGAACTTGTGAATCGATTCAGGCATGGATCACTCATAATTCAGCTGCCAGATGGTGAGGGAAACCAAGTCCCAACAGTGGTCTTTGGCACTGTGAATGGAGTGATTGGCTTAATTGCATCATTACCCAATGAGCAATTTCTCTTCTTGCAGAAACTTCAGCAACTCCTTGTCAAAGTTATCAAGGGAGTGGGTGGCTTTGGACATGAACGGTGGCGCTCTTTTCAGAATCACCAAAAAACAATGAATGCTCACAACTTCTTGGATGGAGATCTCATTGAATCATTCCTTGATCTTGGTCGACAAAACATGGAGAATGTTGCAAATTCTCTGGATGTTTCAGTAGAAAATCTTTGCACCCAAATAGAGGAGTTGACAAGATTGCACTAATGGGTGTCTTTGCCGGTTACTCATTTCCAACCTCCACAGGCAACAGAACTTCTCAGGGGGTATATTTAAGGAGAGATTTCAGATCAAAAGTTGGTATGGCAATGTCAAGACTGCATTGCTGAACTTGAATTCTACAGGTATTTTTCAAGTGGGATTTGATGTTACTGCCCCAATCTTTTTCAATCAAGGGTATCAAACAATTGGCATTGAATAGTTCTCTGTATTCATCACCATGATAGAAGATCTGTTTGCTGGTCACTGAAGATTGTTGGAGGGAGATTGATTTTGGACATTTTAATCCTATTGATGGAAGCTAAACCTCATTGAAAGATTTCAAGTTCTGTGGGCTTAGGGTTTACCTTGGGGGGTCTCAAGTTTGTTAGTGCAATTATGAACTTGAGACACTATGAACCTTAAGATTCAGCCATCATAGTGTTCTTTTGGGTCATGGGAAATGAGATTTCTTGGCCACTTTGGTAGTGGTGAAGAGATAAGTCCAAGGTAGTAATTGATGTTCTAAGGAATAACTACACCATGAAAAATGTGTTAAAATGGATATATCAAGTTGAAATCCATTGGAATAAGTTCAAGGTAGTGATGAAGATTTAGCTGCTTTAATCAAGGTGATTGAAGTAATGGAAGAAGAGAAAAAGATAAGTGTGAATGTAATCAATGAGGGATCAAGAGCCAGGACAATTGCTAAATTTGGTAAACATTCTGGAACAAGAAGATTATTACTTGAGGTCAATGGACTTGCACAATTTGAAGCAATACTAGAACATGCAATAAGAAACAAGAATGTGTTGAGGAATTTTGGGTGAACAACTAGCAACTATATCTATGAACTCAAAGATGACACAAAGCTAATTTTATATGCATCAATATGATCCATTGAAAAAATAAACTTGGAATTAAAAGAAAAAGGCATGCAAATTATTGATATAGTTGTTGGTAGCCCCTAGTAAACATGGATTTGAGGCAAAAGATCTGAGGCTTGTTGAAGTCATTCAGTTTCAAACATGGCACTAAATGTTTACAAATGCCAACAATAAAAAAACAAGAATAATGGGCTTTGGTGTTATGATCACTTATAGCCATAGATGATATTCATAACAATTAGAGGTGGCTTATATGTCTTGTTCATAACAAATGGATAGATGAAAAATATTTGAGCATAACTAGAAGGTAGAAATACTTGTTCAATCACACCAAATAACAATTAGCATGAATGCACAATACATGATAGAATTTTATGAAGTAATAAGACTAATTCTTGACAAGTCATTGAAAAACAATTTAGAACTTTGGTACTCTAGTGAAAATAGTTCATGGACTCATCATGCATGCATAAATTTTTCTCAAGAACAAAAAGCTATAATGTGTATAAACCACTCAACAATGATAAGAACAAATAATCAACATATAAAATACTTTCAAAATTGAAAGATGTGCCAAATTTTTTTGTTCAATTTCAAGTTACACCCAAAACTAAGGGTAAATCACCCCAATTAATGGCATTCATGATGTCTTGAACTTTATGAGTTTGCAATCAAGTTCTTGAATGAAGCCAAAAATAACAATAGTGTAATATTGTATCATGACTTCAATTACACTCAATTAATCAAGTTTGGAAACATAACACATAGACCCAATTAGCAAGTCCCATCTATGAACTATGTATATGTGAGAAAAAAAATGAAGAACCCATACTCCACACTATTATTGGGTTCATAAATTTAACCCATATGTATAGGGGTGCACACACAAAAACATGACCCACCTCAAGTGTAAAGAATGCTTAATTTTACATGTTTGTAAGTGCTAATTTACATTAATATTGATTAGTGTACTCATACAAAAATATTTCTAATTTATCATGGAAACATTTGAAGAAGTTTGAAATGAGTCCAATGAATATAAAACATCCAAAACATTTTTTAAATCAATGTAACTAGTGATTTCATTATTTAATCTTATTTCCAAGTGGTTTCAAATGCTTTGAAAGTGACCTGATCAAGAATTATATTAATATACATAGTTTTTAAATATAAAATGTAACTTTTTTGAAGTCATAAGAATTAAAATATTTTTTATGTAAATTTCTAAATCATGGATATATTTTCCTTTTATAACCAATCATGTTTTAGTGCATCCATTTGACTAGGTCACCCACTACTTTCTAACTAAAGCACAAAGGAGGGCACTATGGGTCGTGTTTTAGTGTTTACACCTAGAGGATCATAGGTGTGACCCACTTTAAGAAGAAGGTTTGAAATATTCCATCTACATCTCCATAATTTGTAATTGGATCAATCTATATAACCCCTTTAAAAGGGTTTATTACATCATCAAAATTGTAAATGAAAATAATACAAGCTTGAGCAAACTTGGAAAATTTAGATTATATGCATTCAATTAGAGGTAGGATACAAACCAAACCTATAAAAGTCTTGACATCACGTGAAAGGTCCAAGTTGGCTTTTGCCATGGTGTTGACTACCTTTTCAATAAACATGTGTGTAATTAACAACTTGTACTTTGTTAAAATTCATTTTTTTGGAAACATCATTGAAATCTAACTTGTTTTAACATTTTGTGAAATCTTAAACACCTTTTATTCTAGGAATTTGACCAATTCAGAATTTTCCAAATACAATTTAGGGTTATGTGAATAATAATTGTCAATGAACTTTTGGAATGACTTGAATTTTGCAACAAAGGATAATTGAAACAAAGTTGACAGAACTAAATTGGTTTAGTGTGTAACACAATACACACTTAATCTGAGGGGCATAAGTTTTTGTTTCAATTGCACTACATTATATCATTCTTCAAACCCTAGAAGGTCATCACACCTTTTGCTCCAAAACAAACCAATTTTGAAACCAAATCAAATTTTAAAACACCACCATGTATATAAGGAATAAATAAACAATTACCAATGTCAAATTGTTAGTGTTGGAACCTTCAACAACCTGTTA
>Ga0116228_10006328_pt1 | contig 10579 bp, 9 predicted proteins | sample S1TSphfallax_2_FD_89694 | JGI IMG/M metagenome (GOLD analysis project Ga0116228, IMG submission 89694) | Host-associated microbial communities from peat moss isolated from Minnesota, USA - S1T2_Fc - Sphagnum fallax MG | ecosystem: Host-associated > Plants > Peat moss > Unclassified | place: USA... | reverse complement strand
TTTAAAAATAGTTGCAAAAACAAAACCTAGTTGCAAATGTTATATATATGGTTAAAGAATGGACATGTACATATGTTGACCGTAAACTTTATCCATCGTCCATTTGGTGACATCATGTTAAATCATAGATTTGTGATTAAATGTTGGGTGTAGTTATACAATATTAATTAGTTACAACTGTTTTATAGTTGTAAATTGAAATCATAAATTGACATTTTTCTTCTAGTGTGATGTGGTTTCTCATCATTCTAGTTTAAAGTTAATGTTTTGTGAACCTAGATAGTCATGAAAAGTTTGTGCAATAAGTTTTGCCCAATGGTGAAACCTTATATATAGATATGGATAATTTTCAATTGCCCATGGATAATGCAAATCATTTTTAGTGGCCCATAAGAAAAATCAATAGTATGAATCATTCCCAATGTCACCCATCAACAACACTAATTTTGGTTGCCCATGAAAAAGAAATAATGGTGCGGACCATTAAACTTGGTCACCCACAAAATTTGGTGGAGATCTTTTTAGGTTGGCCATGCCACTTGGATGGTAAAAATCATTCAATTTTATCCCTCCTCCTCAAAACACAACAATGGGGTGACAAATGTTATTTTCTTGGGCAATTAAAAATGATTCATCCTATTTTTTTGTGTTAAAAGATTGATCTCCACCATCCATGGGTGATTGGAAGATATGTGCAAGTTAGAGCAAACCAATTTGGATGTAACATGACAAAAGTTTTATACACCATTGTGGATCATAATGTGTTTAAAGTCACATGTTTTTTGAATATTATGAAAAAAAAAAAGGATTTTAGAGGAAATGATCCACATTTTGAAGGTTTATTTTTCTTTACTTTTATTTTGGGGTGATTGAAAATGATTTGTACCTCTATTTTCAAAAAACATTTTGAATGTTTTAAACAATTTCCACCATCCATTGTTGACCAAAAGTGATTAATGTCATTCATGGGTGACCATAATTAACTTGCACAATTGGGTTTTTTGGGGTAAATTCCTCTATGGAAAATGATTTGTGTTGTCAATGGGTGACCATATTAAATGATTAACATCATTATAGGTTAATTTTTTTTTTTTCTTATTTCCAAGCAATTAAATTTGATTTTTGTTACCCATGTTCATGCCACATGGTTGACCATAATTTAATTTGATCTCTACCATTGGTTGTGGAATTATTGCACTAACCTATGTTGACCCTTCTTGACTTTAAGTCAATAACTTTATACAAACATAATCTCCATGGAACCCACATCTTGATGTCCAAATTAATATGATCAAGAGTGACATAAAAATTCATAATGTGTTGATTTAATGATTTTCATCATCTACATGGGGGTCACTAGATATAATTTACATTGTTGATGGTTTTTTATTTCTAAGTTATGATCATGATCTAAATAGATTTTAAGGGTTTTGCATTAATTCAATATGTTTGGAAATATTTTGAGAAATAATGGTTTAACATGACACATTTCATCATCTTTTCATTAATATCACTTTAAACATTAATTTGTATTCTTAGGCAATGTTATTATATTGAGTTATGAACTAAGTGAACAATATGATCTTGTATTTTAGTCATTAAAACTATTAACTTGGTTCACATTGTTAATATGACATAGATGATACATAACTCTAATTATATGTTGTGTTAAATGATTTATGATCTTGAATTAAGTATTAAAAGACATAAATTGAAACTTATGGGTGAACGCATGATTGGGTGGTACCACAAAAAATCATGTACCATCATTTTTTAAAGATGTATGACTTCACAAGTGATAATTTGTGATTTTATGGTAAAATATTTAATAAACTTGTTTATATTTTTACATTAAATGCACATCATGGGGTGGCTAATGGCTTATATTAATCAAATTTTGGACACATGTTTTGATATTCCTAAGCATTTCAAATATCAATATTTTTAGAAAAATCACAAGTTTCAAGAATGAATATGAGAATATTTAGGAGTCCTGAATACGCTTGTGTATTTGTATTTGTTATTAGATGAGATGTTTATAACATATGTTTAAAAAAAAATCTAATGTGTAAAAATATGTGTAAATTTTTGGATTATAATTGAACATAGAAAATATTCATTTGGGCGAAGTAGATATAGTATACAATTTTTGAACATACTTGCAATACTAAAAAGGGTTCAATACTAATGTGACTTTGTTGATTGGTATGTTAAAAATGTATGGTAAGGTTTCAGTTCCATAATGAACATGGATTAATGCAAAATTTGCATTGATTCACCTAAATGAATATTCAATTTGGAATTGTAAGCAAGTTTGTTCTAAAGTTTTTCAAATTGCAAATTAATTGTCCATTGTATTTACGCATCTTTTTTCAATGAATCCAAAGTTAAATTTTTGTACATGATTTTTTAAGATTATGACATATCATGTACAAAAAATCATGTTAATGGAATCCTCAAAGTTAATTTTAATTATTCGACAAACTTGTCTTGAAGTGGCCAAGGTACTATGATATAACCCTATCATAGCTAGTTTTTGCCCCTAGTTTTTTTGTGTGCTACTTGTTACCACGCTTTCATCCTTTGAAACAAAATTACATGCCTATTTTATAGACAATGTGACTATCACCTTTAATTGCAAAAATACAAATTGCTAATGTAATTTAGAAAAAAAAACTTCTTAGAAATAAGACATAATTAAAAAACTCTTGAAAGTTTACTTATGTTTGAATTTCAAGCTCAATCCTTTTGTCATATTTAAGTTCAAAGGTATATTAATGTACAATGTACATGTGTGACATGTATGCATAATTCTAAGTTGTAATTTTAATTATATACAACAAACATAAAAGAGTGACAAAATAATAATTATAAGGAGCAATGCAACAAAATCTGCAACAAAATGTTGTAAGTTCATCCTACTTTCATTTGATCATATTCCAAATTGCATCAATTGCTAGGATTACTACTGTTCAAGGGCTACATGAAGAGATTCAAGACATATATTAAAAAAATAGTTATGCTGCAATTAATTAAGATGATCAGCAGAGATTTGCAGCTCTTGTATTTAATTTTATCCAACACATCAGAACTAATTCATTATTGCCATCCAACATTTTATGTTATGTTCTTTCCTAATAACAACTTCACAAAATAAATCAACCTGTAACAGAAAAAATGAAGTGGTAGGTAAAATATACCAGATCTGAACTAGAATTAAAATGGATCGATAGGGGAGTGAATAAAGAACTAGCTCTAGAGCTGTGAATTCTGCATGATCTAATCCATACACCCAGCAGCAGCAGCAGCAGCAGCTGCTGCAGAAAACCCTGGACATCTGCAGCATGATCACCTACCTGGTTTATATGAAGAACTCCATCAAGTTCTAAACTGTGATGATCAGGAAACCTCAAGTATGATGAAATTAGATCAAGAGGCCTGCCTAAATTAGCTGTGATCAGTCAGGCCATCTAGACTTGGAGAAATAAAAATTCCAGTTGTAACAGTTCTACTAGAGTGCAGCAGATTGCATTACTGCAGCAAACAGTGAATGCTCATGAGTGCTAGATCACTTGTTGCAAGCATGATCAGATCTTCAAGATCCAGTAGTAGCAGCATCCCCATATATGGCACACAGTCAAGTCCTGTGTCTCTAGCTAGGCCCTTTGATAACTACATTGTCGAAGTTCTTTGGAAAATGCAGCTTGAACAGCATGCAGCAGCAGCAGCAGCAGCAGCTACTTCCATGCATCCGAATTCTGCCAAAAAATGGATTGAATATAAAAATTCACAGCTTGTCAAACTGTGTTCACAATGATCAGCTAGTTGTAGTCTGTTGTACACTTTCAAAGCTTTCATGATCTGGGTTCACAATGATCTAGACGTTCTAGCCTGCACTACGTACTTGACATAGTGAAGCGCTGAGCTTCCGTCCAGATAGCTGTATATATAGGCTGTGTAAGGGATGCAAGAGATTCTGAAAGTGGCAGTTGCTGAGATCTACTTGAGAATTTTGTCGTAAGATGCATGTCATGGGAGCTACACAATAGAATTTCAAAAGAGGAAGTGAGGGGATGATTACCTGGGTGAAATACGCTGCTGGGTATTGTGAGCCTCCACTGTAGGCTTGCTGGTGATGATGATGGTGTGACTGATGAGCTGAATGCCATGGTGCAGCAGCAGAGTTCCCTGCATGCTGCTGTTGCTCGTCTGGACTTACAAAAGCGTCAGCTGCTGCAGCAGCAGCAGCTCCGACCTGATCTGCTGCAGTAGCTGCTGCCCCTGCACTGCTGCTTGAAGCAGCAGCAAATATCATACTAGTGTTACCTGCACCACCTCCTTCTAGTTTCGCTTTCTTCTCGTCATGATATTGTCCAGTACTGGCCGATGGGTCATGAATGTCCAATTCGTGAATGGTGAGCCCCCGTGCAGCAGCAGCAGCATTGATGCCCGGTGGCAAGCTCATGTGTCCTAATGTCTGATGTAACTCTGTTTGTGATGGAACCGGAAAGAAACCGGATGTGCTTGCTCCGCTGTTGCTTCCCACTTCCCTGATAGACATACACACATGTGCGCTCAAATAAAATTTTCTCACAACCACCACCATCAAGAATCCGTAAGGCAAACGAACATCTGCAACACATAAGGAACTTACAAGACATAAGCTGCTGAGATCACTGATCGGCCATACAATACGAATGGATCTAGATATACCTGGACATCTGGGCTGGTAGAAGGGAAGTTGCATTGGACTGATTCTCCATGAAATCTTGGAGAGTAGCAGGTTGATCGCGTTCCGGCATATTCCATTGCAAAAAGGGTGAAGCTTGTGCTGCGCCTGCCATGGCTCCCCCACGTTGCATGGCCATCAACTGCATGTTGCCCATAAACTCATGCTGAACATGCAATCACACATTCAGTCTGCAGATTCAGCAGCTGCTCATCTTACATGCTTCAAGCTGATGACCTTCTGTCAGCAAACTATCTGGGTCGTGCCTTGCAACAGGTAGTAATATCAAATCTTGCAAAACAGTATTTGTGATTACATTTTTTGGATACCATAGTGTGCTTTCACTCATGCTCGGATAAAACTTACTTGAAACCTGACAATCCCCTTCCAATGACTAATCAAATGAAAAGTTGTTATGAAAGTACATTAAAAGAAGATGGTTCATTTTCAAGCTGCAGACACTGCAAGGTGGAACAGGAACATCTAGGCACCTGTCTTTGAATGGCACTGGCAGCTTGATCATAAGCATTTGTGATATAATTCTGCAAGGTCCCACAGAAAACAACGTTAATGGCAGCTCTGAGTATACTTTTGATGTGCAAGTTGCATGGACCTTGAGAATTTGAAACTCTTTCTACTAGAAGAAAAACTGTTTTTTTAACTTGTCTTAAATGCAAGTAAAACTGTGGTATGCCAGTACTTTTTTTAATTGCAAGTAGTTGCACACAACACTTTTAGTTGCATAAGAAAAGTTGCTTGAAAGGCAATTTTTTTCGTAGGTAGCTAGGACTTCAAGCTTTACTTCAAGTAAAAACTTGGATAATCTAGTCTAAGTTTGCACTTTTGTATACCTTGCGGTGGCGAACTCTTTCAAGAGCTTGTTCTAATTCTGTCTCCATGTTTGCCAGCTGCTGGACAGATGTAACAGTTTGAATGATTTGCTCATCTGCAAGAATCAACCTGCAAATGGAATATTCCCCACTGTCTTCATATCCTGATCTGGACTTAAACACCCTTGAGTATCTAGGTCCTTTCAGTTTCCTGCAGATCTTCTTAATTTTGTGCTATAAATGAAGCTGATGCATGGTGGTGCAGGGATCGTGGTGACTAAAGTACTGAAATAATGATATTGAACTTATTCTGATTGAGTTCATGCCTGGCAACTGCAAAATTAGCAGCTGCTAGCTGAGCTGACACCTTCAATTAGAGCTCTATAAACAAAGGATGGATCTGCACCTTCAACAGAGCTTCTGAAACCTTTAAATTAATGTTTACCTTGCTCGTTGTTGCAGCAGATCTTTCTCATGTGTTAATTTCTTCAGCTCTTCTTGCAACACCCCAACCTCATAACTTTTGCTGCAATCCTCACAAGTTTCGCATTATCAACAAGTGCTAGTACAGATGATCCCCACCACATGAATCAATGAACTTGGCATGATCTTTTCTTAGAACAAGATTCATGCCCAACGAGAAAACTCTATTGCTCTGGTGGTGATGGCACTGCACGTCCTCATGCAACCAGCTTAGAGATAAATACTCAAGCAGCCCAAAGAGCAACTGCATGGAAGCATTCACAAGATCAATCTCTTTATAAAGCTGACAACCTCACCTTGATCCAGAAGCAAGTTGTTGGGTTAATGCTAGATCCTTTTCTCCTCCAAGCTTCTTCAATGCCTTGTGTAGATACTGGTACACAATCCAAGTGATCATTAACTGTTATTCCAGAGAACTTCTTGGTTGATTCTGGGAGCTCTTATTGCTTTCATATTCGAGCAAAATACCCTGAAAAATGCATTCATGCATGATGAGCAATGAGATGCAGGTCAGGCATGATCAATCTGCAGTTGAAACTTAAGCTTACCTCCAGATTCTCACTCTTTCTGTAGGTTGAATATTCAATCATGTCCAGTGAGCATTGAGGATGCAGCATCGATGGCAAGGATGATCATCACCACATGCATTGCGCCACATGAATGGTTATTATGGGTAACTTGCAGCCCAGGGATGCATGCATGCATGTTTTGGTCAGGCAAATGTGCAGGAATCCGCACACATAGGTCTTCGCCACAATAACATATTGCTGGCACAGCTACTGCTGTTTCTATGCGTGTAATAACTGGGTTTTCTGAAACTTTTGGAGAAGTTTTGTCTGCAAGACTTTGACAGAAGAAGACTAGAAGCTCACAAAGTAAAAAGTTTCTCTTGAAAGCGGTACAGCAGCAAGCATTGACAACATCCATGCAGGAGCTGATCGAGCGTGTGAACAAATGTTTTTCATTTTGGGGGATTGAGGTAGAAGAAGGAGGCAAAGTGGTGCACACCTAGTGTACTTGCTGCGGTCATGATGCATGTGACAATTCGCGAAGCGAGTCAACATATCCTCAAAACTGCCCCACCACAGATGAACAAGACCTTGGCCCATCTGATCTGATCCACTATATGTACGATCGGTCTAGTACAGAACCTCCAGAAACATGATGTCTAACCAACTGTTTGGAAGTTTGACTGATCGCCCATGCTGATGAGGTAATAAATTTGCATCGACGACCAGGTGTGCAGGTAGAAGAGGAAAGACGACTATAGTAGAAAGAAGAGAAGAAGAAGATCATGGACCGGGATTGCACACCTTTTGTTCCGCTCGTGCAACGGCAAGTTCGCAAACCGCGTGATCACGTCTTCAATACTGCACGCCCCTCCTCCCCAGCCCCATCCCCACAACCCAGACGATTTAACCACATCAATGCAGACTCAAAAGGACTCATCCGGGTACATTGTCCTCATCATCAATGCAGACTCGGTAGGACTCATCGGGCAACATTGTCTTCATCATGAATGCAGACTCGCTAGGACTCATCCGGGTACATTGTCTTCATCATTGATCTTATGAATCCCTGAATTTGGGTTAATAGACCAACACATGAAGGTCACATGTCGAATTTAGTCTTTCAAACAAAGACTTCAACCTTGACTACATGCAATCCTTGAGAAAGTACTCTAACCTTGGCTTCACTACCTCATTATACGCAGTGTAAATTTGCCCCGTAGATGTTCTTCCCAAGGGTTCAACAACTCTCTCGAGCCCTCTACTCTCTTTCTCTTCTAGTTGTGAGTATTCATGTCGCTCATGTAAGGATCACCATGTCCATGCTTTAAAGAAGAATCCATCCTAAGTTACAGAAACCCTAGTACTGCTCCAACAAAACAAGAGTTGCAGCAGCAGCAAGCTGCAATGGGTCACAAGACATGCATACACGAAGTTGCAATGGGTAGCAACACGGATGTACTCGAAGTTCGTAGTGGTGGAAAAAACACTACGAACCTGCAATTGGAATACTGTGTCAGCTTCCCGGATGGCGAGAACATGATAAGGCCGATATCGATGTCACACAACACCGATAGCTCGTACGCCTTCTTGATCAATCCATTGCGTCGTTTGGAGTACGTCACCTGTCTGTTGGTAGGATTCTCGATCTTCTTGATCTCCAACTTCACTCTTCCCATCCTGGCTGGCTAACTAGTAATCAATAATGATCTTGACGTCGCAGGGAATTTGTAACTGAGCCTAAAACAAAGATCTCACCATGGATGCACAAAGAAACCAGGCCGGCTCCAGCAGTTGATCATTCAACAATCACAGCACCGATATAAAACTTCCACAATACTGCAAAACATCAACAATCAAGGTCAGGGAGCGAGATCTTCCAGTATGACACGGACAATATTCATGAAGTCCTTGCAGGGGGGTGAAGCTCATGCCTACTTGCTTATGGTTGCGCGCAACTATGAAGACAACACTTCTTTGGACAAGCTCTCGCTAAGATCTTGGAGTATGTGCAGGGTCTTCTGTCGTTTCTCTCTCTTTTCTCAGCTCTATCCCCACCATCCCCACCATCCCAGAATTAATTTTCACGGCTCCTGCAAACACTGCCCAGCCATTTTCCGTGTCTAGATCTAAGCGATTCTAAAGTTTGGGGCATTGTTATCCATGAATCCTGCCTAATTCCTGATACCGGGCAATGTTCCAGCAGCTCCTCGAGTTCGAGACTTTGTTTTGTGCATAAGAATGTTCAGCGACTACATAATGCATAAGTCACACGGAGAGTCGCAGCGAGAGTACAGCGGCTGATCTATAGCACGCTCCGGCGATCCGTGACAAACAACAACAGCAACAACGAAAAGAAAGAAGAACGTCCTGAGATCCACATGAGGATAACGAAAGCAGAAACGACAACACAACAAAGGGCATTTGCCCTTGACTTCCACAATATCGTTCGCTTTCCTTGTTATCCTTGCTGCGTCACCTAAAGGTACTACAAATCTTCATCCCTTCTCTCTCAGCATTAGTCTCCCGTGTACACATCTGGATAAGTCTCCCCACTGAAAATTTCACTACTAACTTGTCGGCCATGAACTCATCCCTGTTTCTTTCTCTCTCGGTGTCTCACGCACATCAGACGTAGTTCAGGCTTGAACAGTTCTTTTTTTTTTGTACCTTCAGAGGCAAATTCTGGGTTTCGAACAGATTCACACACCCATCACTTTGTCCACAATGTCGACCTCCGAAGCGTCACAACGCCAAAGATCCAAGTCGAAGCTCCAGAGTACCACCGCTACAACCAGCCTAAGTTCTCCTTCCCTTTTTTTTCACCCTGCAGCAGTTTATATCCCCAAAATCCTCAACAACAGGGTTGCAGCAGTCGGAGTTTGCGACGAAGTCCGGAAAAAAGAAGAGGACCGCCGCCACAAAAGACTAAGAGAAAAAAAGATGCCGTCGTCGCTCACCCCGCATGCGCAGCAGCTTCCGCCATAATCTTCCCCAGCATCTAGTGCTCAGTACTGTTTCATCAACGATGAAACCTACTTTCCTTCCTTTTCTCTCTGTCTATGATCTATTCACGAGTCTGTCACAAGGTCTCTAGTAGTATCATGAACACAGGAGTCAACGAAGCTGCAAGAGCCGTGACTGCTGCTGGAGCAGCACGAGAAAATGTATTGATTCTCATTCAATCAATCAATCAATCAACCTTCATGATCACTGCGGTACCCGCACACGAACAAAGGTAGGAGATTCAGCTGTAGTACCTATGTGATCACAACAACCTAATGGAAAGATGCCATTGCAACGACGCCTTCCTGGCTGCACAACCCTTTTTTTCGTGCACGGCGCTGTCAGCTCATGCTGCTGGCTACCGTATGGCTGCTGCAACCGGCCGCGGGGCTCCGGGCTTGAACAGGCCATCGGCGGGTGAGCTGGCCCGTTATTGTCGCTGTTGCTGCGCGGTTACAGCACCAGCAGCTAGCTTCCACTGCAGATCAGGCTGCGACTGCGAGAGGTCTAGATCATGATCCCACGCGGCTCCCGGCCGCATCCACAGCGCGCACTGGGTGTCCGCGTCCCCGCACCACTTACCACCACTCTCGCATTTCGTCTTCAAGGACCCCACCGATCGATCAATGCTCATCTCCTCCCCGCATTTATCGCTTCCCCCCCCCCACCCTTCTCTCTCTTCTCTATATTAAGTATCCTCCTGCTGCTGCTGCTACCACCTACCCAAAATAAGAATTTCACAACAAAATTTAACACAAAAACACACAATAACTTTCATACCGATGATGGTTCACAAAATGTCATGTAATCTAAGCAAAATTACAACAAATTATCTTGGTTAATTATTTTTTTAACCAGGCTATTCACGTGGACTTTCATGGCTACAGACCTTTACATGAAAGTCTAGATCTAGATCTACAACTATGCCCTAGGGATGATCACGATCTAAATTATTAAGATTTTCTAGATCTAGTTAGATAATCTTGATCTAAATTATTAAGATTTTCTAGATCTAGTTAGAT
>Ga0116228_10006325_pt1 | contig 10582 bp, 6 predicted proteins | sample S1TSphfallax_2_FD_89694 | JGI IMG/M metagenome (GOLD analysis project Ga0116228, IMG submission 89694) | Host-associated microbial communities from peat moss isolated from Minnesota, USA - S1T2_Fc - Sphagnum fallax MG | ecosystem: Host-associated > Plants > Peat moss > Unclassified | place: USA... | reverse complement strand
CTCCTTAAATCCTTCTTCAACGCCTCCTCCCACCATGAGTGTACAATAACACACAGCAAAGAAACTACAGTCTCTGAAGGAATTCAAACCAACTACTTTCTGGAACGAACTTACTCTCTCTCTTTCTCTCTCTCTCTCCTCTTACCTTAACTCTTTGGACATTCCATAATAGACAACCAGATACATACTTTTACACACAGCAAGAGTACAATTCTATACAGGCTCTCTCTCTCTTTCTCTCTGTCTCTCTCTCTCTTGTTAGTGATCTATCTTGCATTTATCATGCCATATATTGGTGTACAACACCAGGCTGAGCAGTGGCATTCTTTGATTGAGAGTATGATTGGGGTGTGGCATGATGGAGAGGGGTAGTAGGACGCCAAGATGAGAAGGGTATGAACCAGTGTTGGCTGGATATGTGTTTGTAGCTGGGTATCAACATGCATAGTAGATGGATAGACATGAAGTCATATTTCAGACTTTGCACCATTTGAACTACCTGGCTCTATCTGCAATCGGTTGAGGTCTCTTGGGCGTAGTAACATTACCATTGTCATATCCATAGGGACATTTGAAACCTGATATCTATATCCACTTGTAGGATTGATAGAAGGGGGACCATACATGACTTAGGATTAAGGTTTAGGGGGGTAAAGACTCGAGAGACAAGGTGAGCTTTCTTTCTCTCATTGTCAATCTCTCCCATTAGTTACAAACTAGTCACTTTATGCGAAGTAGGTGAGTTGATCTCAACCTTCGTGAGCTATTTTGCAAAGATAATCATCAAAAATAGTAGAGATGGAACTATTGGTGTGTAAGGTAACTTGCAAGTTGTCGGCTAGGAGCTTGCAAGCTTGTTGGTTTGCAAAGCTCAAATTCATTGTGATCGTTTTTGTTTTTTTCATATTTGACAAGCACTAGGTTAATTGTGTGAGATTTGAGGTTGATGTCTTTTTTCTTGTTGTTAAGATTGTCTTACAAGGTGCGTTGCTACATTTGAACAAAGTTTTTGTGCTTGAACTTTAACTTTGCAAGTTGCGAACAATGAAGGACATCACATGTTGTGTATGACACCAATTTCACATTTTATAATAACATCCATTGGGTTTTTCCCTTTCATTCACATAATTTTAGTGCACATTTTTGTGAAATTGTTGTTTACAAACTTTTTGTGTTCTTTCGCATCTTGTGCATGATGATTCCACATTTTGCAAAAAGCTTCCACTAGCTTTTAAATTTTTCCTTTCCAATTACTTCTTTTTTATTTGGCACAAGGTTTTGGGTCTTTTGAAGTTTGTTTTTTGTTGTTTGTCTTTGTAATTAGATATACTACTTTTTGCATGTCTACAAAGAATGAAAATGAAGTGTGTGTTTTGAAAGTACATGGGTGGAATGTCCCTGTTGGATTTCTACGTGTATGATGAAAATGAAATATTCAAATAAAATAAATCCAATGATGATGATTCAACAAAACTAATTTAGGTAAAAACAACTTTAGGTTCCATAAATCATCCTTTTGATAGTTCCAAAGTAAAAATATGTTTAGTCTAGTCCCAAACAAAGAGGAATAAAAATGTGTCTTTTCAAAATCATGTTTTTTCACATTGTGTTTATTTCAACACCATAGTCATAAATATATTTCAATACCTTCTACACCAATTTGCATCCCATTTCTTTTCAATTGAATTTGAATTGAATTTGAATATGAAACAATAGAATTCAAATTCATGAATTCAAATAATGTCAATAAAATGTTGTAAGAACATTATTTTGCTAATTTTATTTATTCATTCCTTCTTTAGCAATTCTCTCCAACAATTTCAAACTTTGTGGCCATATTTATCACAAGGGTCGCATTTGAATTCCTTCTAATTTGCATTTACATATAACAATTTCTTTTTTATTGTTTGTAATTTATCATATTTATGAATAAATTAAAAAAACTACAACTTGGCTTGCAACTAGATTTTTCAATTACACTAAACATCTACACCTTCATGTATTTTTACAATGTGAATGTTATCAAACAAGCTGCACCAATTACATCTTATGCAACTTGTTGTATATGGAAATGTAAATTTATCAAAAATACATTTAGTTTTATGTAGTTAGGGTGTCCATGTAGGTTTCCTACACAAAATATCCACAAACAAATATATAATGCTTATGTGGATTTTCATTCTTCCATTGACAAACAAAATTCATTGATGTCCATTGCAAGGTGAAAGCACAATTAGGTGGATTGCTTATATTGGAAATGAACTTTAAATATATAACCATATATTCAACATTAACATTGTTAATTTTTTTATTATCCATGTTGTGATAGACTTTAATGGAAATCATGTTAGAAATCATGGATGAATTATAAGAAAAAAATGAGCTTTAAATGGACTTTTGAAATAATGATATTACGTTTGTCATGCAAGCAAAATGAAAGATGTGAATTCAAAAAAATGCCATAATAATGTCAAAGTAAAAATATTAAAATTTCCCATCATCAAATGAGGAATTTAAGAATAAAATACATTAAAATTTTCCCAATACAATAAATTTCCATTTAATTTTTTTTAAATGCCATTATTTTCATCATTTTCTCCATTTCACATTGAAATCTTCACATTTTCACATGATTTTTTTTGCCCCATCACATGTTTATATATATAGTCTACCAAGGAATTTGGGGGTGCATCAATAAATCTTATAATTATCCATTTTATGATTTTGGTCATAAAATCCTTGCAATTATAATGATTATCAAACTATAAATGTCACAACCCTAACCTTGGGCTCACCTTATATATAAATATTGGTAGGCCACCTTATATATTGGTGGCCTACCAATATATATATATATATATATATAAGGTGAGCCCAAGGTTAGGGTTGTGACATTTATAGTTCGATAATCATTATAATTGCAAGGATTTTAACTAATGTAAGATGTGGAGTTTTCAAAATGTCAAAAATGAATCACTTAACCATGCTTTTAACATACAATTAACTTGCAACTTATGTAGTATCCAATTAATTTTTTCTGATTAGTGGATCTTACCAATGGTAATATGTTATAACTTAAATTCAATTAATGTAATTCTAAATTGTGACTTATCAATTTTTTGATGGAAATATATTGAAAGTAATGTCCATTTACATGAATGATATTATTTTTCTCAAGAATAGTGAATGACATTATAAACGCACCAAACATAAATGTTGAACAAATATTTTTATTCATTACATCCCAAAACTAGAAAATCTTATAATTTCACATAAAAATAAAACTTTGACAATCATAATTAATACAAAAACAAAAAAACAAAATGTACTCAAACAAAAAAAGGAACAATAAGAAAATCACATGTTTTCCTTCAATGTTATATAAATGAAAATGATATTTTCCCCTTAATTTAAACGTTTCATTCTCTAAACTAAAAGACATAAATGCAAAAATAATGTTATGTAACATGTTTTTAAACTACCTCACAAAAAACCAACAAGATTAAAATGAAGGCAAACATCCTTTTTTTTTGGGTTCATTTTTTAGAATTCTTTGACATTAACACAAGTGCATGATAACCATTGATGTAAATCCCAAGATTTATTAAGAGTCATAACCACATGTCACATGCCCTTACATATCTCACACAATTTTCAAATTTATTCAAGTAGTTGAAACCTAGTTGAAACTTAGTTACATTAAATGGGCATTGAACCCTAGTTGCATATCAATTACACCAAAGTTTTTTGTAATAAATCTTGTGTAACTTGTGAATAAAGTCAAATATTATGGACCAAAATCATATGTATGGGGCATATGCCAACCATATATAAGGTTCCTTTGCAATTAATACACAACTACAATAGAATTCCATGAATTTCAAGTGTGTCATTTTATTTGTAAATGATAGTTAAACATCAATTACATTGAACATGTAGTTATAGGGCAATGAGGTTTTTACAAACATGATTTCTCATGGTGCACTTATACTCTTCTTGCTTGATTCTTGAATGAAAAGTGAATTAACTACCATGTTTATAGTCAAGTTAACATTCCCTTGCAATGAGTGTATGAAATGTTTACATGATTTAGGTAATATAATCAAAAGGACATGGCTACTTCAATTTTTTACAATGTTTTACCAATAGATGTTTTTTTTCTATGTGACACAAAATGAATGAAATGTTTTATAGTGTCATTTTTTAAACATTCTTTAAATTTTAAGCATAGAAATGTTTAATAACATATTTTTTTACATTAAATTTTTTAATTGAATATGGAAGTTAATTGATTCCAACTAGTTTGAAATGAGTTAATTTTTGCAAAATGATGTAAATGATCCCCATCAATGTTTTCCATGATTGCATTTTGAACTCTTATCAATTTTCTTCCAATAATCTTTTTCATCTTGTGTCATGGTTGCTAATTTGACACACTCAAACAATATTTCTCTTTTGAATCAACCATTGTCAATGAACAATGTGTATGACTTTCCCCACCACATGACATTTTTCACTTTTCATTATGTTTCTTGAGATTGTTTAATTTGTATACCCATTTTATAAATATTTTGAAGGTTTAAGTGTCATCTTGACATAATAAACGAAGATGCTTCAGAAATAATTTTTAAAAATTGCATCAACTATTTGCACAAGATTTCTAATTTTATCAATTGGGTTGCAAGTAGATGAAACATTTTTTTTTTTACTTTCCAATTAATGAAGGCTTAGAAAATTCATATATATTGTCAAACTGTGCATATTATAATCATGATATATCAAAAATTTAACGCAAAATCAAATTTGAAGACCATATTGACAAGTTTATTTCATATCTAGTTATAACTTATTATTACTATTATTGCATTAACCTTTTTCAAATTGTGTGTTCAACTTACCATAAATTCAATGGTAGGATAACCTATTTTCTTGTGTTTATCTCAAAATCATTTCATTCTTAAATTAGATTTTGGTCAAATTGTTATTTTTTTCTACTTTACCATGCATAGGCACCCATACCATAATTAATAGCAAGGGAAGAAAAGGGTTAGATCGGTTGCATCTACAATCACCACATTTTTGGGGCCAATGAACCTTTACAACAATTGTGATAAAATGTAACAAAGTTTTATTAAAAATCTCATGTTTTATGCAAAAGTTACTTGCATTTTTGGCTATACATAGGTTAGTATTATGCTAATGCCTTCACATTGTGTTTCATTTTTGTTCATCTTGTGGAACAAGTGTGTCTTACAATGATCACATAGACCATGGACATGCATGTGCTACCAAATCTAATTGAATTTGTAACTATTTTTTTGCTAGTTTTGATTTCTAGATGTTTAGAGGTGGTGGTGTGAACATGTTTGTGTTGATCATTAACTATTTGGATGAAGCTTGAACCTCTAGGCATGCTATAATGAAGATATTTGAAATAATGAAACAATTGGTTTGCATGGTTTTGCAACTATAATTTTTGATGGAAAAATAAAATCAATTTGTTGTGTGTTCCTATTTTGTGAAAGATAAGGCTAGCTTGGGAAATATTATGGTTACAATGTATTGTGTTCATTATTTATCATGAAGATATGAAATATTTGTAGGTTTATGAAGATATTTGTTATGGGCATGTGATGTTTAAAATGTGTTAATATGTTATGAATGATAACAAGGTTCCCTTTGAATTTGACTCTAGTAGGTATGAAAGATGTTCAAGTTTGCTTGTAATGTTAATTATGCAGGTCCAAGAAAATCAAGGAAAGGGAGGCATGAATCGAAGAGGTTATGTGTTGATAGTGGGATGCAACATTAAAAGCTAAAAATTATGTTAAAACAAGGTTTGCCAACAAAAAGATAATGTCTAAAGAGGTTATAGAATGAAGCAAGCCATATTGTTGTCATGTTATGAAAGGTAGAAGATATTAACTTTACAATAGGGAGTCCTTAAGGTACAAGCATGGGCCGTTGTAGAAGCTATCACTCAATGGTTGAATCTAATGACAACAATGTGTGATGAATGACTTGAAAGGCCATTGGCTAGTATTTTTAAATGCCTTGGCTATTGTAATTAACCTAGCTAGATGGTTATGGAACTGAACCAAATCCCTTTGTTGATGGGAATGAAAATTTTGACCAATTTGATATTGAGTTCCACCTCTTGAACAAAAATATGTGGCCCATGAAGTTGTGAAGGTAATTAAAAGATTTCTCTAATTTTTGGAAATATTTTATTCATGTCAAGTTCATGGTATGTTTGCCTTGATATTAGATCCATGTTTCAAATCCTTATGGGTTGTACAAAATTATGTGGGGCATGGAAATGTAATTGATCTTATTGTTGAGTATGATGCAAGAGGTCATATATTCCCCTTCTATTCACGGTCTTTGATCAACTAAACCTTATTGTCTAAACATATGCAAAAATATTTGATGCACCTACTAGTTGTTCATGTTCAAGAATAATATAATAACTTGTTTGGTGTTGGAGCATCCATTGAGAATAGTCTTCACACACACAAGAGTTACTAGAGAGTTGTATTTGTTTCACAAGTCATGTGTCCCCTTGGATCTACATGTGCAAATCCTCATGCATGTTTGTAAAGCTGTGAGGGTCAACTTTTGAATCTTAGTTTCCTTGTCAAGTGGATTCTTGGAATTTTAAGGGGACAATGCAAGCTACCATGGACCACTTTTCATGTCAAAATGGCAATTTTTGTGATCTGAATGTAAATGTAGTAATTAATTTGTATTTTACATGTCAAAATTTTTCTATAAGGTCTTAATTTTAAATTATTAATTTGAGTATGCATGTGATGTAAATGGTTGTGCATAATTTACAAAATTAAAATATGTATCAACTTTCAAATGAGATTCGTGGACTTTCACACTAGACAATAAATTTCATATATGAATTTCAAAAGGGTCCAATAATTGGTATTATGATTGTTAGATAATATATCAATAAAATAAAGTTTTGAAAATTTTCAAGCATGTCAATTGTAGATTGTTATTAATGGAATTTTGGTTTTTTTCTGTTAATGTTAAAAAAAAAGGTTTTTGCAATAGTTCATATCATTGTGGAAAAATATTCATTTTATGTTGGGTTTGTGCACACATGTAAAAAATCAATTATTTCTAGGTGGAGTTAGAATTCAATAAAAAAAATTTGCTTTGATTTGATGGATTATTGTTGTTTTATTATTTAATTTATTTACGGTTCAAAAAAATACAAAAGAAATGAATTTTGGGTGGTGTTTTCATGAACTGCTACATTTTGGTCCACCTTATCTTACACTCACCCTAAAATCTCAATTCTTGATTCAAAGAATGTTTTGTCTTGTTGGTGTTTTTAAAACTTTGAAACATTTTTAGCTACAATATCTAAAATCTTGATCAAATTATCAATGTGGTGAAAATTTAACCTAATGATGGACACTTAAATTGTACGCCAAATTAATGTAAACACAAAGGCTCAATAGACTAAGGTTATAGTTTTTTTAGTTCAAGAAAATTACAATTTTATTTTAAAAGTTGATTATTTTAAAGAACTAAAAGTTGACAATGGTTAGTTAGGTAGATCACCTTAATTGGTAAAGTTTTCATTTTTTCTTTCAAACTAACCTTCCCTTGAAGTGATTCTAATGATTTTCTATCCATGTTGATGCTGGAAGGTATATTGTTTATTGTTTATTTATGGAGCTCACTAATGATGTATATTGTCAATCAAGCCACAATAAGCCTTTGAATTCTTCTTCCATGTATTTCTAGTTGTGTGGGGTTAAGGTATTGGGGTGGGTATTTTTCACTTTTGTTTGCAAGTAGCTTGTGTTGTTGTGGGTGGAACTCTTCAAAGAACTAGGGTTCAATTCCCCTTCTTTAGTTACTTGATTTTTGATATTCATGTTTTTGTTTTGCACTCATAATAGGCTAATGCGTAATTGCAAGAATTAAAATTTGGGTATACATAATTTGTATGCATATCTAGAATTAGTTCGAATTTAAAAACAAAAAACTACATAATTGTCAACATGAACAAAAATTTCCTTAAATGACAAGTAATTTTTTGAAAAAAATGCATGCATATCCTTTCACTAATCAAATAATGTATATATGTCTTATTAATATACCAGGATGAATTCTAAAACATTATAACTAACAACATTAGTGTGAACCAATGTTGGGCAAACATTTGGAATTGTTAATAAATGTCAAGGTTTTAGTTTTCAAACATAATCAATATTAAATAACCACTAATTCTAGTTATTTCAAAACTCACAGAGAATCACTAGTTCTTGTCATTTAGAGAAAACTTAAACAACTTGCAATTTTAATGAAAGACTTGGTAAAGAATCATGGTCTTATAGGTAGTTATTTGCACATGTTTTCATTTTGAGAAATGTGATTATTTATTACAACCGATTTTTTTGGGGTTAACCTCATGGTTTTAAACTTAAAAATTTTCCATGATAATTGTGGGTAGTTTAATTATATTTCTAGTTTAACCTCCCACCATTAATATGAAAATGTGTGCATTATTTCTTATAAGAGCCACCTCAATCATAACCATCGCTTAGGTTTGTAAATGTTTTGGCTTCGAAATTGATGAATTGATAAAATCTTGTATTTTTAAATGTGGAGCTCTATTAAATATTATGTTATAAAACATGATGACAACAAAAATATGGAATGCAAAAACATGTGTCTAAAAAATTGTGTTTTTGTTGCTTAATGGACTTTAAAAAGGTCTTGACATATTTATATATGATATTTATGAGAAATTAAAAAAATATGCCTTTATAATATAATTATAATAATATAATGCAACATCCTTTGAGTCATAAGATTTTTCTTAAAAAATAGCTTGTAAATCATGATTATAAAAAATATTTTTGTCAAATATTTAATTGTGTTATGCCACATCAACTTAACTAATTCATTCATTCTTAATAATAATTTTGTATTTGTGCCACTTGTGGTTCTAAATAGAAAGAATTAATACACTCATGAACCCCAACTAAGTTGATGTTGAATTTCTTGTTAGTAACCTATCCTATAAAAAACACATCCTATATGTAGGTAGGTAGGATAATAGGTGGTTACTAGGAAATTGGATGCAATTTGTAGTGGTTACTACATAAGTAAATGTTTGTAAGTTGCTAATAAGGTGGGTAATAAAACCATAAACTAAAGTAGCCATTGTGGTTAATTTGTGAATTGAAACCAATGTCTAAAAAAATGTTGCATATCAAGCTAGCCACACTCATCATTCTAATATGCTAGTGGGCGTTGGCTCACTTTACATACAAACTATATGTGTTTATTATGAATGTTGGAGTGGTGGAATGCCATAGGTGTTGGCATTGAAATAATGCCATGAGATGTGGTTTTCAACAAATCAACCTTGAAAACCTCAACAACTCAAGTATTTGGTAAATCGTGATTAATTTTTTCTTTAATAGTCATTAGAGGCACCAATAAGTTAAATATTGTTGGTTGCACCATATGTTTTCATCAATTGAAAATATTACAAATTTGGAAATTTGATAAATAGTGAAACAAATTGATTTTTCCAAGTTTAAAAAAAATGTATTTAATTTTTTTTAATTCAGCGCCAAAAAGATGAACCATGGCACATGGCAAGACCTTTCTTAAGGTGACATTATATTCTACAACTAAATAATCCAATGTTGAAAAATGCACAACACCTACCCAATTTGCAAAAGGGACCAAACCCAAAATTGTTTTGTGTTTTTTATAAAATTATTCGTCCATGGTTCATGCAATTTAGATTTAACTAAAAGGAAAGGTTGATACATTTACATTGGGGAGAAGATGGGCTTTGATCAACTTAAATTTTCTAATAGTAATGCAAACATGTGTCATTGTCTTCCTTCTAATGTTACATGGTTGGGTTTGAACTCGTTTCTATTTTTGCTCATATTAGAATTACTTGTTGCCCTCCCCTTCTAGTCATGTTCCCTTATACTCTTGCGAGGTGAATTCATTTTGTAACATCAAACATTAATCTCCAAAGTACACTCCTAAAAGATAAATCCTTCAAACATGAAAAGTTAGAATTTGGTTCACATTATATTGGGTTCCAACAATAGATAACAATTAAAGAAAAAAAATATTTTGCAATAAACATTTTACACCTTGGACCATTTCTCAAATTCTTAGAGATTTTCATAAGCTTATGTTGGTTTGATGTTTTAAAATTTGAAATATGATGATAATAATTTTACACCATTGTTCACTAGTTCTTCCTTTCAAAAATAATTTCTAATTTCAATTTTGACACTTAAAAAATAATGGTAGGTTTTTCAAATGAAGGTTTTAACCCAATTATTCAGATTTCTAAAGCTTGTGGTTTTAGTTTTAGCACATTTTTTCAATTTCAAAAACCTTTGAACTTGATTAAAAAATAGGAATGGATTCCATATATCAATATCTACTCTCGAAGACTTGAAATTATGTAGGCAAAAAGTTAAATGCAAAAAGTTAAAATAAGGTCTCATCATGTTAATAGGAGCTAATTTAGGTGTAACTTATTTGAATTTACATGTTTGCAAATTTAATAAAT
>Ga0116228_10006324_pt1 | contig 10583 bp, 3 predicted proteins | sample S1TSphfallax_2_FD_89694 | JGI IMG/M metagenome (GOLD analysis project Ga0116228, IMG submission 89694) | Host-associated microbial communities from peat moss isolated from Minnesota, USA - S1T2_Fc - Sphagnum fallax MG | ecosystem: Host-associated > Plants > Peat moss > Unclassified | place: USA... | reverse complement strand
TGGTGGCCCCCCCCCCCCCCCCCCCCCCGCCCCCAGCCCCCCCAATCCCCCCCCACGTTCCCCTAAGGTTTATGTTGAACCCTAAACCCCCCCAAATCACTTAATCCATGCCTTTATCTTACGCTACAAGCCTCGCCCCCCCTCTTTGGATTTGTCTTTCCAAATTTTGATTTTTTGGGTTTTCATTTAATAATTTCCATCTTTAGATTTTAGAATGGAAGGTTTTGATGTAAATCCATTGTTCATGAGTATGCAAAATAACAAATGTAAAAAATAAACCCATAAGAACACCGCAAAATGATAAAACTCCAAACTACATTGTTGATTTCATTCACCTAAATTGCATATCCAACTTTAACCATCACCATTTCATGTTTTGTAATCGAGAAAGGAAATTTATGATGTGCAAGTTATCCCTAGCCAAATTTGGAAAACTATGAACCATGATTATGAACTTCAATTCCCCAATGTTTAAGTTTTGACACAATTAAAAATAACAGATGGTCATGCAACATAAAATATATTCAAAAGGTGGCAATTAATGATAGTTGGTACAAATCCTAACTTTCATTCTTCTTCTAGGCCTAGTTCCAAGCTTAATTTTAACCTTAGCTTATAATCCAATGGGTCACTAAAGCCTTCATTATTGTTACGTTTATAAATATCCCATTAAACAAGTTAATGATCAAAACCAAGATGTTCATGTTGCAATGCAAGAGCCTTGCCACCATTGTTAGCAAATTGGAGGATTCTATGGATGACAAGGAAGTTATGTAAAAGGCAAAAATAGATGTAAACATTTTTATAAAAAAAATGCTTTCAAGATAAAGAATTTGAGGGCAGTTAAAGGCTACATAATGATTTCAAATGTAAAATTCAAGGTAAATTTGGTTAAATAATTATTAAACATATAATTATTAATCACCATCATAGCCATGTTATATTGGGTCATCCAAGTTTTGATTCAATTATTTCAAATTTGAAGTCTTAACAATGCTTGAGTAAAAAATTAATCAATAGTGTAATTGCATTGAATAGATGATTATATTTATCTTTGGTGGAATCAACACATTTCATGAACCTTCTTTATTTGCATTTGAATCTTTCAATGCCCCATTCCACCTTAACTTTGAAACTTGCATATTTTTGGCTATAAGTTAATCAAATAAAAAAAAAATGGAATACTTACACCTTGAAACCCTAAAACCCTAACCATAATCACCTAACCCTAATATTTAAACTTAAAATTTAACCTTAACCTAAAATCTTAAACCCTAACCTTAATTACTTAACTTTAAAACCTAAAACTTATTGAAAGTCGTAAATGTTAACATTGCATATTTTTGAATGTCTTATTTACATCTAGATTGGTTCTAGGTGCTATTTTGTGGTTCCCAATATGATGCATTACAAACATTTTTTTGCCCATGTAGCAGAGGTTGCCCAACAAATATTTAAAATATTCATATATGTGGATAAAATTTATGTTAATTTTTGTGCATGTTTGATTAACAAAAGATATTGAAATCATGGTTAACCTTTAAACACTCCATGTTCAAATATATAAACATCCTATGATGGTTCAACACCATTATGTTGTTCATGCCATATAAGGTCCAAGTATGATTGGGTACCACATTTGAACCCTAAAGACTCATTCCAAGGATTCTCAAATTCACCTTTTTCTTCATTTTTCCCATGACTTGTCTTACATTTCATCTTTTTTTCTCATGTCAAACAAAGTAATTTTGTTCCAAATTTTATATAGGTTTTTAAAGTATCTATTGTTTCACTTATGAAAGTGAAAATAATAAAATTTATCTAGTGTGGGCCATGTTCTATCAATGGTACAAAATTCTTAGAATTTTCATTTTTTGAAACATTTTACAACACAATAGGGCATTTGGTTCTTGTCACATTCATACATTTTATACACATTAACACATAAAATGTTTGTTATAAAAAATTTGGGCCAAAAAAAGTTGTTTAGACATTCCTTATGAGTCTTTGAACTTTTTTTTTCATGAAATAAAGTCCTAGATGTTTTTCAAGGACTTGGTAGGAATTTTTTAACTTGTTCAAATTTGACATTCTATGCATAAAATGATACCTTTGGAATGTATCTATTTATGAATAAAATCAAACTTTCAATATGAATGTGTCATTAAGTTTTAGCAACATGTTTAAATGAAGGCGTCTAATGAATGTAAAATGAGACAGTTCTTTTGTGTAACCCAACCATGTTTTAACCCCATACATCTTGTTTTGCCCATGGAATCATGTTCCATGGGTTGGATTATTCCAAAGCCTATGGAGTTTTATGAAGGTCTTATCAATCAATTTGGTGCCACCTTAAACTATGGAAACTTTGTAGTTAGGATCCTTCATTCCTTGATAATTGACCACTAGATTTCATTAGCAATGGTGCAATTAATGTAAAAGGTAATAAAGATCCCATTATCATTTATTGCATGCTTGTTTTAATTAGACATAAAAACATCATATTTAATAACATTATCATGTTTCATGTATAAAATGAAGTTCAACAAACATTATTCTTGGGCCAATTTGGATGATCATTTGAAAATTTGGTTTAGTTCCCTTGTGGACCTTGCATGATTAACAATGGCTAGGATGACAATTTGTGACATTTTTTCAAGTTTATTTAGAGTGAAATTGTTGGAGGTTTTAAACAAACATGGCATGATTGGGTACAATTACAACCAAATGAATCAACAAACTCAAAAAACTCAACCACAAATGGGCATTTTCTATACATTGACCTTTTCAAAGGATTTTTTTGCAATCTTTTCTTTAAAATATTTACAATTCCACCAATAAATTACATTATTTGTGTTAATTTTTTTTAATAAATATGAATTGTCTAAAAATGTACAAATTCTATTAGATTATACATTTCATCTTGAAAAATGATCATAATTTCAAATCATGTTAAAATATGATAACTACTTTAAACTTCAAATTTTTGTACCATAAGCCATAACTTTGTTCAAGTGTTATACACATTATGACCCATTTAATTCTAGTAAATGACTTTTGAAATTTGAAAATTTGAAAATTATATTTTTAATTTTTAAAAAATTCAAGTACCACAATTTTTAATTATGATTTTTTTCCCCTATGTGAATGGTAGGTTATCATCATTTTAATTTTTTTTCCCATCAATTTTTTATATTAAAAGAATCCTTAACCTAGAGTTTTATAAAACTGATTTTTTGTTGTTAGAGTTCAAAAGTCCTGATTAAAACCAAAACTCAATTGATTAAATTAAATTATTTTTTAAAAATTCAATATTCATATAAATCATTTAGCATAAATTTTCTTGATCAACATAATTTAAAGTGGCATTATATAATATGTTTGAAAAAATTGACAATTTTTGAATCATTTGACATAATTTTTAACTTATTTGTTTGTGATCACACCCAACTTACACCGTACACCAAGACTAAATGATTGTTTGTCTCCTTCCCCCAACTCCATTATTGTGAAATACTCCCTAATGATGATGCAAATATTGTGACCTATATTGCATTTTAATCCTCTACCTCAATATCTTCAAATAACTCCTTGTCAGTGGGCAGGGGGCTCAAGTCAAAACTAAAAAACAAAAACTCCATAGGTCACAAGTGTAATGAGGACCCCACCCTAAACAATCAATGGCAAATGAAATGGAGCTCCCAAAAACAAAACCCCCAATCAAAACAAATATCACAAAGCCCTAAAAGAAGCCCTAGAAATGGGAGTCACAAACCCAAACAAATACAGTGAAAAGCCATTGACAAAACCCCAAAGCAATGTAGTGAAATGAAAATCACAATCCAAAAATAAAACTAACATAAACAAGTTTCACAAAAGCCTAGACCAACCTCCTGGCAAATGTCACGGTTTTGCATTTGGAAAAAGAGAAAGAAAAGCGAGGTCCAATGCACCTTTATATTCCTATATTTAAAAATTCCTTAAGTTGAACCTAATCCAAAGTGGGTGAACCTCCCTAAACCCTGACACCCAAAAAATGGGCTTCCAAACCCTTCTCTGGAAAATAGTCAAGAAATATATAGTTTTTGACAATCTCCCTGCCTCCTCCCCAACGGTCCAAACATCCCAAAAAAACACTAGAACCCACCAGCCTCTCCCCCCAAAAAATGTTAGAATTGGACTCACAGATCCTGACTTAGTCTAAGCATGGGATATTTCTAATATTTCAAAGCATTTTAAATGGATTTTGGGGTGTTTACTATTGTACCGATGAACACATTGCAATAATCATTTTTACCTAGGTTACACCCAAGGGGTTTAGTGTTCAGCAACGTCCAAGTAAACCTGATTTTATGCATTAGTATTTACCAAGCTTTTTGGAGAAACTGATGCTTTTGTTCCCACTCACTAAACGACAACAAAGAAAAGCATTGCATAGGTATGAAAGAGGATATTATTCTTGGTCATGACGGTGGGTGCAGATGGTGGGTGGACTAGGGGGAGGTTGTGCATTTGGGGCAAGGAAAACATGTAAAAGCTTTGCAGGAATAATGGCCTAGTTGTGGTGGAGCTGAGCACAAACCTGATTCCTGTGAAGACTATGGCCGAGGGTTTATCCAAGCATAAAGACTCATTACCAATGGACGTGCCCCATGTAATCAAAAGAATGAACAATGGGTACCACAATGGTAAGAGTAGTGTTACAGTTTACATTTGTGCACTATGAAGTCCTTTCATATAAATATTCTAAGAATTGTGCTTCAGGAGATAACAAGGGGATGGTATAGTTGCAGGATTTGAGAAAAGGGGCTAAATGGAAGTCTAAAAATAAAGGAATGTAAAAGCCTCAAAACAATTCAATGTCTCTGAACAAAATGCATTCAGCTTGCCAAAAACTGAGGCCCACTCTTGCACCATAATTAAATCCAACATCTGATTTTACACCATGCAAAGCTCACAGGTGAGATTATTACTGAAATTGGAATAACACATCTTCAGGCTTTACCCTACACATACATGAAAGATCAAGGAAAGTAAGGAAAGAAGAAGGTTTTATTTTCCACTTGTGGTTTTAAAAGTTTGGTGATTCTTTCCATTTTTTAGCAAAGTTTGTCAGAAACCTCAAAAAAAATTTGAAAACTGGTCTGCTGAACAACTCTAAAGATTTGAACCCGAAGTGTCTGTTAGGAGTATTGCCCTTCTAAAGAACTATGAATTGACAATTGACCCAAGCAAATACCTGTCCCTATCATCATCTCAAAGGAAGAGTCATTTGCTCTTGAATGTTGAACCTGGATGCCTGCACTGTAGAGGAACTGGCTACTTGAGGGCATTGGACTGGAAAATCCGGTGGTATTAGGGATATGCAACTGTCAAGGAACTAGCTGTTATGGATACCACACTGCAAAGGAACTAGAAGCCTGTTGACATCTGACTTCAGAGGAACTAGACAATGCTTTCATGTTGATGGAAGGACCAAACTGCCTGTAAAGTGGCAGAGCCTCACCAGCACCCCATGCTACACTCTGCTCTGCCCTGCATCCCAACACAGTGCAGACGCAGGGTGCTCCAACTCTGTTGGCTTTTGCAGCTTACTTCATGCTGTGACAATTTATTTCTGCATCAGGGATTCCTTATGACCAATCAGCTTCCGCTCTCAAACCATGTACACCACCCAGGCAGGTGGTCGTTTGTGTATCAATGAATCCAGCATGACCAACTGGGTCATTTGTGGTTTAGAGCATCAATGGTAAACATTAAATGGTAAGCATCAATGCCAGGGTGCATCAAAAAACTTGCATTTTGTTTTGAATTTTTTGCTTAGGTACTAATGCAAGTATGGATCAGATGACCACCCAGATGATCCCAACCACATTCAGTGTATCAAGCAAGGTTGTTTAGCCTTGTTGTCAATGAACATACTTAACACACACTTCAAAATAGCGATAATAGATTTCTATTGTAAATCTCAAACACAAGCAAATGTTTCACTTGCACATTGCCAACATGACCTTAGATTTATTGTTCATATGTCTTTTTACACCCTGTGAATGTTAGGAGCCCTAAAGGATCATATATGGACTTAGTTGAATTTGCGTTACATGGTTATTTACAAATTTATGACAATAATAAAATGATTTGATGACAACATGTCAATGCTAGTAAGGCCATGACAAGGGATGATTTCATTGAATCAAGACATTGCTTATTTGGATTAAAACATAAAATTGAAAGTTAGTGCTTACACAAGAACCTTGTCATTTTCATTCAATCATGGGCTCTTCAACATCCAAATGATGTTTTTTTTCCAAGAAGCTAGTGAAATCAATGGGATTCAAATGCCAATTCAATGTTATTCAATGTTTTCATGTGATCACAATGGTGCTATCTCAATGGATGCCACATTTGACACTAATGACATGAAATTTCATGTTTTTCATTTTGATATGTTTTGATATTCATCACACGAATGTTCCTTTAGGATAGATCATTATGAACTAGTAAACAATTGAGGATTTGTTTGAGTGGTTAAAACCCCAAATAGCAAGGATATTATCACACATGTCCATATAATTAGAAACCATCTTGTTTCATTATCCATGATTTCTCACAAGGCATTATAGTGAATACCCAATCTTCTATACATTTTTATTTAAAATTTTGCTTGATGAATTTTCTCATGTTTATAATATTTGCATACCCAATCAATGCACTAATTTTGTCTTCATTGTATATGCCTACATTTGGACCATGGACCATGTTGTTATTTTCCTCTATTGCTAGCATGTCCTCAAAGCTTAACAATCCCATGCAACTAAGAAAATCAAAGATGTTGAATGTGGGGTGCAATCTTCTATGACCTCCACATGACAATATCTACATGTCCATGAACCATGACGAAAACATTGACACATTCAAAACATGTGGGAGACAAAATATGAAGCAAAACTTCAATCAACTTTTGTTTGAGATGCATGGACAAGTTATATTCACAATTTGATACGTGATCATTTCCATTTTATCATATTTCATCATTTAACCTTTTTAAAAATCTCATTCTTGAATTTTTTTTGGGCAACCTTATTGATTGTTTGCAATGTGTATGGGTACAAACAAGCTAATAGGAGCCAATGGCAACTTCTTGAATCACTATGATTAATCCTAAAAAGATGATGTGGCAGCACAAGATTGGATGAAAAGTCTTGAGATATTGCTAAATAACAATGCTTAAACATTGCTTTTACACTATTTCATTGTGCTGAAAAACAATAGTTATGGGCTTTAAAATGTGTTAAAAGTTATTTTATATTTATTGGATTACCTTCAAACTTTACTACATGCTAAATTAACATATTAGAAAGGGCTTCATGTAAATAAAACATATACTTTCAACATTAATTTAGTTTATGAAGTTTTGCATTTGTTTTGTTTTGGTACATGAAAATTTCACATCTTGGATTATGTTTGTTTATTTCAAATATAGGGTAGATTTAGTTTTATACTTAAACTATTTTTTATAAAAAAACTCCAATAAAAAAATATTATCACACCAAAACACTATCAAACATTCATTGAAATTATTTTGTTCTTAGCATGCATTTCCTTATCCCACAAAAATTTACTATCATTTGTTTGATGTTACAAATAAAGAATCAGTTTGTACGGGCATAAATTGGCTAGGTAGACAAACAACCTAGAATGGAACCTAGATAAGATAATATACAATGGGAACATCATGTGATAAATTTGTGATGGTGGCATATAAACTGTGAATAAACTTGCATGGTGCACCTACATCAATTCATGGTTTGATTAAGAATAATACGTTAATGTTTATCCATACATCACCCAAGTCAATTTTAATTTCTTATGTCAATATGAAATTGTGTTTCAAAAGTCATTAATCTCCACATATCCATTTATGTTAATGTGCATGTCAAATGACCCACTTAATTAGCAATTATGCATTTTGAAAGATATTGAAAATTTGGGTCAAGTTTCATTTAAAGTTATATGCAACATATTGGCCAAAGCCTTATTGAATGTTGCACATATGTGCATGGCCTTTTCATTAACATTCTCATTGAGAAGCATTAGATGCAACATAATGCATTACTTTAGGCCCAATTTTGCATGAAAATAAAACATTGAATACTTTCTTATCTTTGATTCATATATGGTTTTGTTTTATCGTAAAACAATTCTTATTATTACATGCGGATGATGGGAATAATGAAGCCCCACATGAATCAATGTGCATTGTTGAGAATAAAATGTGGAATCAAGGGGTGGATGCAACAAAAAGATGTCATTTCATTTATGTAAATAAAACTACATTTGATCAATTTAATGACTTTTAGCTAGAAATATATATTGATGCCTTCATTAATCAAGTTACATTTTTAGAGAACAAAAATATTCTTTTTACCTTTCTAGAATCAAGTACCTTTAGTAGATGTCATGTTTCTACCATTTTATTTAAATAATTAGTTAAAATCACTTCAAACAAGATCAATAATATAACATCACAAGAAGAACCTTCACCACAAAATCTTGTGTTGCCTTTCAATCTTCAAAATTAACTTGCAACAATTATTCCACTATTAAAACTGATTTGAAATCAACAAAAAAAAAAGATATTGACTTGGCTAACAAATTACCTACATGCTTAGGTAAAGGGACCTTATGTACATGCCCAAAGAGGCCTACAATTTGTATCCATCCAATGATATGCCAAAATCATCATACAACATATATGCATTTTCATATTTTGCAATGCATGTGACTATGGTGGATTTGTTTGAATTATGGTGACAAATTATTTAGTATATTTACATTTTACAAGTGCCAACGTTTTATGTTTTTCCCATTATGTTTGGTAATAAAAATAACAAAAGTTTAGAATTTGGCATTATATTAAAACAATGAAATTATTGTGCTTTAAAATTTAATTCAAATTATTGGCATGGCCTCTAGTTATTTCTTAGAAATTTGGGCAATAATAACTAATTTGTTTTAGGTATGACAATGTGTCCTAATGTTGTGCATATTAATGGTAAATCCCATAATGAAATTTATTTACACTACATGTAAGTGTAAATGTAAAATCATACACATATGGTTTTACATGACCATGTAAAACATGGTGAAAGCAAATTAAGGGTGAACAACTTTTGTTAAAAAAAATGATGTATACATTAAGTATTATAGTATGTAATAAACCAAAATCTTCATGGCATTTTTTGGCTATCCTAAACAAAAAGCTTTAAAATTTGCACAATAACATTTTGGAACTCAAAATTCACTTTGAACCAAAATAAAATTTGATTTAATAGTTAGATGAGGAAGATTGAGTAAAATCAATGTACATAAAATATATAACTTAAAATTTATCAACAACCATGGGGCCTATTGTTTGTCATTCATAAAATACTACCAAACAAAAGGAAATTGGAAAATAATGCAATTCCCATCTATAAAATTTCCTCCTTTTTGTTATGAGAATGGTTTGTTTCCTTAAAACAATTGAGCTATTATTATGCATTCATTGTTAAAGAAATGAAAAAAAAAACACATTTTAAATGGAATTTCACAAAAAAAATTAAAAAATTCTAATTTTTCTTAGATTTAATTGATGCATATCAATATCATACACCATAAAAAAATTCACTCAATATTTCCATTGACAACCTTAGTTTTGAAATAAATATTTAAAATTTTAAACTTTGTGATAGATATTGTTTTGTTAAAAATATATTCCATACGTTCAAGTTTTTTGATGTTTTTAGAATGTTTCAAAACAATAGACTAGATTAAATTTATAGCTAATAAAATATATTTAAAACAAGCAAAAATAATTCAAAATGTGATGTCCATTCATTACCAAAAACATTATCGCAAAAATATTATAATTGTGATTAGAATTTTTGGAGGGCTTATGCTTTCACCCAACAATGTATGTGCAAAAAAATGTAAAAAATGTGATTTCTACTTGGGAAGGGGGGAGTTTTCATAATGTTTTTGGTGATAGGCCAACCAAATTGCCCATTGCAAAAAATCAAAATCAAAATCAAAACATGTATGCTTTGGTATGCACCATAATTAATTAAATGAATTAATGTGAATCAAAATAAGTACAATAAATAGTATTCAATACTATTGAACACTACTCATAATAATAATAATAATAATAATAATACTCAAGCAATGAGGTGGGACAAAATGTGCATTCAAGATATTTCTTGGAATAACACCACCATAGTCCCATATTGGTAAAAAATGCTAATGTTTGGGGAATATCGAAGTATCATGATATTTTATGAAGGATCACTCAAAATGACCCATTGCAAAAAAATAAAATTGAGCTTTAGGATACATGCACAACTAATTAATATGGATTTGCAAGAAAGTATGGTCATTAATAATATATAATATATACACATACACGCCTCAAAACATTTACATGAGGCTATGTAAGTGTATTTGACAAATATTTACACTGGCATCATGTAAGTATAAAAAGTTCAGATGTGTAAGTGTAAATGATTTACGTTTTCACGAGATTTACACATTGTGTATATATA
>Ga0116228_10006322_pt1 | contig 10584 bp, 11 predicted proteins | sample S1TSphfallax_2_FD_89694 | JGI IMG/M metagenome (GOLD analysis project Ga0116228, IMG submission 89694) | Host-associated microbial communities from peat moss isolated from Minnesota, USA - S1T2_Fc - Sphagnum fallax MG | ecosystem: Host-associated > Plants > Peat moss > Unclassified | place... | reverse complement strand
ATGCCATTCAAATATTTATTTAAAAACCCTAGATATATCCCAATCATTAGATGTCAAGAATAAGGATTTTGACACATGTCGCATTATTATTTGAATGAAAATTTCAAATCTACCACATCTTCTAAAGATTGAGGAATAAAAACATGCCACATGGCAATGTTAAACAATTTGTAAAATATATTTTTATTGAAATGGAATAATCGACTTCAGTTTAACATTATGAATTGAGGTTAGCATTTTAAGGTTTAATTAACAATGTTCTAGGGTTAGGGCTACCATGGCTCACTAATCACACACAAAATGGACATGGAAAATGCTTACCATTGAGCTAATAAAAACTCAATGAGCACACTCACCTTAAGTTTTGCAAAGATGGAAAAATGTTCTGTATTGAACATGGGTTCCTACCTTAATGTAATCAATAATACTTAGTTTGAATAATTAGATGATCCACATATAAACACAAGGATTAGTTTGTTTGTTTTGTTGGCTAGGGTGAGTGTGCTGTCTTGGCAGCCTTGGTAACACAGGTGGCCGTGAGATGTCATCTAGTCTCCAAGCCCTGTCATTGTTTCCTTTTCTACCCCCAAATCCATTATTATTATACATGTACTTTGGTTTGAGCATAGCATTCTGCAGATCCAGATGATGAACCCCATTTGGCTTCCTCTCATGTGAATCTTTCAATTCAATGTGCTGAAGTTGATCTGAACTGACACCCTGTATGTGCAATGCATCAAAGGCTGCTTCCCAGTCATCCTCTGCATCATGTGTATTTTCATTGTCATCAGACCCACTTCTTGTGTAGTTGCTACTTGTGCAACTGCTATTAGACCTCTAATGACAACACCATCCATCAACTGAACTTTGTTTTTGTTCATTTCCTCCATGCAATTCCCCACTTTCAAAGTACATGGGACAACTTTCACCATGTTCTGACCTGGAAACCTCTTTTTTTGTGTGTTTGCGTTCACCATCAGAGTCATTGACCACTGATTGAGATTTTGTTAGAGGTGAACTTGTAGGTATGTGATCATTGGTAGTCACACTTGATCCAATGCCTGACTGTGACTCTGGCCTGAAGTCCCAATGTTCTCCTGCCCTACACAATCTACCTCACCTGGTTCATGGTGATGATGTGGCTTTGCTCTCCCTTGTTTACCTACACATGGCACCATCAAATTGCTTAATGCACCCTTTTTAATGTAGTAGTGTTGGCAAGTAGATGTGTGTGGGCTAGACTGTTAATTGGAACTTAAGCTCAAAGACCCTGCCTACCTCTAAACAACAAAGTGAGACCAAGTACTGTTCAGCTCATGAGGGTACCTTGAGCAGAATGAAGCCCAATGACCTTTTCAATTCCTACTCCCCTGTAATCTTAACACAAATGAAAGTTGTCAACCCAATGTGAACCCCCTTAGGTCTGCTAGAAAATGCAAGTACGATCGTTGCCCTTCTAGATGTAGATATGCCAGCCCTTCTAGAGAAAGCCCATGCTAGTTAACCAGAGCACACATTGAGGTCAAATTACATAACCCCATGCAACCCATAAAAAAGAACTGAAAAATATTTAAATTTCCATTAAAATTCCCCTAAAAAACCATTTTGGGATCATAAGATATTTTAAAGGTTAAGGACTAATCTAAACACACAAAAAGCAGAAACAATGGGACTAGCTCATTTTATCAAATGTTTTTTGCACTTGAATTTCTATCCTAGTTTTCCAACCTCAAAGGTTCATCTTTGTGTAGAAAGTTGAGAAATTGAAAGAATTACATAAATCAATCCCCAAAGAATATATACAAGCAGTGAGTTCTCCCACCTATCTTCTGTGTATCATTTGGTTTCAATGATTTTGAAGCTAACCTCTAGATTTTGGAAATCAGGAAGCTGGCGCATATTACATGTCTTGCTTTTACACCGCCACACCCACTGCCACATTCAAGCTCAACACAACATTGCTCTTTCAGATGGAGGTGGTGTTGAGAAATTGGTGAACTCATTGTGTAGAACGCAGCCTTTTGGAAACACCCATTAACATCAATGCACTTATTGATTCTGTAGGCAAATGAAATCCATGGCATAACCACATTAGTTTCAAGAGAAAACAAGTCATTTTGCATATCACAGGCTTTTGCAAACATCCATTACATCAACACACTAATTGATTTAAAATGCAAATAGCAAAACCATTTTAGTTTCAAGAGAAAAGAAGTCATTGTGCATAACAAAGCCTTTTGCAAACACCTATTACATTGATGCATGGTATATCACTGAAGTTATGCAATCCTCCATAGAGAATCTTCTTGCAGAGAGATTTGAAAATGGAACTTACACACTGAGTGCACAAGTTCAGCTGGAAGACACTGTATCACATTCATGTCTCCACTTCAAACTGGTGCCTCTGTCCCAGAAGTCAAAGTAACCTTGGAATTTGGTTTCTGGGCATAATCAATATTTCTGGAACAATGCACTGAAATCCCTTGTGTTGACAAAAAAAACATTTTTAGGGGTGTCTTTGTGGGCATCTTGAAACAGAGGGACCTTATGGTGGCAGTTTTCTTAAGAGGAGTGGTGTAAGGAGAGTTGGAAAGAGAATGTGGGGACAAAATCTCAGATAGGTTACTACTGTTGGTTGGGACTCTGGTAGAAGGGAGAAACTGTGGTGTGTAGGGGGAGTCACTGTTGTCAATTGCACTAAAAGTCTGTGCACATAATCTCACATGATGGGATTCCTCTGCTAATACTTTAACTAGTGTCCTCAGAAGTGGAAAGGAATGGTTGTCAATGCTCATTGGATTGTTCATGCTACTATGGTGGACAATGCTTCTGTCAATGGCAAATCTGGCTGAGAAATGAGGTTTGAATGACTCAAATAAGTGAGAAAGCCTTGTTGTGAAGCCCAATTCACAACTCTCAGAAGAGCTGTTACATCGTAATCCTACAGAGTTCACCATCACCACCTCTAGATGATTTTTTGAAAAAAACTAAAGGTGAAACAATTGTGGAAAATGGGTGGTAGAGGTCAAGACCTTGGACTCCGGAATAGAATATTTGTGAGGAGTTGTATTAATCTCCAAAGGAATACATGTCATGGCAGGAGGCAATTTGACCTCTATGTCATCAAACTCAGAGGATCCAATAGCTTTCATTGAACCCAACTACCCTGACCTTTGTGAGATTGGCAACCCCTTGGAATTGCCTCTTCCATTCAATGTACCACCAGCCTTGAATGATCGTTCTAGCAATGGACCTTCTGGAACATCATCTTCCTGCAAAGCAAGCAAGTTCAGATTTTGCCTCTTTATTTTGAACAAATCCCATCACCTAACAAAAAATCAACACAACATCAGAAGCATCAGGAAGCAGTAATTAGAGTTGATGCTCTCCCTTGTACCTCCAGATGTGTGCTTGCAAATTCCAGCAGTCTAATATGGAATGCTTACTGATGTTCTACAATCTCTATATGTGAGTTTCCTTATTTAGGGTAGATCAATTTTGAGCTTTCAAGAAGGTCTCCCTGAAGAAGCTCACTTTCATCACCATCAACAGTAGCCGTTCCAACAGCAGGCATTGGCAACAAAGAGATGCAAAGACCCCACTTGTTCCTTTACAAGTCTGAATCCCAACACCTGATGTACTCGAGTTTCACTGCTTCTGACAGAATTTGCTTGATCTGAGCTAAGTGCTGGTGACGAAACCGTCAAGAACACACCCAAGATACAAAACTGCATCAGTTTTGCTTTGCAACAACTTTGTGGAACCGATCCAAGAGCTCAAGAAAAGAAATTGCATGCGATGGAGTTCAGGGTCTCAAACTGTTGCTACCTTTGTGTGCTGGCTTCCACAATGTTGCAAATGGATTCGAAAGTAGAGCGTTGGCGGTGTAGAGAAAGCAAACTCACCGTTGCCTCCAGCCCATCATAGAATGCCTGCAAGAGAACACATCCCATTCTTTTATGTCATTTCAGGAATTTATGCAGACAAAGCTCGACTGAAGACAAGTTTGTGGGTTTCCGCAAGACCCATTTCTCTCAAGAATGTTTGTGGGTTTTATGCCAGAACCCATTTGTCAAGAGAGAGTTTGCAACGCACAGAGAAAGAAAAATGCAGAGAAAAAACACACAGACAATGGGCTTCTTTACTTGGGAGGAAGCTGTTTAGGAGGAGGAGTACATCTCTTCAGTGGCGATGGTTTCACGCAATCGTCATCATTATTCTCCTCCTCAACGACTTTGGAACCCTGCCATTCTCGCTTCTGCTTCGAAGCAATGGATACAGACAAACCTCCTCCTTTGGAAATAAAGGCTTTCTTTTTTTTTGTCTCCAACTTTCGACTCCCAAAGCTCAACAACCCTCACCTTGCTTCCTCTGGGTCAACTACCCGATGATTTGCCTACAACAATGTGTGCCTCATTACTCGCCTGTGAATGTCAAACATCGCTTTGTAAAACTTCTGCAAACCAACTTCACTATTTTTTCTCCCAAATGATGCAGCCTTAATGAAAATGCATGCGGCAGGGAGTGAAACATGGCCATGAAACCCTCCTTCCTCGGCAACTTTTGAGTGTCTTCTTCCTAAAGGCTAAAAAAAAGAAGAGAGATCTGCAGTTGACTTGCAACCCAGACTCCACAAGATTCAAGAGAAGATGAATGAATCGTTAGGATCCATCTCAAGAGCTAATGAAGAAGAGAAAATAGAAGAATTTTGAGAACAACAATGACAAGCTATCCCATGCCTGGCCTTGGGACCCACAACAAAAGTGGATCCAAACCCTCGATGCGAAACCCTCTCCCCTTCTTCCTCGCACAACGGCCCTCTTTCGCTATCATGTCCATATCACATGGCTCAGCCAACAAACAAACAGGTTGGGAAAGAAACGACATCCTATCACCCTTAAAAGAAACAATAAAAACTCTCACCTTCTTCTTTTTGCTTCAGACGATGGATGTGTGATTTGCAACAGAAAAGCCAAGAACGGATGATTTTCATCACCATGGCCATTGTGTACTACAACAGCAGCACTAATTTGGAAAACCACATAAGGCATGTAATATGACTTGGGTATAATCTGTATATTATTTTAAACAAATTTACATAAATAAACTAGACAAAAACTAAGGTGATGTATGCAATACATATTTAAGTATGCTCCAAATATAACTTACATACAATTTAAATACAACCATTATACATAACCAGTAATACATGGATATATCTTAGTATGTACCCATATAATAATGAATATAATATGTTTAATACACAATTGTGGACCCTTTATGCCTAAAATATGTATAATACATTTGAAATACCTATAGGGCTACAACTCATTTGGTGACATTTGCAACTAATGGTAAGTAGAGGGGTCTTCTTGGATGGAAATTGTCTTGAAAGCTATCTAAATGAAGGGATGAAAAAATCCATTAGTCGCAAGTTAGTCATAGAGTAGTTGCACGCAAGACCAAATGCAAAAAGTAGTTGTAGATATAACCAACAATAGTTCTAAATGTCAAATAGTCGCAACTAGTTGCAAATTGGTTGGTTACAAAAACCCAGTTTTCTTCTAATGTGAGTTGAATTATATGTTTGAAGGCTTCTCTTGTAAATTTGGATCTTGTTGTGGCACAAAGTCATCAAGGTTTGTCCAATGAAATTTTTGACAAGTGTTTTCAATGAGAGTATGCAGGTACTGAAATGATTAGCATCCGTCGTGTTCATTCCAATATCTTTGTGATTGCAAAACTAAAGGTTATCAATATTCAATTTTATAATTTTTTGGGGCTTTGTAGTTGTAAGAAGTTTTTCATCTTTCAAGTGGTCAGTCTTTGTTTTTTTTTCTTGTCCTTGTTGTTGTGGTTTGTTACTAACTAATAGTATGGTTGAGTTTTCCCATTTCTTCTTAAATTGTAGCAAAACTCAATTCATAGGATAGTGCTTATCACTGGCCTTTACCCACTATAGGGAGTTGATGAAGTCAGTGGGGAAGTTGTGGTAGTTAAGTCACTGTCATACATATTACTATTGATGGTCCCCATACAAACATGAGATTGGCACTTTTTGTCCAGACCAAGGTGTGTTTTTTGTTTTGTTTTATTTGTCCTTGTTTGATTCTTTCTATGGCTTCATGATGAGGTGTTAACCTTGCTACTTTTTCCCTCATCATGAAAATGGAGATTTCTCTATTCTTACAAAGTATATACTTTGCTGATTTTGTGCAAAGGTGTTGTAAAACATTGCAATTATCTTGGGGATATACCAGTGGCCTTTTCATGTAGTCTTCCATACATGTGGCGTTAGGTAGACCATTTCGCCCATGCTAGAATGTCGGATTACATGTGACCAATGGCTTTTTTGGGTCACCCTCCAAGCAAGTTTTAGGATATGTCTTTAAATATGGATCTGTTCACATGTGAAAATCATCAATTATTAGGAAAGATGGAAAAACTATGGTTGGTTGGAGATTATGTGCAAATTTGAATGATAAAATCATATGTAGGTGGATACTGATGAACTCCCAACTCTGATGTTTGGGAATAATTCACTAGTGCCCTATTTCTGTGCAACAAATATTTTCACTCTTTTGATCTAGTGAGAAAGAAAAGATGAAACGAGGTGTCATGAAAAGTATGATGAGGTATGGTAGGAGCATTACAAGGCTGCACCTTGGCAAATTTTTTATGGAATCTATTAGATGAGCTCTTTATTTTGGTTCCATTATTAGAGTAAAAGAAAATTTGTGTGTTCCACCCAAGCTCAATCCATATTATGAATTTATGTCTTGATTTTGTAACTCTTTGGTCTATTTAATGACTATTGTGTTTGAGTTGCATCATTGTTCAAGATTGGCCATGCAATGCACCTATAGGTACTTGAATGATCCAATAGTTTTAAGCAAACTAGGATTGGTCAAGTCTTCACGCAACTTGTTATATGATTATGGTCTCCATTTGGTGATCTCCTATAACACCACGGTCCATTATGTTGTCCTACAAGATGAAAAAAATTTAGGAAGCAAATAATATCTCACCTAATTTCCTTCGGACTACATTTTTTTGAAAAGAAAAAACATTCTTCTTTGCATGGGATGTAGATGTTCAAATGACTTGTGAAAATGGTTTTCAATTTTGCTGAGGTATGTGAGAACAAATACACAAGTAGTTTGAAGATTAGAACGCTCACATGGAGATTACATTGGTTATTGAGGGGGCTTCCACAAAGTGCAAGTAAGTAGATGTTGAGGGAGGAGGAAATCTAGGCTCAACTTTAAAGTCCCATAGTTGCTGGCATTAGCCCTTTTGAGGTAACTAATAATAAAGTTTCTCCACACAATTCCTACAAATGTCTTCATTTGCATGGAAATGGTTTATGGGTCAACAAAGTGACAAATCTAGTTTGGACTTTTTTTATGTACACACAGACCATGTTGTAACCTCTTTAGTTGTTTGATGATATTTGTGGCTACATAGGCAACAAGAACGATTTCTCGTGATATTGGGAATGTGTATGGTTCAGTGGGTGTGAAACTTGATGTCAATCCCTTTGTTTTCAAGAAAAAAATGGCAAAAAAAATTTCTTAATTTTATTCATTTTTTGAAACTTGCATTCATCACAATTTTTTTTTGTGAAACCTATGCTCCAAAAATCATAAAAATCCAAAACAAATGGAAGATTGATTGATGGACATGTGTTGAAAGTGAAGTTTATGATGAGTTTTGTAGTTTAACTTATATACAAAGTTTCATAACTCTTTTGTTGTTTATTTTGTTCCATTTTGTAAATTGCATTCATTAAAAAAAATTTGAAAATGTGCACATGTTTAGGAAAAATTGAGGCAATACATGTCACAAATTCCATATTTTAAACTTTAAAATGCCAAAATAAGGTTATTTGAAAAATCCTAAACATTGCACAATTGCCAACAATATAATACACTAAGGTGCTTAAAATTTTGTACTCCCATATTTTGAATATTTCCTAAATTTGGCTAAATATACTTGTGGATGATCATCACTTGAAAACAACATCAACTAAAACTGGAACCAAAAAAACTTAATAACCACTAAAAATCTACAAATCTAAAAATTTCGAAACAAGTCCATCATTCAAAATTGACCAAAAGTTTGAGATTTTCTTTTAAGTATATACAAGTTCAATGAGATCCTTTGTACCTATTTGACCATATTTCTTGAAATTGTTGTACATTTTCCATTCTTGAATTTTCTTGACCAATATACAAATTTTGGGTTTTTAATTTTAGCGACAATGATAAATTTTTAAAAAGAATTCAACACTTTCAAAATCTCGACCATTTCCGCATGGAATCCACATAAATGACCATGTCCATCAATAAAACATAATTTATAGAACTTGTGGCATTGTGGGTAACTAATTTCAAAGGAAAAAAATACCATTTATTGAAAATTATTTAAATTATTTTCGGAATAATAAAATGTTATGGTTATAGGGCAAATTGGTTCCTATGGTTGGGCCTAAATCCAAATAATGTTGCACAAAGGTTCTAAGGCAATCCAAACCCCCCCAAGCTCTTGTTTGCCTACTACTGTAGGGGGACTTGCCCTCAATCGCACCCCTCTCGAAAGGATGAAAGCATGCCCCCTACCTGCATCCCCAGAGCGAATGTGTGGATCCCTTTTCCCAAACCTTCTCACCTAGGCTTCATCCCAAACCTTCGCCATGTTCATCCTAGATTCAATCATCGAGTTCATCCCATATTCAATTTGTGTCTGTCATCCCTATTTGGCATCTTGAAAGAGCTTTTAAAACTTGGACATCCCCTATTTTATTTGTCCATCCATTTATTCATCAAATTTTGGTCAATTTGATCATATATTAGTAGTTTGTTTAACAATAGCTAGGGTTTGAGATGAGATTGGTCGTCTTGCCTTATGACAACACTAAGTTTACAACGAGGACAAAGATGGAGCTTGCCAATAAGCATGACTTGTTTTTGCTCTTCAACTTTTCAAATGTTGGAATGGGAGTGGGGGAGTGGAGGAGCTCTTGTCAATGTAAAGCGCAACTGAAATTTGAAGAGGAAGAAATCAAGTTTTCCGTTCAACTAAGTATCGTTACCACCACATTCCAAATGTGGGTTTTTGTAGATTAGTGATGTGGAAATGCAGATTCTATCATCTTACCATTTGCAAGACAACACCAACAAGGGATGTGAAGAAGAGCTTTTCATGGGTTGTTGTTGCATTGATGTTGAGGTATTGGCACTCCCACTATTGTCTGAATGTCTTGGGTGTTGTAAATTAGGTAAGGTTTTCTATAGATATTCATCAATTTAGGAAAAATTCCAAGCAAATTAATGATAAGATCCATAGAGTCAACTCTTGATTGCTTCCCTTATAATATGTTGTTACTGTTATGAAAGAGTGTTTCAACACATTTTATTGTCTTTATGTGCTCTTGCAAATCAATTATATGCAATTTTGAATGTGAAACTTTTAGTGAGGCATGGTTTGTGGATGCAAGTTGCATACCTCTTCTACATGCTTCTTGCATTGCATCTCCATTTGGACTATGAACTTAATGTTGGTCCATGGTTTGGGGGGGGGGGGGTTTTTTTCTTTTTTTTTTAATTGTTTGCCTTTATTGTTTTTTTTGTTTTTCGTTTTTTTGGTTGAAGGTGAATTTTTGGTTTGTGGGGGGGGGGGGGGGGGGGGGGGGGGGTTATTTTCCTATTTCTTTACATGTTTGCCATTAATGGTTTGGGTGGAAATCCATTTCAGGTTCACATCTCATACCAAATTATTTCAATCCTTATATCAAACAATGTGATTGATTCTTTGCCTAATGATAGGTGAAAAAAATCATAAATCTTCATTATGCCACCTCATGAAATGTGAACTTCCATAGTCATACATGTATTGGAATTTCATATGGGTATGGTTGAGATGGCTTGCTCTAATTGGACCAAAAATCCTTGTTCTTATTTGGATTAAGAGTCTGAAACATAATCATATGTAAATTATAAGTATTGAAGGATCACGATGCTCACCAAAATGATGCATAAAAGGATATTTGCCAAGCTTTTGGCCAAACTGATAACAATTTTCTTACCAATTAATAGATCATTGTTGGAATGTAGATAAGTGATGATATAAGCCATTTTTGGTAAAACAATTTGTGGGGTGTTGCTACTGGCTTTTTTGTTTGCTTGTGTCATCAAAAAATTTGTCAATGTACTGTAGGTGTGATTCAAGATATCCATATCCATATGTGTGCATTGGTGTTGCCAAGTCCCACTTTATGCATAATGTAGACACTACGTGGTTTTAGCATGTGGGTGATTGCAGATCAAAACATTAACATATTTTTGTGTCAATTAAAACATTATAAAACAAAATTCAAAGAGTCAATGATGGGCCTAGATCAAAATTGTTTAAAGTGGATTGTCGCAACCCCACTTTGGCCAAGTGTGGGGGTGAAGCCCGACACTTGGAAAAGTTGGGGATTTGGAGTCCTCCGGGACTCCCGAATGTTCAGAGCTCGACAGCAAGGGGCAAAACACCTCGCATTGAGGTGTTCTTGGTGTCGTTGGAAAGGTCTTGAAACGT
>Ga0116228_10006321_pt1 | contig 10584 bp, 5 predicted proteins | sample S1TSphfallax_2_FD_89694 | JGI IMG/M metagenome (GOLD analysis project Ga0116228, IMG submission 89694) | Host-associated microbial communities from peat moss isolated from Minnesota, USA - S1T2_Fc - Sphagnum fallax MG | ecosystem: Host-associated > Plants > Peat moss > Unclassified | place: USA... | reverse complement strand
TTGCCAGCACAAAGCACTATGTGACTGGCACTTGTGAGTTTGGTGGGTTGCCCATTATTTCAGTAGAGTAGTAGTGGGCAACCACACTAGGATGGTGTGAAAGGAGACCAACTAGTGGGTGGGCAACCTATCATGACAACTCGCCCTAAATCGACTTGGGTTGCATCATATGACATAATAACAAATTGTCACACAATCTTGAGACATTGCCATAGAGTTGTTGCTTGTGAATATCAAAGTTATCAGAAGTTGAAGATGTAATTTAAACATGCTTTGGACTAGCCACGATATGCATGTATAGTTAACGAGTTGTGCTAGTGATTAGATATGATTAGTGAAGCAAATGAGGAGATGAAATTTTGATCATCATGAGGGGTGAGGAATCTTTGACCATGGGCCTACATAGGACCTTCATCAATGAGAAAAATGCACAAACTTGTCACGAGTGAAGAATCCATTTGTATTGAGGATTGAGTTTCTATGTAAATTGTTGGACATGAAAACTCATGTTGGAGATGACAACCAAGATTTTTGCAAGTAAATACTATGACTACCCAATTTTCATAGGTGATTGACACACCAAGCTATCGATTCTTTAAGAGCATTTACCCATCCCATGATCGTTGTGTTTGTTGGGTTGATTTGCATAGGAAAATTTGAGTCTTTTCCATTCATTCTAATACTTTGACATTAACAATATAACATGGACTACTTTCATCCATCTCATAGTGGGAGACTAAAGGTGGAACAAAAGGGATGTTTCAAATGTGTTGAATGTGTAGGGTAATAATGCTCAAGGCCATGAGCATTATCGGAATAAGGTCTTGCATGAGGCAAAGCCAAGGCAGGCCTAATTTCGGTAATGCCCATGGCTAAGGGCATTACACACCATAAACAAATGATGGATTTTTAATTTTTTACTTATTTTCTATGATACTTTTTTACTTTTTTCCATGTTGGGTATCATGGGAAATTAAATTTTTTAAAATGCAGAGCATTTTGAAAAATGAAACACTCAGCATGTTGGGCGTTTCATTTTTCAAACTGCCCTTGTGAGTTCTTCTACTCTCTCTAAGTGTGCATCCCCATACACTATGAATCCAAGTAAAGGTTTTTATGATAAATGTAATGGTAATGTCATGCTAGGAAAAGAACAAAAGAGAATGAATGACAGTAAATGAAATGTTTGACTTCTTAGATCATCAACATTTAGCAAAATATGAATCACTATGGCCAAGTTTGAAACAAACAAACTTTTAAATGTTGACATTGGAATGTCTCAAATAATACATTGGATGAAAAAAATCTACTTAGAACAAACGCTTGGAAAAAAATCATGCTTGAAGTTAAAAAGCAATAGTGATATCATGAATCAACTTATAAATTATATGGTTATCTCACAACAATCAAAAACTTGTTTTGCAAACCAATACCATATGATATATGGATAAGGAAGTTTGTGAGAAGTTCACCTTCACACCATAGACTCCAATGGATAGCCCTTGAACTCAAATATTCAAACTCATTCTCATTGGACTATTCACATTAAAATTAAATTAGCCAAAAACTTAATTTGTTAGCTTTCAAAAAGACTACTAATTTTTTTGACAATAAGAATGATGGAGTGGATCTCCAATTTAGAAACATGAAAAATATTTCTAAACATGTCAAAAATATATCAAACTTTTTTTTCACCAACATCATTCATAAAAGCTTGAACAAATTGTCAAAAAAAGAATGTTATATTCAAAAAAATTCAATAACATCCATTGAAAATATTTGAAAACAATAGTTGGGATGCCCATGATTTTCATGGGTGGGATGACAAAAAGACAATTTGGAACAAGGCAATTGATTTACCAACTATGATTTAGCAACCCATAAAAATGTCATTCCATTTTCTGTATTTATTGTGATTTTTAAAAAGTTTTGGCAAATTAAGGTTTGGCTTGGTGGATTTCATATTTTGTTTCAAATATTAATTTGTTCCACATCAAGTAGTTACTACAAAACAAACAATATTTTGTAGGATTTACCATGTTGAAATATGGTTTGATTTGAACAAGGTTTTGGGTTTTTTTTTTAATTGCCCCAAGCTAATGGACGTGCATGTGTAGATTTTTGGTGCACCCCTCCAATTGATGGTTGAAATCTACCCATCTACTTGTTGGGTTTCTTCTCAAAATATGAATATTGGGTAACAAATTTAATCATGCCTCTATATCATTTAATTTTTTGGGTTGTCACTTGCCTTTTTGTATCACAGGGTTTCATATCACTATGAAGTTGAAAAAACAACTCAAATGACTAATTTTTTAAATAAATTATTTTTATAAACATACAAATAATTAGCTTCAATTCCTTAAAATCTTATTAAAATAACATTCTTAAAAAATGGATTTGATAGATTATGCAAGAATTGATTGAAATAAAACATGTCAATTTTTAAATAAATTAAAATTCTAATATAAAATTCATTTTGATATATAATTTTTTTAAATTAATTTGATGTTATTGAAAAAACTTCAATAAGGCTTGGATGAAGATTTAGTAACAAAACTCATAATGAAAATAATTTTCTAACTGATTAAGCTTTTTGTATAGTTGTTGTTTTTTATGTTATAAATTTTTAGTATTGCCTTAAAATAGTAGACATGCATGCATGATTTTAGGTTTTACCAAGCATGTATGGGGCAAACACAACTAGTTTTGGGGGGGTTTTATACCCAAGAGGGGAAAGCAAGGTAAAATAAAAAACTCATTGATTTGTATTAAAAAAAACTACAAATAACCATTAAATTTTTTTTGATGTATTAGAAATAAAAATATTACACTATACACTAACTAATATTTTCATTTTATGATTATAATGTTAGACAACTTCATTCTGAAAGTAAATTTAAGTAGATTTTTTTTTAATTCATCTATTTGCATGAAATGTCAAATCTTACAAATTGGGTTGCAAATAAATGAAATATTTATTATTAAAAAATTAAGTTAATGAAAACTAAAAAGACATTTATGTATTATCAAATTATGCATGTTATAATTATAATATATCAAAGTTTCAATGTGAAGTAGGTTTGAACACCATATTAATGAAACTTTTTCAAACATGCTTTTAATTTACTTTTATAATACCAAAGTTGTTCAAATTATGTATGTAACTTATGATAAACTAAATGCAATGACATTTTTTTTCATATTTCTATTTTAAAATATTTTAATCTACTTCCTTGTTTTTAAAATAATGGCATTTCCAAATGTCATCAAATTAATGTTATTCATGGGACAAAGATATATGTCCCTATGTTGTTGTTTATATTATTTGCATCAAGAACATGTGACATGAATTTTTGTATGATCATACATGTGTTGTTTGCTTGACCTTGAATGTCATTCATACAACATAATAACCAATAACATGATAAGACAATTGAACTTGTGTTGAATTTCACGTGATGGTGTACTTGCAAGTGTTAAAATATTCAAAAATTCTTCCAAATCTAAGTGTTCATGTTCAAGTTCACCAACAAAATTTGCACTTAAATAGCTCTAGTCATCACTTGGACATCAACCCATAAATTAAGGCAATTTATATTGTTGAAGACTACATGTTTTGGAATCCATATTGACTTACCAATAATGTAACCAATTTTGGCATGACATTGTTTTAAATCTTTTAAATATCGTCAAATTATCTAATGATTCCAAAGCAATAGACATGTCATGTGGAATACAAACCATATCATCTTCATTTACATTGTATTTAAATTCACAACCCTCATCAACTTGTTGTAAAATATCCATGAAATATTATTCTACATCTTTTCCTTTGACCAATTGTTAGATGCACATAACCTCCATATGCTACAATAAATATGATTTCTTAATACATGCTTCAACAATAGCTTCCTTATTTTCATGTTTGACTATTGGTAACTTTGTTTAAACTTGACCCCCAATGGTCTTCTCCCATAATTATATTGTAGAAAAGTTCATATTGTATCATTCTTGGCAAAGTTGCAAGCAATTGTGTGGTTTCATCTAGTATTAGAATGTTTGGAAAATCTTCTTGAAATGTTTTTTGTTATTTTGGATATAATGTTCGACATTTTACAATGCTTCATATACCATATGTGGATTGATTATCCAAATCTATAATTTATATTTCTAAATGACAACAACATAAGATGGTTTCAATAAGATTGTCTTGACATGTCAAGTGTAAATGATGTAAGAGTGTCATTTAGATTGTTGAACAATAAGATGGTGACCAAAAAAAATATTATAGTTCTTGGGCATTTGAAAGATGGTGGCCTCTTCAAAGCATACATGTCATTCATCATCATGTAGCTTCTAGTTCAACATACAAGTAGCATCCTTATAAATGGTATGAACTTTCCCATCAACAATGCATTCTCCCTTCATAATGTTTTGCTCCAACTAGTGGTGTAATGAAAATCATAAATGAAATCTTTCACCTTTTATTTGGTACACCGTGTATAATCAAACAATAGGAAATTAGGACAAATTTGGCATTGAATCCATACCTTTCTTGTTTTATTATATATATAGTGACATGGGAAATGGTGGTAATAAATTGCATTTGCATTAGGATCATCATGATTGGTCTTTTTGTTAAGGTTGTAAGATTTTCATTAAAAGATTTTAAGTTTAAAAATATGTTACAACATTGTTTTCCATCAATTGTTCATTGGACATGCATTCTTGCTTGTCACCAATGTGCTAGGTACACACAACTTAGAGGTTAAGGAATCCTTCCAACAACAATGGTGTACATTAAATTCACACTAATAAAAAAGAAAAGGCATTAGTGTGCACTTTGCCAACTAATGAAGTATTGAAAAAGTCATCAATGACGCTCAAATGCCTATAATGAATAACTTGATCCCATTCCAAATGTTATACCAAGTTTGTACAAGCATATAAAATTGAGGTGAAAATTGGGTTCAAACTTGAATTTCAACCAAATTGTATAAGGTAAAATGTTAACAATGGAAACTTCATACCATTAATAAAAATGTTGACATTATTTTTCATGGAGGAAAATGTTCCATCTTTAGAAATAAGCTAACATCATTAGGTTTGATGCAAATTTATGAACTGTCCACCAAGATTAAACAAAAAGTTTTGCAAAGATGAAATTTTCATTTAAACAAAAGTGCAAAATATAGGATCCAAAGATAGGCATTCCAAAGGCTTAATTTCTGAGTCACATTCCTTATTTGTGTCTTGGGACTTTTAAGTAGTTTTGAATGATGAATACACAATTAAAAAAGAGAAATTTCTCGAATGGAATGATCATTCTATTCGAAAAATTCTATAAAAAATAGTTATAAAACATTTGGGTTTGCATGGCCCACTTGCATATGTTTTTTAACAATTGAAATGCTTTGAAATTTCAAATTATTTAGTGTTTCAAATAGTTGCATAGATTCAAATCATGATTTGACAAGGAAACTCAAGTTTGAATTTGGCAACTTATATAACATTTACAAGTAGGTGAATGCATGGTTGAATGATTCAATTTTTTAAAACAAAAGCTTCAAACAAAGTTCATTCTATTTAATATGGTATCATTGGTTAAATGATAATAAAGTCCATGTATCAAAAGAAATAAAATTCATAATAATAAAAACCCAAGTAAAGATTTCAAGAATATGCAATTGTGATAAAAAAAACAAAAACAAAAAACAGCAACAACTCTAAAGACTTATCAAAATTTATTCAATTATGCCCATTCAAAACTCCTTAGTTAGAATTTGGCTACAACTTTTGAGAGAAAATTTTCACATTAACTTTTATTATTTGATACACACCACATATTGAGTCACTATATGAATTTGGAATGATATTCAATATGAACTTTTCAATGTTTTCACCTTTATAGTTAGCCAACCAATCTATATGTTTGGACTTCAAAACTGGGTGTGATTTTTTAAAAATTAATTACATATATGTTTTAGAATCAAGTCGTTAATCTAAAACTAAGTCCCATTTGACAATTTAAAAGTTATATGTTTTGTTAAAAGACATCCTTACATTTGGGTCAACAATTGGTCATCATATTCAACAATTTCGATAAGACAAATGATACCAAATCCTTACATCTTGATTTGTCCTATCATAGTTTCACAAGCATCTTTGCACAATACATGACCATGAAACATCCATCTACAAGTTTGGATGGGGAACATTACCCTCCCCAAATCAAAGCTTGAAAATGTGATGTAGAACCCATAATCAACACATCCCTTTGAACTAATTTTTTGATCTAATTTTTCAAAACTCCCAGACAAAAGTGTTCAAAGCAACACATCACTCAATGGATGATGGAGTTCAACCATTGCAAGTAGGGGTGGACCATCCAATTGTGGACAAACTAACAACCACTTGCACAATGTGCCACAAGTTGCCACTAGGCTATGAAAAAGAGGAACATGAGTTTCCCATGTGGAAGATCCAAGTAACAATATTTGGACATTAAAGGGAAATTGGAATGATATTATTCAAAACATTGTCATTTTAGCTAATATTATTTTAAAATCAAAATTCAACATTAGAGGGAATTTGGAAGAGTTGTGTGCTTGCACATTGTTTTACATTTTAAAGACATTTTAAAAAATTATATAAAACTAGCTCATAATGCCTAGAAATCCAAGTGGTTGCGCCACATGGTGATAAGCTTGACTTAGATGGTTGCCCAGTCACCATGAGACTTTCCTTTAAGCATGCCACCTTTGGCTCTAGTATGTGGACAAAAAGAAAGTATAGCTTGCTTGCTCTACAAAACAAGAAAATTCCTTTCCTCATAACTATTTCAAGCATCATAGCTCTTTCTCAAAGAGTAGGTAGTAATTGAATTCCCAATTGAATCCTAAAAAATTACAAGTACCCATGTCTTTATAAGCTTGAAAAATAGCATGAGCTAGTTGAAGCTATGATAGAATAAATTTCCTTTTGAATTTCTAAAGGGTTTTCAGGTGAGTAATTGGAAGAAACTCTAAAGAGGGGGCAAAATTTTGTTAGATTGCACTCTTCTGCATTGAGTTTTGGAAAATAGAAATTTAGATGCAACTAGGCAAACCTAAACCTTTGGCCATGAAAGCTTTTCTTGATGTGCTTTGATAGGAAGTTTTTATGTTCTCATATGGTTTTCAATAATTCATCATTATTTATGTCAATCTCTAATTTAATTTAATTTAATTTAATTTAAATATCATAGAGATAAAAAAAGAAAAGAAAAAAGAACACATGTTAATTTACCATTTCATTTCCATGTTGATGGGTAGGGGAAAGGAATGAGATAGTTAAGCTTGAAAATGAAGTAAGTATGAATTGTCTTTGAAATTATTTATAGAATTTACATACAATTTGAGGTGTCTCCCAAGTTCAATTTTTTTTTCCTTTTTGTAATGACAACTTTGATGAGCCTATCACAAGAAAAGTAATTTGGAACATTAAAAAAAATCCCAAAATAAAATAGTATATAACTTCCCCATTTGCCCATTGCCTATATTTATCAGTTATAGCAATTCAATTTTGGGCAAAACTTGTAAGATAAAGTGTGGTTTGAGTGCATACTACATCACCAAGGCAAAGGAAAGAAAACAGAAGACAAGGTTGTGTCATCACCTTTTGTTTGCTCTACCCAATTGACATCAAAGAGATTGTAATTGGTGCAAGATCTTGGGCATAAAATTCTGGCTCTCAAGTGACATCTGGACTACTAACTGTAGCACCTTGGCAACTTGGACACACATCCATCCAATAATTAATTTCAATTCCAACAAATAAAAATATTCTTGAAGATTCAATAATTTCCTTCACAAATTTTTGTTCATAAAAGCAACAATTTCTGAAAATTTCAACATTTAAAAATTTAATATAATTAGTGTCGAAGCTGGCAAGGTAGTAGGGTTTGTATGTATGTGTGTGCAAATGATGCATCTGAAAGAAACTCTCGAGCATACCAGCTTCATTATTTAACATAATGTCAAATTACAAAAAAATATTATTTTTACTGCTGAATGTAAATGAAAAAAAAATAAAAAAAAATAAATTATTAGGCACCTTGCTGCTGAACCAGGTTAGGCACCAGAGTATGATCCAAATGTCACCACCTCTCTAGCTTCTTGCCCACCCTTTGGCCCCCATTGAGATGCCCTAGATGAAATGTCTCCCCCACCATTTTTTTGTCTTTTTCTGCAGGGAAGAGTTCATTTTATGTGGCACCTAACCTTACACATCAAAGCTTGTTGTATTCATTCCATCACAAGTTACATGTGAGGCCAAAGGTGAATCTGATGACCTTTGGCCCCATTTTTCCCCATGTGTTACTTGTGTGGGGCAATAGTGTGGGGACATACATAGTGGGGAAACTCCTCCTAAGAGCATCACCACCGGTGCTCAGTATGTCACTTTGGATAATAAAATTAAATATCTAAGATTAGCGGTTTGTTTTTTGGCAACCCCACCAATAAAACTGCATATATGTGGGGACTACTACATAGCAAACCACCTGGACCAATCATTATGATCGACAATCAGAAATACTGAGCTTGCAGTTAGGTCCAATTTATTACACTGTTTTTTTAAGGTGCACAACTGTGTTGCGCCTTTTATCAGTCACGGCAAGTTGTACACATTTGGTGCAGAAAAACCAATTTCCTGAGCTAAACCAGCACATTTTGACTTTTTCGCAATAAATTTGACTGTCTAGTGTCACATACTGAGTACCGTTGGAGATGCTCTAAGAACATTGTGTATTTGAGTTTCTCAATACTCTAAATCCCTAGGTTGGGGGCACTCACAAAATAAAAAGCCTAGGAGAGTCGGTACACACAAGTGTAGTCCCACATACAAGAATGCTCCCCACCTTTGGGAATTTACTCATTCTATAAGCTTATCACGAACCTAAACACATGTAAACCATGAGTTGTTGGAAGTGGTTCTTACTCTTTAAGAATCTTATGCTCACTTCTAAGCATAGATCCCTCCCACTCTTATATTCATGAATATAATGTGCCCTCCAAATATAGTAGGAAATTCCTCTAATTCGATTTAGAGTAGTTAAATAGAGCTTATTCAAGTCGAACGCATTGAGCAAAGACTTTCAAGAATGACAATTGTTGAGCAAAAGGTTTTCATACAAACCCTCTTTTGATTAATTCCAACCCTCCTTTGAAATTGGTGGTTATAGAAGGTGAGGATTTTGTAAACAGGGTGCACCAAATTGAGCTTGCCTCTAGATTTGGCTTTGTGAGTAAGTTAGAAGCTCTACATTAACTCTTTGGACTTTGTTATTAACTTGGAAGCTCCAAGCATTGATCTATTTGCGATCTAAATTTAACGTGGAACCTCTAATAACCCTCTTTCAAGTATGTACTCAATTTCAAATTTATGCATTAGCCTCTTTGGGGTTTGGATTCAACTTGGAACCTCTATTGAAATTCTTTGGGGTATAATGTACTTAATTTCAAAAAAAAATTATTAGCCTCTTTAAGTTTTTTATTTAATTTCTAAGCTCTAGATAAGTTCTTTGGGGGTGTATACTTAACTTAAAAAGTCTACATATCCTCTATAGGGTATATACTTAACTTGAAAATTTTGCATTAGCCTGTTTGGGGTCTAGATTTAACTTAGAATCTTTAATGAAACTCTTTGGGATCTATACTTAATTTGAGGTGTATTTATAACTTGGAAACTTTGCATTGCCCTCTTTGGGTTCTAGATTTAATTTGTAAGCTTTAATGAAAACCTTTGTGGTTTGTACTTAATTTGGGAATTTTGCATATTCTCTTTTGGGTTTGGATTTAACTTGGAGCTTATAATCAACCCTCTTTAAGGTCTATATGGGTTTTGGACAATTTTAGGTTTCCAATCAAGTCTAGGTTCAAATTTTGTTTTAGGTGTAAAAATTGGACTTAATGGGTCTACATGGACCAAAAGCTAGCCAAAAATCAAACCCAATGATTCTACATGGACTTGAACCCGACCTTAGAATCAAACCCAACAGGTTATAAGGGGGTTTTTTAATAAGTTTTTTAAATCTTAGGGTTAGTTAGGGGGCTAGGGTTTTAAATTTTTAAAAATTTAGAAAAATCCAAAAAAATCCCCAGATTTTTATACATGCTTCAAGTAGGTAGCAAAAAGATAATGGATGTTCAATTTTTTTTCCTTTCATATAATATTTCATTAATAACCAAATTTGGCTAAATTGGTTTATAGATGTTCAACACCTTAGCTACATCACCAAATTAAGGGGGGGGGCACAAAAAAACTAATCTTAATTGATTTTCTTTACACTCTAGCAATTGTGATTCATATGCAAATCAATATATACACTGGTAGATTCCGCATGCATTTTGGCAAGCATTTCATGAGTCCTAGTCCAAATCCCAAATGCATGCGGATTCTACGAGTCAAGGCTATAGAGGAATTTATTTGGGGGGCGGGGGAAGGGGGGGGGAGGGGGGGCGGGAAAAAAAAAAAAGTCACCATATTTTATGGAAAAAAATAGTCTAAAGTCCTCCCGGTTTATAAAGTAAATACCTAGAG
>Ga0116228_10006320_pt1 | contig 10586 bp, 15 predicted proteins | sample S1TSphfallax_2_FD_89694 | JGI IMG/M metagenome (GOLD analysis project Ga0116228, IMG submission 89694) | Host-associated microbial communities from peat moss isolated from Minnesota, USA - S1T2_Fc - Sphagnum fallax MG | ecosystem: Host-associated > Plants > Peat moss > Unclassified | place... | reverse complement strand
GTAGTATTTTTGTGGATAACTTTAAATTTTATTGTTTTTATGAAATTGACAACTCCATGCCTTTATTTCATGATTCAAATTTTAAGTATTCAATTTTTTTGGTGACCAATTTTAAGGACATCATTATAGAGTGCTGAATAGGCTTGTGTGTAAGTGTGTAGAAAAAATGTTATGACCAATGAAATTTGTTGGATTTGTTGGTTCAAGTTTTTAAAAAAATTACCTTGACTAATTTATATTTAATATATAATAGGATTTGGTAAGTTTGTGAGAATTTAAAGGACCAATGGAAATGTTAAAAAAGGATTATAATTTCAATGTTCACAATAATAGGGTTTTCAAGCTAGATATGCATCACAAATTACAAGCTTACAAACTGTCAATAGTTGGGGTTGTATATATATATATATAAGTTTTAGAGAGATTTCATCCAATTTTTAATGCCAAGTAAGACCCTTTGTACTCTTCAAGTAATTTTATCAAATTCTTGATGCTCATGTAAGGCCCTTTCTTGTAAAGCCCCGTCTTTCATGGTATCTAGTTCATGATTCCTAAGTAAGGGCCATTTATAATTAATAAAAAAAGGGATTATTGCCTGAATAAGACGCCATTTTTTGTTGAAATAATTTCATCCATCCAATTCATCCAATCTGAATCCAAAATTTTCTAGTGCCTGCATAAGGTCCCTTTTCTGGTGAAAGGAAATTTATACAACAAAAAGCTCTTGATGCCAGGGTAAGGCCTGTTTTTGGTCAAATGAAAATTCATCCAAAAAATAATTTATGAGAGGGTAAGGTCCCTTTTCAGTCAAAGGAAATTTCATCCAAAAACTTCTTGATGCCTGGGTAAGGCCCTTTTTTGGGTCAAGTGAAAATGCATCCAAAAACTTCTTGATGCCTGGGAAAGGTTCCTTTTTGGTCAATGGAATTTCATCCAAAAACTTCTTGATGCCTGGTAAAGGTCCTTTTTGGTCAACGGAATTTCATCCAAAATTTCCTTGATGCCTGGATGAGACCCTTGGACTAGGTTTTCCGGGTAGGTAGGGGGCTAGGGGGTGGAGTAGGGGTGGGTCAGGTCATTTAGGTCCAAAGTATATTTAAATTTTTTTGATGGTGGCCCTCCGGAGAGACTTAGAGTATCTCCAATGGCGCTCCAAAAACATTTTTCATATCCAAGTTTAGTTATTTAGGGTTTAGGGTTTTACTTCGTTTCCAACCCCCTCCTAAAATTTAAAACTAGGACTAGGACTTACAGATAGGTGAGAGACTACTAACAGCAACCCACCTGGACCAATCAAACTATCTAGTCAATCAACAGCAGGTGTTATGCTTTGCTGTGCTGTCCCTGTTCCCGTCTCCTCAACTCAAAAGAGTACAAAAATGCTGGGCCAAAATCATTTTGTTGAGCCAAACTGACATGTTTTGACTTTTCTTCTTTGTATTTTTCCATTTGCAAGGTCCCATGCTGAGCATCAGCATCCCTCTAACGTGGCCCCTAATTTTTGTCTTAAATCAGAGTTTTGTTTGTTTGCCTTCCTCAAGCATTTTAGAGCAGTTGCTCCAACGGGTGCTCACTATGGGACCCGGCAAAAGTTTTTCTCACATCCAAGTTTAATTCTCTACTTTTTTCCAACCCCACCCATAAAACTCAAACTGAGATTCCGAATAGGTGAGAGACTACTAATAGCAAACCACTTAGACCAAACAAGGACTGCTTGCACAATCCCTCTTTTCCAACCCCACCCATCAAACTCAAACTCAGTTTCCGAATAGGTGAGAGATTACTAATAGCAAACCACTTAGACCAAACAGACTGGTTGGGCAATCCCTTTTTTCCAACACCACCCATAAAACTCAAACTGGGATTCCGAGTAGGTGAGAGACTACTAATAGCAAACCACTTAGACCAAACAGACTGGTTGGGCAAATCCGAAACAGGGAGTGGGTTGGTAGTCAGATCCTACTTATTACTCTCCTCATAGCAGCAGTCAGATCCTATTTATTACGCTCTACTGAGCATTTTATGAAGATCATCATTTTGTGGGAAAATTCTGGGCCAAAAGCCCATTTCGCTGAGCCAGAACGGCAATGTTTTGACTTTTCTTCATCCAATTTTATTTTGCTGGGCCACATACTAAGCACCGTCGGAGCTGCTCTTAGGGTTTTGCTCTTCGAGGAGGTCTTGCTTTCAGCAAGTACTATACTACTGCGGCTCTCTGCAAGGCCTTCACTTTCTACCGCTCTGTGTCTTTCTTTCTTTCTTCGCTAATTGTTTTCTGCAAGTCTACTCCTGAATTGCATGTATCTTCCTCCTCCTCCTCCTCCTCCCGTGATGCACATCAAGTCTGAAATGTAAACATACCTTGTTGTTCTGTACACAAGTTTGTTTTGAGGATTTGAGGTGGTTAAGATTTTGCAATCTGGTTGTGCAATTTCGTTTTGTCTCTTCTCCTTTTCAGCTTGTTGATTTGTGGGTCTATGTCTGCAAACGTCTTCTTTTTCAAGTGCAGACTTCAGACTTGAAAAGGCACCAGAAGGTGCAGCATATTTCCATCATTCGCAAGCTTGTGTGCAAGGAGACTGTAACAATAATCTGCCTGTGGTGGCAGCAGGTTCCAAGCCCTGAAGCAACAGTTTGAAGTCCAGGTTTTCCCTTCACTGAAATCAAGCGTATCTTGTTCCCTGGAGAGAATCATTATCTGCAAAGAAGGTGCAATAGATGTGGGTACATTCGTGGAAATTGATTTCGGCATCAACTAGCGCAGCAGCAGTTTGGTGATCTCGTCTTCAAGTTTCTCGGGTCATTTTGACAGTAGAAGCGGATGTAGAGGAGCAGAGAACGTGCTTGAATGCTTGCGTCCTGCCGTCTTATGACCAATCCTTTCAGGTGCAAATGGTCTGTTAAGGGAGCGATTCCTTAGTCAAGAGCATACAACAAATCAACCACTGCTGCAGACTCTTTTTTTTTTTTGCTGCCGGAACTTTTTCTATGGAGACAAGGTCGTTAGTAGGAAACGATCGCATGGACACAAAGTCGTTGTCTCTCTCAGGAGCAAGTGAGAGAAAGGGTCACAAAAGAAAGCTGGCTGACACTTCTTTAGGGTTATCAGCAGCTGAGGGTTCAAACAATTCTCTTACCCTGGATGTTAGAGCACAGGTTGATATCTTGAAGAGCTGCATTTCTTGGAAAGAAACTGATCGTGTTGCTGCACGTGGTGCTGCACATGCTCTAGCAGAGCTTGCCAAACATGGTGAGATTCTGTCTTTTTGGATTCTTTGTATTTTCTGTTCCCAGTTTCTGCTGTCTGTTTATCAAATTGTTGATCCTTTTTGGTCCATTGCTGTTGGGTTTTCTTCAATGATGGTGATGAGGCCTTCCTGAACTTTGATCAGTTTGTGTACCAACTAGGTATACCAAGTATTAGGGTTCCACTAATTCTCCTCTGTGGTCGAACTTCTTGCGTGTGGGGACTTAAACTGGAACATCCTGATTGCTCTGCAGAAGAGCATGTTCAAACCATAGTTGATGAAGGAGCAGTGGATGCACTCGTACCTCACCTTCATGCACCTGTTGTAGAGGAGGGTGAAGGCCCTATTGCTTGTGAACATGAGGTTGAAAAAGATGCAGCTTTTGCACTGGGACTGCTGGCAGTCAAGGTCAGCAATGTCTTTCATAGAATCTGGCCTGGCAGCAGTAGAGAGCTCAGTTTCATTAAGGATTTCTTGGAATAAAATTAAAGCTTGTGTTTTCACCTTTGTTGCAGTCTTCGCCACTTTTCTGTGGGGTCAGAGTTGTAGTTCTTGGACTAACCAATTTTGAAGGTTATCACCTTTATTCATTCTTTCCTTTTGTTGGTACAGACCACATCGAATCTTCTTCCACAAGGAGAAGGTGCCTTGCAATGTTAGGCTGAACAGGTATTAACAGTTCATATGTTTGTCTCCTACAGCCAGAACATCAGCGAATGATTGCGGATGCTGGAGCCCTTCCATTTCTTGTGGGACTGTTATGGAGACAGGGCAGTAGCTCTAACCATCGGATTGCAAATGGTGTGGTGCGTCGAGCAGCAGATGCTATAACAAATCTTGCACATGAGAATGCACATATCAAAACTCGTGTGAGGTACAGAACATTTTTAAATTTCCTTGTCAGACACATGAACCTGCATATATACTTTTGTAGGCATGTTTATTATTGGAAAAGCCATGCTGATGCATTGATTGCAGGATTGAAGGAGGTATCCCACCATTGGTGGCACTTTTGGAATCAACTGACTGCAAGGTCCAACGGGCAGCAGCTGGTGCATTGCGGACATTGGCTTTCAAGAATGAGGCTAACAAAAATCAGGTTTGGTCACAACTTTGGTTTGGTTGGTGATGGGGTCTGGTTAAGCAGTTCACCTTAGGGGTCTGACCAAGCACCTCAGATTAGAGGATAACCTCTCCAATGATGTAGATTTGACGGTATTTGTTTGCTTCCTTTATCATGGGAGCCTTGGTTGTAAAAGCATGTTACACTTTGGTTCTATGTGTTTGAAGCATGCCTTGTTCTTCAGAGTTGTACTAAGATAAGAGGAGGGGGTATGGATTGCAACTAAATAATTGAAAGTGATTACATACATCACTTGTGTCTGTAGATTGTGGAGGAGAATGCTCTGCCTACTTTAATTTTCATGCTACGATCAGAAGATGCTGGAATCCACTATGAAGCGGTATGTGAGTGATGCTTTGCTATGTGATGTGGTTGCATGTAGATGTTGCATTTCTTTTGTCTGTTGTGTTGTGTATTCTGGGTATGACAGGAGTGCATTGTCTTCCTTGTTCTATTTGCAATGATGGTAGTGTGTACATTTATATTCTATACAATGAGAGTACTATTTGAGAGCCTGTTAAGATGATATTCTCTGGCCTCTCTGACTGTCTTCCTGATTCTGCCGAGCATTTGGGTTCTTATCTGGCAGGTTGGGGTGATTGGCAATCTGGTCCATTCTTCAGTCAACATTAAGAAAGAAGTTCTTTCAGCAGGAGCACTTCAGCCTGTCATTGGCCTTCTAAGGTGCTTAATGATACACCTTTTTGAGTTCTGCATCAATCTAATTAGACATACATTACAACTGATGTCTACTTCCTTTTATAAGTGTTAGAGGCTTGTTTCCGATGCACATACCATTATGCTCACAGTAATTAAGCTTATTGCAGCTTGAATGAGGATACTGTTGGATTTCTTTTAATTAGCTATGTCTCTATGAGTGCCAGCCAACATCATGACTGAGTCTTCCCATTGCTTCTGGAAATGCAGAAGAAATTCAGGATACAGATTGTGTACAATGTTTGCCCCAGAATTAGGCAGATTAGTATGCTTCCCATCATCAGTGGCTGATGAAGTCAATAGCAAGTCATAGCAGTTAGTGACACCTAGTCATGGTGAAGGTAATGGTCTGATACTTCATGATGACACTCATAAGGTTATGACTGCACTCATTCTTGTTTTGTTATTTTGGGTTTTCCCCTGCAATCTCATAGATATGTCTTCCAGTGTCCACAAGGAATAACTATGTGCAACTAGTAAATGGTCTATCTGCGTACTCTAGTGTTGGTATAGGATTTGTTCTTTTGTTGATCTCTGAGTCCATCATAGGTGATATGGTTACTTGGGAGAAGCTTCACAAAGGTAGGCTTGGTTGAGTTGTTGCATTATATTTTCCCGTTGTTTATGTGTTCTTCTGTTGTCAGCTCAAGGTGCCCGGAAAGTCAAAGGGAGGCTGCTCTCTTGTTGGGCCAGTTTGCCACAACAGATCCTGAATGCAAGGTGTGAATCATGTGCCTCTTGCATCATGTTACATATTCTGAGTCCCAGTTCAAATAGAAGTCTACATAGAAACAGGTGATGCTAGATAGCAGTGAAGAGCCGATCAAGAGTTAAAACCTCAACCAGAGTTCCAAAAGCTAGTTTTGGTTTCTTGCATTTAAGGATATGGTGTGTACTTTCAGGTTCACATTGTCCAACGTGGGGCGGTTCGACCTCTGATAAGGATGCTCGAAGCTTCAGATCCTCAACTTCGTGAAATGGCAGCATTTGCTTTGGGTCGTCTAGCTCAGGTTCTGATAGCTGTAGCCCTGGTTTTTGCACTGACTGAGAATCTAGTGTTTCTGAGTCTGCAAACTGCTGAAATTGTAACACTTGTTCTTATAGTCCTCACAGAACACACATAATCAAGCTGGAATTGTCCACGATGGTGGGCTGAGGCCCTTGCTTGAACTTCTGGATTCGAAGAATGGATCTTTGCAGCATAATGCAGCTTTTGCTCTGTATGGCTTGGCTGATAATGAGGTGAGAACTGGACTTACATGTGTTAGGGCTACCTAGGTATTTTTAGTCACAGGATGTACTTGCTTCACCAAAAAAATTCATTCGAGTAGCTGTATATGAGCAGTTTGGACATGTACATGAAGAGGTGATATATTTACACATGATTACTTGGACATGCTCATGCTTACAGTCATTTATGGTTGAACTAGTGGTGGTGTTATTTCACTGAGTCTTTCATACTTGTGTTTTGCAGGACAATGTGTCCGATATAGTCAAGGAAGGTGGTGTTCAAAGGCTCTTTGATGGTGAACTTATTGTGCAGGTAGTTTTGTGGTGCTTACCTGCCTGTGTCTACAAGAACCATGTATAGAACCTTCTAGCTTTTGTTTTGGGTTTTTAGGAAGTGGGGTTGTATGTATATATTTTCTTAGGGCTGTGGTGTTCCTAGGACTATGATGTATGTGTATATCCAAGAAGATCGGTTTATTCCTGAGAGTCATTCAGTTGGTGGATTGCTTAGCCTTGTTGTGATATATTCTAGAATGGCAGAAAAAATTGGTAAATATTGAGTATCAACATTGAATTTACCCAGTTGTGATTTAATTCTGTCATCTGGTGCAGGCATCTAAGGACTGTGTACAGAAAACTTTGAAGAGATTGGAAGAAAAGATTCATGGAAGGGTAAGCAAATGTTTTGAGTTTTTTGGGTGTTCAGATTAAGATACCTGTAGCAAGATTTGTAGAGAGGGGAGTGCAGACATTGATTCTCCCTGAGTTGCACTGGTTCTGTTTCAGGTACTAAAGCATCTGCTTTACCTCATGCGTTTAGCAGACAAAGTTGTCCAGAGAAGGGTTGCCATAACACTTGCACACCTATGTGCTGCTGATGACCAGCGCATCATTTTTATTGAGAACAATGGCAAGTGCTCAATTTTGTACGAGTGAATTCCATTGCTGCTGCTGTAAATACAGTAGAGAAAAGCATCATCTATTGCATGTCTATACAGTGCTGTCTCTTACAAAGACTTGTGTTGTCATTACAGGAATGGAGGTGCTGTTGGAAATGCTAACTTCATTCACAAACCCCAAACAGCAATGTGATGGTGCCCTTGCATTATGCACATTGGCTAAGAAAGCCACAGCACTCTCACCTATTGATGTGGCCCCTCTACCACCAACACCACAGGTTTGTGACTTGGTTTCTTTCCATATTTCATTTTCCAATTTCCCATTTTGATTTTCTAGTTAACTCTGGTAATGACTGGCATCTAGTTCTAATGTAGCAACAAGATGGCAACCCAAGCCACAATGTTTCTTCTCTGTCTGGGAACCAAAATGTGCTCACATTTCATAGCTGTACATTGGAAAAGTTACTGGTTCTTGGACTTGGCTGCTAGGCCTTTCTGTAGAGTGTTCCTCAAACAGTCTTTCAGAGTTGGGCACAAGACTGTTTTAGCAATTTCTGATGCATGACATGGCATGGCATGTCTGTGTGTTAGTCTGGTCCCGATGGTTTTGTGCTTGTCTTTATCCTCTGTCAAGTCCTTAGTGATAATTCGTGTGGTAATGGATGTTTTTGCATTGATGGACGTGGAACAGGTCTATTTGGGTGAGCAGTATGTCAACAGCAGTACCCTCTCAGATGTTACGTTTCTTGTAGAAGGTGTGATTCTGTGCACTGCATTGCTTCTCAACAGTTACCAATACTCTTTAATGGTAGCAAAAGTGGCATGAAGGAACAAACTGTCAAAATAGTGATTCTTTAGAGCCTTCTTCTGGTATGTATAGAAGTACAGTAGTGGTTGCTTGCATTTTCACATTCCAATCATTCCAAGATAGAAAGTGTTGTGTAAAGATGGTGATGTGGTTGCAGGAAGGCGATTCTTTGCACACAGGATTGCGTTGTTGGCTTCATCTGATGCATTCCGTGCCATGTTTGATGGTGGCTACAGGGTAGACTTCATCACTTGTTGCTACATTTGCAAATCATCTTGTTTTGCATAGTATAATACATGTTTGGCCGATGGTTTACAAATCTCCAGAGTTTGCACATCGTGTTAAATTTTGGACATGGATGCAGTTGGCTGCGATGTCACTGTGACGGATGTAACTCCTAGCTTTTATCACAAAAGCAGAATTGAATCACAATATCAGAGAGGTTGGTGAGGCAGTTGTCCAGGGCGGAGATTGACCACTGGTTGATGCTAATTGCAGGAGAAGGAAGCCAAGGATATTGAGATTCCCAACATAAGCTGGAAAGTTTTTGAATTGATGATGAGGTACATGACTCTTTGTTTTTGTACCATCATTTCCTCTTTTCTCATGCTAGTGCAGATGGTTGTATCAGGATTTTTTATCTACATAAAATTGTACTAGCCTGGCCTCTAGGCTATTAGGTCTTATGCATATTTTCTTAGTATTGCAGGGTTTAGTTGCATGCACTCACTGTTGCGATACCTTGGAGGTTTTGTTGTGGAGAGTTCGCTTTAATCTCATAGATAGGTTTCAGTGGCTTTAGTGGATGTTCTGGATCCAAGTAGCCATGAGGGGGGTGCTTAAAGGATATGTTCAGGGTGGAGGCCCCAACCCCTAACCACTGCCCTCTATGTAGGCCTCTCCAAGCCTTCAGCTTGATGCTTGCTTGTACAGGGACAAGCTAAAATGAAATGAAGCCCTCCGAATCATGTTGGAGTTTGAATGAGGATACTAATCACCTTTTTTATTTAGCCATGTCTCTGGAACAGTAGCCAGCATCATGATTTGAGTCCTCCTGTAGGTTCTGGAAATGTGATAGAAACTCAGGACCAGATTGCAGGCAGATTATTTTATACTTTTCTACAACTACCAGCAGGAGCTGATGAAGTCAGTAGGTGGTCATGGCAGCTCATGACTGCTATTCATGATGAGGGTGATGGTCTGACACTTAGTGATTCCCAGTTTATGACAACACTCGTTGTCTTGTTACCTTCAAAGTGTTGTCATGGAGTTTTTTCTGCAATCTCATAGATATATGGTATTGCAGGGTTAATCTATTCATGCTTGCCTTTGCACATTGTGGTTGTACCCAGGTGTATCTACACAGGTACAGTTGACGTAACACCAGACGTTGCACAAGACCTTCTGCGGGCTGCAGATCAGTATCTTCTAGAAGGACTGAAGCGCCTATGCGAGTATGCCATAGCCCAGGTAAGTTTTATGGAAGCCATTACCTACCTCATGTGAAATTTGGATGTAATCAAGGACAAGAGTTTCCTTTTTAGGTGAGTTGGATATCCATCTGCATTTTTCTGACTGGTGGGTGGACCTTGCACCTTATTTTCTTCCTGTCTCTACACTGCTTGTGGTCATGAAAATTAGGGTTTTCTGTTTACTTTAAGTTGATTTCCTGTGTCTCGATTTGTGGTTGCAGGATTTGACGGTGGAGAATGTTGCAAATGTCTATGAATTAGCAGAGGCATACCATGCTCTGTCCCTGCGACACACTTGTGTTCTATTCATTTTGAAACAACATGAACAGATGAGCAACATAACAGGGTAAGTAGTGACAACTTTAGTGGATATGGTGTTGCAAGGCATGTTTGTTGCAGCTCTCTAATCCACTTTTATAGCTCAAATGCATTCCAATATGGATTCTGAAAAGAGTTTGTTACTCTGCAACAGGTATCCAGCATTGACTCAACGGATAGTACCTGAAATACGGGACTATCTGCACAGAATTTTGCGACCTCAACCTCCTGTCTCTCCAGAACTTTGACTTATTGTAGAGCATCCTTGACATGGGTACACATTTTGAGTTTCTTGCTTTTTGGGTCCCCACTTGTTTTATGCAGGGCCCAAGGTTGCTGTGAAGGTAGTGTCGTGGTAAACCATTCTTTTGGTACTTCACCTCCCTTGTCTCACTCAGTGATGAGAAAATATGATGTCTCCAAAGAGAAGTGTCAATTTGATTGTTTGTTAATCCCAAGGGGTGCAGAGTGGCTGAACCCTTCGTTGGGCAAGTTGGGAATCCCCAGCCTGTATACATTGTACCATTTATTGAGCAACAATGCCCATGAGCAAAGCCTGCAGTCTCATTGTCATGAGTTACAAAAATCTCCTAAAACCTGCACCTGCACCAGGAAATGCATGGCAGTCTTTTATATTTTCAGGAGAGAAGAATCCAACAACTCGCAGGGGGAGAAAGTGAAAACATTGGATGACAACTAATTGTATGAGGGCTGCTTGTGAGATTGAGAGCCAACACTAATGAAACTAACAGTCATACACATGAAAACATG
>Ga0116228_10006319_pt1 | contig 10587 bp, 7 predicted proteins | sample S1TSphfallax_2_FD_89694 | JGI IMG/M metagenome (GOLD analysis project Ga0116228, IMG submission 89694) | Host-associated microbial communities from peat moss isolated from Minnesota, USA - S1T2_Fc - Sphagnum fallax MG | ecosystem: Host-associated > Plants > Peat moss > Unclassified | place: USA... | reverse complement strand
GCCGGCGCCCCTTTCAAGACCTGTTGCGCGGCGTTGCGGCCGGCGACGCCCATGACGCCGCCGCCCGGATGACACCCGGCGCCGCACAGGAACAACCCGGGCACGGGCGTGCGGTATTGAGCCGCGCCCGGCACCGGCCGGACCATCAAGAACTGGTCGAACGCCAGATCGCCCTGATGCCAATGGCCGCCGCTCGATCGGAATTCGCGCTCGAGATCCGGCGGCGTGAGCAATTCCGTGGCGATCACGCTGTCGCGCAAGCCGGGCGCAAGCCGTTCCAACGAGCCGAGCACCGTCTCGAGCAGACGCGCGCGCCCTCCCTCCCAACCCTCTTTGAGCGCATACGGAACGTACTGCACGATGGCCGACACGACGTGCTGCCCGGCGGGCGCCAGCGACGGATCATTGATGGTCGGCACCGTGATTTCCATGATGGGCAGGGAGGAGAATTCGCCGTACTTGGTGTGGTTGTAGGCATGCTCGACAAAGCCGAGCGAGGGTGCGTGCAGCAACCGACCGCTCAACTGCTGCGCGCTCAAGCCCGTGAATACCGGACTGCGCTTCAGCGCCAGATGCAGCTTCGCCGCCAGTCCGCGCGCGCGGATGTGATTGACCCGGCGCACGAAGCCGGTATCGAGGTGCCGAGGACCCACCAATTTTAGGAAGGTGGTTTTCGGATCGGCGCTCGATATCACGCTGCGGGCGCGGAACTGCTCGCCGCTCTCCAGTGTTACGCCAGTCGCGCGATCATCGGCGATCAAAACGCCGGCCACCGGCGCACCGGTACGCACCGTGGCCCCGGCGGCGCCCGCGGCCGAGGCCAATGCGTCGCTCACCGCGCCCATGCCGCCGACCGGCTGCGACAGCCCTGCGCCACCCGCGGCGCACTCGGCGGCAAGCCGATACAGCAAGGTCAACACGGTGCCGGGCGAGCGCGGGCCAAAATTCGCGCCCAACACGGCGTCGAAGGCCAAGGCACCCTTGAGCAGGTCGGATTCGAAATGCTCTTCCAGCAAGTCGTGCACGTTCATGCCGCCGATGCGCAGCAGCTCGCGCATGTCACGCTTGCCGAGCTTGCGCACCGCCCAGCCGAGCTTGAGCAGCGCGAGGCGATCGCCCCAATCCTCCGTGCCGAGGCGCGGCGGCACCGTCGAGAACAGGGGAATGAGCGCTTGCGCCAGACGCCGCATGCGCTCTTGGTAGGCCTGGAATGCCATCGAGTCCGCCGCCGACAAGCCCTCGCCCAAGAGCGCTGGCGCCGCGCCGTCACTGACGGCGGTGGTCGGCATTTTCGTGGCCGCAAAGCGCAGTCCATGCGATTCGAGTTTCAGATCGCGCTGCAGCTGCCCCGGCATGAGATGCAGCAGGTGCGCGCCGGCGGAGACGCGAACGCCCGGCGCGAATTCGCGCGTGCCCGCTGCACCGCCGATGCGATCCGCGGCCTCCAGCACCAACACCTTGCGGCCGGCACGCGACAGCGTGGCCGCGCACACCAGGCCGTTATGCCCGGCGCCGATGACGATGGCGTCATACGTGGTGGCGGCCGCCGTTGACATTAGTGCAGCCTCTTCAAATCGCGCAGCACCGCGCGTGCGGCATTGGCGCCCGGGGCGCCCATGACGCCGCCGCCGGGATGGGTGCTGGAACCACACATGTACAGTCCCTTCACGGGTGCCCGGTATTGCGCATAGCCCGGTACCGGGCGGTTGAAGAGGAGCTGATCCATGGTCAGTTCGCCCTGGAAGATATTTCCCTCCGTCAGCCCCACCTCGTTCTCGATATCCCACGGCGTGCGGATCTCCGCATGCAGGATCAGGCTTTTGAAGTTCGGACTCTGTTTCGCGATGGTGTCAATCACGGTATTGCCGAAGGCCTGACGCTTCTCGGCCGTCCATGCGCCGTCGGACAGTTCGTACGGGCAGTACTGCACGAACACGGACATGTAGTGCTTGCCGTCGGGCGCCATGGTGGGATCGATTTGCGACGGGATGAGCATGTCGATGTAGGGCGCGCGCGACCAGCGGCCGTCCTTCCAATCATCATAGGCGCGCTCCATCATCTCCAACGTGTCGGTGACGTGCATGTCACCGCGCAGCGACGGACAGCCGGGAGGAATCGCCGGGAAGTGTGGCAGTCCGTCCAGGGCAATATTGAGCTTGCCGGAGGATCCGCGGATCTTGAAGTTCTTCACCTGGGTCAAGAATTCCGCGGGCAGATCCTTCGGATCCATGGAGGTGAGGAACGTGCGGCGTACGTCCATGTTGGACACCACCAGCGCTGCGCTGATCTCCTCGCCGCCTTTGAGTACGACGCCGGTCGCGCGGCCGTTGCGCACCAGGATTTGTTCCACCGGCGCCGCGGTGCGAATCGTGCCGCCGCTTGCCTGGAAGGAAGCGCCGAGCGCCTTGGACACGGCGCCCATGCCGCCGCGGGCGAAGCCCCAGGCGCCGACGGTATCGTCGATGTCGCCCATGTAATGATGCAACAACACGTACGCGGTGCCGGGCGAGCGCGGACCCAACGCCGTGCCGATGATGGAACTGCCGGCGAAATGCGCCTTGACGATTTCGCTCTCGAAGTATTCGTCGAGAAAATCCGCCGCGCTCATGGTCCAGAAGCGCAGCGTGTCGTACATGCGCTGCTCGCCCATGCCGTGGAAGCGCTTGCCGAGGTAGAGCAGTTCCTGGATGTCGCGTGGCTTGAAGGAAGTCGGGTCGGGCGGCTCGCGCATGAGCAGCGGCTTGATGAACTTGCACTGGCGCATCACATCGCGCGAGTAGCGATCGTAGGCCTCCGCGTCGCGCTTTGAATGCCGCGCGATCTCGCGTCGCAGCGCATCGTGGTTGTCGTACAGGGCCAGATGCCCGCCGTCCTGCATCATGGTCACGCCCCCATCGTAGGGAATGATTTGCAGACCGTATCTCGGCAATTCCAGCGTGCGCATGATTTCCGGGCGCAGCAGGCTGCACACGTACGAGCAATTCGAGTACGTAAAATCCGGGTAGAGCTGCCGGCTGACCGCGGCGCCGCCGATGTACGGCTCGCGTTCCAGCACCAGAACTTTCAGTCCCGAGCGCGCCAGATAGCAGGCCGTCACGAGGCCGTTATGTCCGGCCCCGACGATGATGGCATCGAGCCCGCTCAAGCCCGCACTTTGCGGGAGGCGCCCGTCGATTTCAAGGTGGCGTCGACCGCAATCTCGAAAGCCCGCAGCGTGTCGCTCAGGCACTCGGCATCGTGCGCGGCCGAGACGAACCAGGGTTCGCGGGAGTCCGGCTCGCACAACACGCCTTCATCGTGCAACACCTGCGCCATTGCATCGTAGAAGGAATAGTCGCTGCCCTTCCAGTCGCGATAGTTGCGCGGTGCTTGTTGGGCAAAGTACAGGCCGCTCATCGAGGGGTGCCCGACGAAGCTGTGCGCGATGCCGCGCGCGCTCAAGGTGGCGCGCATGCCGGCACGCAGGCGGGTGCCGTAGTCGGCGATGCGCTCCAGTGCGTCGGTTTCATCGAGGATTTGCAGCGTCTTTTCCGCCGCCGCGAGCGATACGGAATGCGCCGTGTAGGTGCCGCCGTGCGCCACGCCCTGGCCGATCTTGCGCATGATGTCCGCGCGTCCCGCCAGCACCGAGATCGGATAGCCGTTGCCCACCGCCTTGGCGAAGGTGCACAGATCGGCTTTGATGCCGTACAGCTCTTGTACCCCGCCGCGCGCGACGCGAAAGCCGGTCTTGACCTCATCGATCAGCAAGACCACGCCGTGCTTGTCGCAGAGTCCGCGTGCCGCACGCAGGTATTCCGGCTCCGCCGCTATGCCCAAGCAGTTGCCCATGATCGGCTCGATCAGCATGCAGGCGATACGATGCGCATGGCGCTTCAGGACATCCTCGAGCTGATTGGCGTCATTGGCCTGGACGAAGTGCGCAAAGCTTCGCGTGCTGACGGGAATGCCTTCGCTGTACGGGCGAACTTCCGGATCGCCGACCTGCGACCACTTGTCCATGGGCGTGAACCACATGGCCGCATCGAACAGACCGTGGTAGCCGCCTTCCAGGATCACATAGTCATCCTTGCCGGTGTAGGCGCGCGCGACGCGCAGACCCGCCATCACCGCTTCGGTGCCGGAATTCGAAAAGCGCACCAGCTCGGCCGCCGGTACCATCTTCGAGATGCGGTTGGCCACGGTGAATTCCCGCTCCGTCGACAGTGCAAACACGCCGCCGACCTCCATGCCCTCGCGCGCTGCGCGGTCAACTTCCGGATGTGCATAGCCCAAGATCGCCGGGCCATAGCCCATGCGATAGTCCACATAGACGTTGTCGTCGATGTCCGTAATGCGCGCGCCACGGCCGTGCTTCACATAAATGGTGCGCCCCTCGCCCCAATAGCGGAAATTGGAGGCGACCCCCAGAGGCAGGCGAGTGACGGCTTTTTCGAAGTGCGCGTTACTATTGGTCAGTTTTCTGGCCATGGGGAACTCCTCGGGGTTAGTTATATGATCATATAACAAACAGGGTCGCGGCGGCCATCTCCAAATGCGACATGCCGGCCTTTCTGCTGCAGATACAGGGGATTCGCCAGAGTCGCGTGGCCGACTTGCCAAGCGGGACCCTCCGGGCATACATTAAACATCCATATAAGGGACCACCCATGACTACTGTTTCGAGCGCGACCATGGACCACGCGCCTGCCGCGGGCGCGGTAGCAGCCGCCACTGCGGGCGTGGCCCCCGCCTCGGCGCTGCCGGCATGGGTCTACCACAACGCCGAATTGACGCGCTTGGAGTTACAGCGGGTGTTGCTGCCCAGCTGGCAGATCGTCTGCCACGTCAATTCCATACCCAAATCCGGCGACTATCAGACGCTCGATGTCGGCCCCGAGAGCGTCATCGTGATCCGCGATCGCGACGGCGTGATTCGTGCCTATCACAACGTGTGTCGCCACCGCGGGGCACGGCTATTGGACGGTGCCGGCACCTGTCCCGGTACCATCACCTGTCCGTATCACGGCTGGACCTACCGGCACGACGGCGGCCTGATCGGCATGCCGGTGCGGGAGAGCTTTCCCGGCCTGGACCGCTCGGCGCACGGCTTGCGTCCGGTGCGCGTCGACTGCGCCTTTGGCTTCGTGTTCGTGTGTCTCGCCGGGAATCCGCCACCGCCGGCCCAGAGTTGGGGACATCTCGCCGAGCGTTTTGCCGCCTACCGCACCGAGGAGATGGTGCCCCTTGGGCCGATCAGCGAGGAGATTTGGCCGGTCGATTGGAAGATCGCGATGGACAATTACCTCGAGTCCTATCACGTGCCGGTAGGCCACCCGGGCCTGTATCGCATGTTCACGCCCGACTACGAAGATCAAGAGTCGGTTCCCGGTGGAATCGCGTGCGGCACGAGTTGGATGCGCGAGCAGGAATCGCCGCGTTGGTCGGAGCGGCTGTACCAGCGCATGATCGGCCAGGTTGCGACGCATCTACCGGAGGACATTCGACGCTGCTGGCGTTTCTTCAGCGCGCTGCCCAATTTGGGGATCGACATATATCCCGATCAGATGGATTTCTTCCAACTGCTGCCGGATGGGCCGGGCCGCGTCCGCGTCCGCGGCGGGGTCTTCGGACTGCCGGATACGCGCCGTGAGATGCGCGCGGTTCGTTACCTGAGTTCGCGCATCAATTCCGCAGTGAATAACGAAGACAAATGGTTGTGCTCGCGCGTGCAGCGCGGACTCGCTTCCTCGAGCTACAAGCCCGGTCCCTTGTCGGAACTTGAGCGTTGGATGCTGGAATTTCATAATTTGCTGCGCGAGAGAATTCCCGAATTCAAACTGGACTCGGCGCCGCAGCACTTCGCGCCGTAGGTGGCCTGTTGCGGGAGAGAGTCTAGAAATCGCCCGCCGGCTCCTCGATGCCCATCACCGGCAACAGGGCGAGTAATTGTCGATGAAAGGCCGACACGTGCGCGCCGCGCACGTGCGAGGCCTGATGGCCTAGATTGACCATGCCCCGCTGGATGGACTCGGCGACGCCCACGCCGGATGCGCGCTCGATCGCCCACAGCCGGCCTGCGAGGTATTGCGCCGCGAGCGCCGGGCCGTCGGCGCCGCACCAGGTGTACCCATGGCGGCGCAGCGATGAGCGCCCGGGGCCGATGGGAAGGATTTGCAGCAGCGTCCATCCGTCGGGCCGCACACTCACCCAGTGATTGGGCGCGAGAAAGTGTTGCCGGGCGGCCGCCGGACTGTGCCTGGTGAGAAGCTCGTAGCTTCTTGCGCTCCAGCCTTCCATCGGCGGCGATGTGCCCCAACCTAAAACGAGTTCCACCACGACTTTCCAATCCGCGGCGATCGGCGTATCCGCGCGAACCGGCAACACGCGCGCCCCCGGTGCGATCTTTAGCTCCGGCCAGGGATCCGCAAAGCCGGCGCCGGGCAGGCGATCGGCGGAACGTACCAGCACCAAATCCCCGGCTTGAGTCACGTGCATGGGCAGCAAATCGATGTCGCCCTGCGACGCGATCCCGTCCAGCCCGAAACTCAAGGCATGCACGGTGCATTGAATGTCCTGCAGCCGCCCGCGGCCCGGCGCGATCAGGGCGTGCGGCGCCGCCGGGCAGCTGTTGCGAAACGCCCGCAACCCGCCGTCACTCGCGCGCACGATCAGCGCCCGGTCGAAACCGAGATCGCTGCTGACGAAATCGCCGATCCCTTCGAGGTCTGCGCGATGTGCGACGAATTGCCAGGCGTTTTGAAAGATATGTTCCCGCTCCATCGCAAAGAGGCGGGCGCTGTCGTAAGTCCAAAGGCAGGGCGCGACCGCGGCACCGTTGGCCGCGTCCGCGGATGAAGCATTGAATTGGCCGGGGAAAACGGACCGCAGGTACGCCATGGCGCGCTCCCGGGCGGCCGCCCGGTCTATGTCCGCCTCGTCCTTGAAGGCGAAATCCTGCCAGAGCATTTCGAGCACGCCGATCAGACCGAGCGCGACGGCATCGGCATCGAGATGCGCAAGACCGGATTTCAGGATCACGCGCTCGATGAGCTCGCGCACCAGCACCGCAAAGCCCTCGTCCTTCTGCCCACAAATATCGTAGTATTCTTGCCGTGAACTTGCCTCGCCCCAGAACGAATACCAAACGGAAACCTTGCGTGGACTGGCAAGGTCGGGGTCCAGGTACAGCTCGACCAAGAGCTTCAAGCCTGCGACGGGCTTGTCCTTGAGGCGCGAGACCGGGGCCAGCACCCGCTCCTCGAACTCGGTCGCGAGGAATTGCAGCGATGCGACCAGCATCGCGGCTTTCGATGCGAAGTAGAAACGCACGATGCCCGGCGACATTTTCGCAATCGTCACGACCTTCTCCACCGTCGTTCGTGAGGGTCCGTAGGTGTGCAGCGCGGAGATGCACGCCTCGATCAACCGCTGGCGCTGGCGGCTATGGGTGTGCTTCTGCTTAGGTCGCGGCATGCGGGGTTGAGCTCATGTTGACGGCGCGACTCGCATGGTTTTCCAGGCGTGGGAAATGGCTGATCATTCTGCCGCCGCTCTTGTTTCTGTTCGTCTTCTTCCTCATCCCGTTCGCATTTGCCCTGAAGATCAGCTTCGCGGACATCGCGGTCCGGGTGCCGCCATTCACCGATATTCTAACCGTCGGGCCCGGCTCGCACATCAATCTCGACCTCAATCTCGGCAATTTCAAGTATTTGTTCAGCGACGACGTCTATGGTCTTTCCTACCTTTATTCGCTCGAGACGGCTTTCTTTTCGACCTTGATTTGCCTGGGGTTGGGTTATCCGATGGCCTACGCCATCGCGCGAACCAAGAAGAGCACGCAGAGCATATTGCTGCTGGTCATCATCCTGCCTTTTTGGACCTCGTTTCTGCTGCGCGTCTATGCGCTGGAGGGGATCATCCGGGAGAGCGGCCTGCTCAACACGGCCTTGCTTCGGCTGGGTTTGATTCATCAGCCGTTGCAGATCATGCACACCACCTTCGCGGTGTATCTTGGCATCATTTATTCGTATCTGCCTTTCATGGTGCTGCCGCTGTTCGCGACGCTGGAGAAGCTCGATCATTCGTTGCTGGAAGCGGCCGGCGATCTGGGAAGCCCGCCGTGGCGGGCTTTCCTCGAGGTCACGCTGCCCTTGTCGGTGCCGGGCATCATAGCCGGATCCATGCTGGTGTTCATTCCGGCTATCGGTGAATTCGTGATCCCGACGCTGCTCGGAGGCCCCGATAATCTGATGATCGGCAGGGTGCTCTGGGATGAATTTTTCGGCAACCGCGACTGGCCGGTGGCCTCAGCCGTCGCGATCGCCTTCTTGGTGCTGTTGGTCGGCCCGATCGCGCTGTACCAGCATTACAGCACCAAACAGTTGGAGAGCTGATGCAGGCGCGCATCTCGCCTTTGCCCATCACGATCCTCGGCATCGGGATCGCCATTCTTTACCTGCCGATCCTGGTGTTGATCGGCTATTCCTTCAATGCCTCGGCCTTGGTGAGCGTGTGGGGCGGCTTCTCGACCCAGTGGTATACGCAGCTGTTGCACAACGATCAGATTTTGGATGCGGCGTGGCTGTCGCTGCGGATCGGCGTGGTCGTATCGACGCTGTCGGTGCTGCTCGGGACCTTGGCGGCGGTGTCGCTGGTGCGCTTCCGGCAATTCCGCGGCCGCCTGCTGCTCACCGGCATGGTGAATGCACCGCTGGTGATGCCTGAAATCGTGACCGGCATTACGCAGCTGTTGTTGTTCATCTCCATGCTGCATCTGTTCGGGTGGCCGCATCGCGGCTTCACCACCATCGTCATTGCCCACGTTGCTTTCTGCTCCGCCTATGCAGCCATCACGATCCAATCGCGGCTGGCCGGCGCCGACCGTTCCCTGGAGGAAGCCGCGATGGATTTGGGGGCAGGCCCGGTGGGCGCGTTTCTCGATACCACCTTACCCGCCATTGCACCGGCGCTCATCTCCAGCTGGCTGCTGAGCTTCACGCTGTCCCTCGATGATCTGGTGATCTCCAGTTTCGTCTCCGGCCCCGGCGCCAGCACTCTGCCCATGGTGATCTTCTCGAAGGTGAAGCTCGGCGTCACACCCGATGTCAACGCGCTCGCCAGCCTGATCATCTGCGCCGTCGGTGCCTGCGTGCTGCTGGCGGGATATCTGATGCAGCGCGCCGAGCGGCAGCGGAACCTTGAGATCGCAGAGGCGGGATAGGGGGCCGCGAGACAACGAAAAAGACAGTTGTCTCGCGGCCCCCTATCCCGCCCGGCAAGACACTGCACCGGTCGACATCTTGGCGTCGAAGAACTGGGGCGCGGTGGTGTGGGGCGGCCCGTGCTTCGATTGGGGGTGAGGGTCAGCCTGACGGCACTGCTGCCTTTTCGTGCCGTCAGGCTGACCCTCACCCCCAATGGTTTGCGAGCCACCCAACACCACCGCGCCGCCCGTTATTTCGCCGTCTTGATGCGCGTCCAGGTCCGCGTTCTGATGCGCTCGGTCGCGGCACTGACTTCGGAGGTGCGGTAGAGCCGTGCCTCGACTTGCGGCGTCGGGTACAACGTGGGATCGTTCAAGATGCTCGGCGACACGAGCGGGCGCGAGGCGAGGTTGTCGTTGCCGTAGAAAATGCTGTTCGAGATTTCGGCAATCACGTCCGGGCGCAGAATGAAATTGATGAAGGCATAGGCGGCCTCGGGATGCGTGGCGCCCCGCGGGATGAGCAGCGAGGAGAATGTCTGATTGGCGCCTTCCTTGGGCACGGTGAAGGCGAGATTGACGTTCACGCCGACCGCCTTGGCGCGAGCATGCGCGAGCGCGTAATCGCTGGACCACGACATGGCGATGCACAGTTCTTGATTCGCGAGCCCGTTCATGAACTCGGACGAATCGAAGGATCGAACATACGGCCGGACCTTGAGCAGCATCTTTTCTGCCGCCTTGTAGTCTTCCGGTTTGGTCGTATTGGGGTCAAGTCCGAGATACGCGAACGCCAGCTGCAGCACGTCCTCGGCCGAATCGACGAAGGTGACGCCGCAGTCGGCAAATTTTGCCACCACCTCGGGTTTGAAGATCATATCGAGGCTGTCGACCGGCGCATCGGGCATACGCGCGCGAATCTTGTCGACGTTGTAAGCGAAGCCGTTGATGGAATGCAGGTAGGGGACCGCGTGCGCGTTACCGGGATCGTATTCCGATTGCAGCGCGAGAATGCGGGGATCGAGATTCTTCCAGTTAGGCAGCTTCGATTTGTCGAGCGGCAGGTACACGTCCGCCTTGATCTCCCGGCTGAAGAAGTCCGTGGAGGCGCTGACGACGTCGTAGCCGGAGTCGCCCGCCAGGAGGCGGGCCTCCATGGTTTCCTCGGCGTCGTAGACGTCATAGACCACCTTGATACCGGTGAGCTTCTCGAACTGCGAAATGGTGTCCGGTCCGATGAAGTCGGTCCAGTTGTAGACGTACAGCAGTTTCTCTTCGGCCGTGGCAGCGAGACCGCTTAGACCGAAGCACAATAGCGTGGCGATGGCGAGTTGTTCGAACTTGAGAAGAGGCACGCTTCAGTTTAGCAACGTTGGCGCGGCGCGCGAGAGCCCGGTCGGGTC
>Ga0116228_10006317_pt1 | contig 10589 bp, 13 predicted proteins | sample S1TSphfallax_2_FD_89694 | JGI IMG/M metagenome (GOLD analysis project Ga0116228, IMG submission 89694) | Host-associated microbial communities from peat moss isolated from Minnesota, USA - S1T2_Fc - Sphagnum fallax MG | ecosystem: Host-associated > Plants > Peat moss > Unclassified | place... | reverse complement strand
AGGACTTAATTAAGGACCTCTCTGCTTAGGGTTCTACATTGCCCCCTCAGAAACAGCCAGTAGCAAAAGCAGCCGTCCGGTAGGCCGCGGAGCCGTAGGTGGTAAGCTGCTGCGGCTCGCGGTTTTGCGGCTATGCAGACCTAAACGGCAAATGCGGTAAGCTGCGACCACTCGCGGTTTGCGGCTTCGTAGAACTGAAGCACAAACACAAGGAAGGAAGAGGGAGGAGGAGGAGGAGGAGGAAGGTCTTGTCTGTGTACTCTCTCGTTTGTTGTTGGTGTTGTCTCCTGCTTTCTCTACAAGCACGTCTGAATACCGGAGGGAGGGAGAGAGGTCTGCAAACGGACGGGAATGGCAGGGGAAGAGGATGATAGATATGCCGCAGATTGGCGGGATTCGCCACCGCCGCGTTCCAGGTCATCTCGAAGAGTTTCAGAAGACGGTGGACGAGAAGGAACTCCCGTAGATGTGAGGGACGGGAGGGAGAATGGCGATCGTTACAGAGAGGTACGTACTACATGTTCGTAAACCAAAGAGCCGTGTCCATTCTCACTTTCCCCGCATACCGATGCCTGATTACGTTTGTCTCTAAAGACTCTTTGTGAGTTGAGGGACTGAGGATACTTTAGAAAATTGAGCTTCTGAAGGAATCAATTGTTGTTAGGAGTTTCTGCAGTGTGTTTTGTTGTTTCCTATCGTCCCTCCCGTTTTATATGAGCGTATTTTTTCCTCCTGAGTCAGCAGTTTTCGGAGTCGTGTTTTTTTCGGAACCCCTGTTTCGTAGGAATAGGCTAGGGCATGCATTGTGCCGGGTTTGCAGATTTTATAATCACTTGTTGCAATGAAGGCTGGCATATTTCTTTCTCTGTAGTGTCGGCCTCGGCTGGAGGTTTGCATTTCCCCCTTTCGCATGCCTGTTCCTGTGAAACTAGGTCCGGTTGCACTGAATCGATGTTTACTCGACCAGAGAGACGTGTTCTTGAATGAACCACTACAAACAACTTCTGATCCTTTACCATGTGCAACTATTGTAATGTCCAAAGTAATGGATCTTGTCACATGGCCTGTGTAGGAAAATGACCTAGATGCCTTTGTTATGGAGCTATGAACATGTGCTTTGGACCTGTGGCCATACAAGAAGGAGATGAGGTTGGAGAGGGGACAGTTTGGGATGGTTGATGTCTAGGGGTTTGAGATGTTTGGAAAAACAAGTGAAATCAGAAAATCACAGCAGGTCTAGTTGCAGTTCTGGCTCTCTAGTTGGATTTGCAGTTACCGTATGATGACTTTTGGGATCAACTTATGAATGCTGAGAGTATACTAGGGTTCAATAGTTCACAGTTTTATGAGCAGGCGATGAGCTAGAATGGTGTCATGTCTTTCAGAACTTTGCAGCATGCTCCTATGGATGTCACAAGCAGGTTCACAACCCTACTGGTGCCATTCATGCCAAAATGAGGTGGAGTTTATGTTTCAAAGCTGCATTCAGCATTCTGATGCCATCTTTGATGTCATTCTTGTTGCTGCAGCATTTGCAATTGTCACATCACATGTTTCTCAGAACATCGGAGAGGCATCATGATACTTGACGTCCCCTGACTAAATCATCTGGCACAAGTAAAGACTCCAAGCTCAAGCAATAAGTAGGGGATTGAGGACCAGTTGCTTTGCAGCCTGACATTGACAAGCTGTGAGAGCCTGTCCTAAAGCAAGTAGATGTTAGCTGATTTTGCAGTTGATTGCTTTTATCCTGTGAGTGAATCTAATCTATCTATAAATATGTATGCTTTTCTTGCAGCGACCTGGTCGGGAAGATGAGAAGACCAAGGACAGAGGCAGAGATGATGGAGGTGGCCATGGACATAGAGATCGGCACCGGAGGGATGATCGTGACCGTGATAGAGACAGAGGTGAGAGGGATCGGCGCCGCCGTGAAGATAGTGACAGGGGAGACAGGGTTGATCGAGACAGGTCAGAAATGTGATAATTGCTATGGTCTGGGCAATTATACAGTGTCAACTGGTGTCCAATGTATTTTGGTATATACATGATACTACATTTTGTTGAGGATAGGTTCAGGTTGCCAGAGGCTCTAATCAAGTTTAGGCCTCTTTAGGTCATAGGTTTAGATGTTTGCCTGTACAGGGGCAAGCTAAAAAGGAATGAATACCTCACAATCTTGTTGCAGCTTGAGTGAGGATACCTCTGTACAGATTATTGCATAATTGTTTGCCTGAAATTTTGAGCAGGTTATTTTTCACTTATCTACACCCACTGCTCGGAACTGATGAAGTCAGTGGGTATAATGGCATCTAGTCACTGCCATTCAATAAGTGAAGCCAATACTTTGTGAAACTCACAAGTTTATGAATGCTCTCATTTTTGTCGTGTTTATTGTGGTTTGGTCTGAAGTGACACAAGAGTACAATTCAAAGTGTTATTGTAGAAATCCTCTGCAATAAGAAATAATTTGCATGCTTATACTTTAATATGTGGGCATGGAGTATCTCAGTAGGCGACAGGAGCATGAGCGTGATCGAGAACGAAAGCACAGGCATCGATCCTCATCACTTTCTCGGGATCGGCGTTCACGTTCTCGGTCACCGTCGAGGGATCGGCGAAGGTACATTACTGAGACATGTCTAGTTTTTTCAGAGATTGTATTTTATGTCTGGTGACTTAATGCAAAACAATGCTCTTTCAATGAAAAGTAAAAATTATGTGTGGACCCACATTAATAGTACAATAGACCCCAGCCAAAGCTAGTGTGACTAATAGCCTCTCGCTTCCAATAGAGGAGGCTATCAGTCACACTAGCTTGATTACTTTGTGTTATTGTAGTAATCCAACAAAGTTGTCAATAGTGGAGCCTCTCGCTTCCAATAGAGGGCCAATAGTCAAAGTTGGATTACTACAATAACACAAATTACCGTCAGTTTGCAGAGTATACTTCACAATTGCAGTATCCATTTTTGTCTAAAGAAGCTCATGGTTGTGGACATGGCTGAGAAATGTATTTTGTCGTCATGTTGTGTTGATCTTGACCAGCAAGCGTACCAGTGGTTTTGATATGGCACCCCCGGGTGCTAATGTTGTTACAGCAGGGGCAGTACCAGGTGAGTAATATTTGGATGCTTCTGTTTTTGCTCTATAGCATAGTTTAGAAGATGGAAATGCTGTTCATTATCTGGTCATTAGCTTCTCTTATGCTCCTGTTAATGAATGTTCTTGTGGTGATCCCTTAACAGTTCACTTTGGCAACATTTCATGTATGTCTCAAGGAAATGTCCTTCCTGCATATATGCTCTGAAATTTCCATCATAATTGAATGGAGTAGATTTTTTGGTTTTTTTGTCTTCAACATTCCCAACGGGTCTGCCTTACAAGCAAAGCTAATACTACTAGTCATCCAACTGGATCAGTAGCCCACCACTAATAAGGCCAAGGGAATAGTGCAGATTGCTGCATGTCACTGCCAACCTATGAACAGGCATGCTTCCAGAATGTATTCATTCTCAGAGTTAACTCTGATAGGTTTTGTGTGCGAGAGGAGACAAGTACCTCAGTTGCTGAGGGACCAAGAGATTAGGATTTGTTGCAAACATAGAGCATTGAGCATGTTGGAGGCAAGATTCAAGCTGAATATGTTATGGATATTGTTGCATCATCAAGGGTGGACACTGAGGATTGCTGTTTGCTGGTTTGTGTGTTTCTTTTGGATGTGTCTTGGTTTGTGTCTGTGTGATTATTTTCTTTGTGGTTGCGGAATGGCATCACTACAAGCCTCATGTCATCTGTGCCTCTCAACGAACGTGTCTGCGAAGGCCTGTTTGTACAACGTGGGAGTGTGGCATCCCTTCCCTTTAGTGGTGCAGCATGCCTCTCTTCTTTCCGGAGATATTTGTTTTTTTATTCCTGTAACAGGAACTTTGGCCTACACTAGCTGTCAACACCAGAAAGTACTTCTGCACAAGGTGTTACGCGACTGTAGGGCCTCGGTGCTTTGGAAACATGCATACTCCTTAGAGCTTCCAGAGGATCCCTGTTAGTCAGCAAGAAAAAGGGCTTCTGGATTTGGCACACTGGCTGACTATGCATGAGAATAGGTTCAATGCTCAACCCGCAAGCAGGGGGACTGCCATCATCAGCGGCAGGTCCTGGAACTGGCTTCTCACCTCTAGGTACATTGTCATCTATGACCATTACCAATTCTTGTTTCAGAAAGATGAATAAATTAAAGGTGTTAACCAGCACGGCATTGCTCATGATGGATGATGAGGGAGGAGTTATTGTGGATTAGTGTGTTTTGTCATCGACTACATACCAGGCAAAGTGCAGTGCCTTAGAGCAAATTTTGCCTTAATAGGAGGAATGTCCAAAAAAATTGCTTTCAGGTTCCTGTCCATTGCCTTGAATGGTTGAGTAAGGCGGAGAATTAGTACTGAGGGCATGCATGTAGGTGCCCCTATTATAAGTGGTGCTTCATTTCCCCTGCTTAACTCCATTTCCCTTCTTCAGGTCAAATCCCTGGCATGGGCAATCCCATGCCTGGTGTTTTTCCATCAATGTTTCCCTTTGCTGGGGGCACCCAGGTACTTTCCTTCACACCAAGTCAATGTTAATTTTTTTTCCTTATTGGTGCACCACTGAGATTTTCTCCTAGGTGATGGCATCAAACTGAGGCTAATTTCATTGCAGGCAACAAGACATGCTCGAAGGGTGTATGTTGGGGGCCTACCCCCAATGGCTAATGAACAATCAGTTGCTACATTTTTCAGCCAAGTAATGGCTGCTGTTGGAGCCAACACTGCTGGTCCAGGTACTGTTGAATGTCATTGGATCACATTTGCAAGACACATCTTACCCTTGATCCATGTGATTGATATGATTGCTGGCTGTAAGATTATTCTAGCCATAGGAACTAGTGTTTTAGAACAGGCAGTGTTTGGTGGTGGTAATATCTAAGAACCATCATTCTACTAGTTTCTGTGCTGCATCCATGGATAGGAATTGTGAAATTCAAGTGTTGAGAATTAGTTTGTAGTTGATAGGTGAAAGTGCTGTGAGAACTTGTATATGGTGTTATGACTGGATTTACAACAATCCAGAAGTTGGAGATCATCAACATTTCTGAGGCCTGACTTCACATCTAGTTTTTCTACCCCAGGTGATGCAGTTGTCAATGTATACATAAACCAGGAGAAACGTTTTGCTTTTGTGGAAATGCGAACAGTGGAAGAAGCTAGTAATGCCATGGCACTTGATGGTATCATTTATGAGGTACTTGCTTTCTTGCTGAGTGCCTAAGTAGTGTTAGTGTATTTGTGTCTGGACTTCATATGTGTTGTTCAGGTTGTTTCCCTTGACCTTTGCAAAACTGTTTAGCATGTGACTAATGGGTAAATGACTGGTAGTTACCTGCACATTTTTGTGGTGGTTCTGGGAGGGTTTGAGCTATGTGAACATGGTAAATGTTCAGCATACATGCTAGAGTTTTGATGTGTCCCATTGATGGCATGTTGGTGATCAAGACTGACGGTATAGGATGTGAAAAAGGTAGTGGCTGATGAACTATCTGGCATCCAGCTTGAGAATGAGGGTTCTTCACAGCCACCTGCAAATTACATGCATGGAATCATCCTTACTGGATTTCCCTTCTCTTATGCAGGGAATTTCAGTTCGAGTAAGAAGGCCTAGCGACTACAACCCTTCAATGGCAGCCACACTAGGGCCAAGTCAACCAAGTGGTCATTTGAACCTGGCAGCTGTTGGGCTTACACCTGGGTGCATGTCAATTACTACTCCATGCACCTTACTATCATTATTTGAGTGTTCATTGTCAAACCCATTTTTCTATAGACCTTTCTTGTTGGGCCTTCCAGCAGTCTCCTGAAACCAAAACAGATCAGAAATCAACCTTCTGAAATTCAGAGGGCATTTTGGTGTTATTAGCTCTCTTTTTGTATGCATCTATTATATTCTGACATGGCAATTGCTGTTATCCAGGGCCTCAGGTGGTGCTGATGGGCCTGACCGCATTTTCGTAGGGGGTTTGCCCTACTATCTCAGTGAAGAGCAAATCATGGATCTACTGTCTTCATTTGGGTGAGTTAAGCTGCTTCAGCTGGTATTTCATTTGAGGAGCCTGAGTTAAGTAACAACTTGATGTATTTTGTAGGTATATTGAGCCAATTAGAGACTGTCATTACTAAGTCATGACCAAAAATCAATCTATGGACAGATTTGAATCCATCAGCTATCCTTGCTGGTTCAAAGGAGGACCTTGGCCTTTCCCACCTGTACATTCTGTGATGTTTACATTTAGGAACCTGCTGGTGCCCTATATTGTATAGTTGGAGACATGATATTTTTGAAAGTTCCATTTGAGTCTATCTGGTAATGCAGGCCTCTGCGTGCATTTGATCTGGTAAAGGATCGGGACACTGGGAACTCCAAGGGCTATGGTTTCTGTGTTTACCAGGTGTGATTCTACTGGTCTTTCCATATTTTGGATCTGTGGGTTCTTAGTTGAAATTGAAAACTATCCAGTATGTTCTGTTTGTTCTGCTGAAGTGTGGTTTGAAATTCCATGGTACATTCATGGCAGTCAGTTCTTCTAGCTGCTGATATGAAATGAAATTTGTGGGCAGGATCCCTCTGTGATGGATATTGCTTGTGCAGCCCTTAATGGGTTGAAAATGGGTGATCGCACATTGACTGTGCGCAGGGCCTCTGCAAGGTGGGAATGACACTCAGACAAGATGTCTAGTTTCCTCAAGGATTTTTCTTTTCTCTCTTTGCTTTGACATGTGAAATGATCGATTATCTGTGTTAGAATTAGCTATTTCCTGACCTCTCTGATGTCTCTCCTTCTGTTCTGTAAGTGTAACTCTATCAGTTTTTCTCTATGTTATGGAGTTGGTCGATTCTTTACTATTATATCACTATCTGATCATCTCAGGTTGGTGGTCAAAAGTAGAATTTCAGCCTTTGTGAGACACAATTGCATTTGAGTTGCAGAATGCTGTCATTTATGGTTTTGTGCTAACTTATCTATAGCTTCATGGGGTTCAGTGGGCAGCCCAAGCCTGATCAGGCTAACGTTCTCATCCAAGCCCAGCAACAAATTGCCCTGCAGGTCTCTCCTCTCTCAAAGACCTGCATGGTCAACCCCTTCCTTTACTTCTGGTTTGTAAGCACTGAAGGCAACCTATGCATTGCCTCTCAGTTGACAGGCACTTTTGTTCACAAATAAGACAACTTTGTCATGTTCTTTTGGTAGATTATGTGAGCTACTTGAGAATTTGTAAATTGGGCTTCTGGAGTTTATGGATTGATCCCTATCTGGCATGTTGGCCCTGGACTGTGAATAAGCAAATCTCTTGGTGTTGGATATACAGAAACTTGCTTTGTCAGCAACTGGAGCAAATGCAATGGGTTTAGGGTCAATGGGAATGAGTGTCCCTGGGATGCTTGCGGGTCTGGGAGGTGGCATGATGCCGAGCATGCTTTCAGGCATGGGGGCTGCACCTTTCATGGAGGTGCCCACAAAAGTTGTGTGTCTTTCTCAGGTGGGTTCTTAGCACATGCTTGTCCATGAATGGGCAGGTTGCATTGTGAAGTAGAAGAGCTGGGATTACCATTTAGGTGGATGTATGAAATGAACCAGCAGCTCCTTTCATGCACAACCCAGTGGTCCTTTTAACTTGTCAGTAGTGAGCCACAATTCAAGTGAGCAGACTTTCTGTGGGATGATGCTCTCAGTTATTCTGGCTTTGATCTTTTTCATTCTTTGAACCAGTCAGGCAGAGTTGAACCCTCAATTTCCATCAGATTTTAGTTCTTAGTGTCGTTGTTGTTGGATGTTTTTCATGCTAACATGTCTTTTTCTGTTGTGCAGGTTGTATCTCCTGATGAATTGAAGGAAGACAATGAGTATGAAGAAATTGTTGAAGACATGAGGGAAGAGTGTGGCAGATATGGTGATTTTCTGCACTTGTCAAAGTCCCCAATGATGGCTCTGGTGGCCATGGAGAATCTTGTTCTATCTGCTAAGTAGTGCAAACTCACTCCATTCCACATATCCAGTCATACTCAGTAGTTATCTAACCAACATGGTTGCTTTTGGGTTTGGACAGGAAATCTAACAAACTTGGTCATCCCTCGACCCAATCCAAATGGTGAAGAGGTTCCTGGCATTGGAATGGTACAGTTTCCACAATCAAGCATTCTGTGGAGGTCATTTTAGGCATTCAGGATTGTCAACCATTTCCGTTTTGATGTATTTTTAAAAACCTTGACAGCTATCTTCCTCCATCTGTCCAGTGTATCAGATGAGTTAAGCTTGTATTTTTATTTGACCTGCATCTAAAACTAAGAAATTAAATGATTTGGGGAGGGCCAGGTTTTTGTGGAGTATGGAGACTTGCAAGGTGCTGCCAAGGCAAAGGCATCATTGCATGGTCGCAAGTTTGGAGGCAATACTGTAATTGCTACATACTATGCAGAGGAGAAATTCATGCATGGAGACTACGGAGGGTAAAATTCACCTTTCAGAGAAATAAAGCTTGGGGTAGAAGCCATTTGTAACTAAAGAGCCTTTCCAAATGGGGGACCCTTTTTCACTTAGTTTGTGCTCACAAATGTCCTCAAAATTGTTTGGCTAGTTGATGCATGGGATATGAATGAGGGGAGAAGGTGGCTGCTGTTCCTCTCAATCCCAACTTTTTGTGGCTTCAAACAGATTAGGTGGGAAAAAAAAAGAACAACTTTCTTGTTTCCCTTTATTGCTGTCATTATGTGAATGCAACTCATTGCAAAACTCAGAGAAGAAGCACAATGAGCAGCTGCATCTGTTTTTTCTGCAGCAGTCCTATTTGAGAGCAAATATTCCATGTTGGCTTTCTTTACAAAGGCTATATATGTGTGTATATATGTGTATATATCAGACATCCACAACCTATTTCATGTTGCATTTGGGGTTTGTTATGTTATTGGTTCTAACTCAAAGATGCTCTGGTTTCAGGAAAGTTGGGTGACCAACAATAGCAGGTAAATTCATTATTGGCCAACACTGCTCTTGTGGATACAACTTTGTATTTCAGTTGTGCTGTTTGAAATTGTAGAGTGACTCCATGGTTTGGTTGTGCTGTTTGAGATTGTATAGTGGCCCCATAGTTTGGTTGTGTTGTTTGAAATGGTATAGTGGCTCCATGGTTTTGCTTATGCTGTAGGAAATTGTGGAGTGCTTATTGCAGATCTGTTATAGGTTCTGCAAAAGAGAGAAAATCATGTGGTATTTCAAATATATTGCTCTCAAATGTGACGAATGAGTTCTTGGAGGAATTTGGGAACCAATTGCTTTTGTGTTATGTGTTCTTGGAAGAGGAATTTGGGAACCAAATTGTTTTGTGTTGTGGTGAATGAGTTGTTGGAAGAGGAATTGGGGAACCAAATTGTTTTGTGTTGCTTTCCAAGCAAGATGTTGGATCCATGTGATTGAGTGTGCTGAGTTTGAAGGGCTAGAATTCATCAAAACATTCCCAAAGTAAGGGACTATTCAACACTTGTGTATAGTTGTTCCTTGGCTTCACACACATGGACTCCTAGACCATTTCACCATGTGTAATGAAGTGATATGAAGGTTTGTGCATTTTGCTTTATGATGTGGTACATGTGTTTGATGTATGAAGAGTGTTAAAAGGCACAAAGGTAAGAGGTATGTATTTTTGTGGAAATAAAAAATTCAAGTGGGAACACATGGGAACTGGTTTTTGCATAGTTTATTGGACTGTCCCCAACTTGACAATTTCACACTGGACCCTTTTCATATTGTCACCTTTCAGTTGTCACATGTTGAAATTGAATGTTTTTCTCCTCAAACATGTTTGACTCTGAAAGGTCACATCCCATTGAATAAAAGTTTAATTTTATTTAAATCTTCTTTATTACATTAATATGGCTTCATAAAGCCTTTGTTGTAATTGATATACAAATTTTATTAATGTTTTCAATAAGTGAAGATTAGATTTCATGTTTTAAAGTTAATGAAAGTGGCAATTATTTGATAAAAAAAACTATATAATCATGGAATTTTGTTTTGATATTGTAAGGTTCAAGAAACACATGAAAATGTATTAGTCTTTCAACCTTATGTCAGTTAATTTAATAAAAAATAAGGTCATGCTTTTACTTTAAGAAAAAAAAAGTGTACTTACATATATCAAGAGAACATGAACCTATTTTAAAAAGGACAATACCTCCATTCAAGTTCTGATTCAATTTTGATTGTAGTGTCTAATTCCAATTGCGCTTCCAGCAATAAGTTGAATCTCTTATCTAGTTACATGTATCATTCTCCTCTTGCAATGCCCATGAAGTAGAAATCATTCTTTTCTTCTGGCATGCTATGTAAAGCACACTTAAATTGAGTGTTGTCTTAGTATATAACATGGGAAGAAGATTCGCAGGCTTCTCTCCCTATGTTTCTCCCTTTCTAACTAGACTTTTTTATCTCTAGACTTTTATGTTCTGAGCAACCTACCGGGAGTGACAGTGTTTTGTCTAAACGCATGAGTACAGGCAGCTCT
>Ga0116228_10006316_pt1 | contig 10589 bp, 4 predicted proteins | sample S1TSphfallax_2_FD_89694 | JGI IMG/M metagenome (GOLD analysis project Ga0116228, IMG submission 89694) | Host-associated microbial communities from peat moss isolated from Minnesota, USA - S1T2_Fc - Sphagnum fallax MG | ecosystem: Host-associated > Plants > Peat moss > Unclassified | place: USA... | reverse complement strand
TCTCTAGGGGATTTGCAAACATTCCTTCTCAACTACAGGGAGTGGCTGAGTTGGTTGCTGAGGAGTGTAAAGGTCTTCCTTTGGCGCTCAATGTCATCGGTGGATCAATGGTCGGGAAGACGACGCGTGAAGAATGGGAATTCCAACTGAATTGTTTACGGGAGTCACGCGAGTTACCGGAGCAGCAGGAGGAAGAAAAATTGTTTGGTCGTCTCAAACTCAGCTATGACAATTTGGATAATGACATTCCCGTATCCAAGGAGTGTTTTCTTAGTTTTGCTGCATTTCCTGAGGATCGTAAGGTGAAGATGGAAGAGTTGATTAAATTGTGGAAAACACAAGGGTTGTTGGGCGATCCTACAAAAATGTTTGGCGATGATCCTACACGGTTTGCATACTATTTGGTGGGGTTGCTGATAGGGCGTTCATTGATTGAAGTCGCCCAAGACTTAAATGATGCATTTGCATGCAAAGTTCATGACGTAATGAGAGATTTGGCTCTTCACATAATAGAAGGGGAAAAACCAATAACTTGTCTCTATCGACCAGGCAAAGAGTTGGTGGAATTCCCTGGAGATTGGATCCGAACATACAAGAGGCAACCTTGTGAAGTTCGCCAGCTTTCACTTATGGAGAATGACTTGACCACCCTCAATGGTGTGACTTTCTCTGCACCCAAATTGGAGATTTTACTTCTTGCTGGTAATAAGCAGTTGGATGCTATGCCAAAACAATTCTTGAAGGGCATTGAAAATCTCAAGGTTTTGGATTTGAGCAAATGTTCCAACCTAAAATCTTTGCCTAAAGAGATTGGGAATCTTAGGCAATTAACCCATCTTGACCTTTGGTTCTGTTTTGATTTAGAAAATTTGCCCAAAGAGATTGGAAAACTGACACAATTAACCTATCTTAACCTTGGATGTTGTTTTGAGATCACATCCTTGCCCAAAGAGATTGGGAAACTCACACAATTAACCCATCTTGACCTGGGCAACTGTGAGAAGTTGGAATCTTTGCCCAAAGAGGTTGGTGAACTTACACAATTGATCTATCTTGACCTTTCCTGTTGTTGTAATGTCAAGTACTGCCCTTCTACAATGGGTGACCTAAGATCCCTTCAATACCTCAACCTGAATGGTCCATCTACTAATGTGTTATGGGGTAAACCAAGCTGGAAGTTATATGGCCAAACATTTGCAGTTGATATTTGCAAGTTACCTACTCTTACAAAACTCCATATATCTGGAAATACTTGTGAGATTGAGGAGCTATGTAACCAACTATGGAAGCTGATATCAAAGTTGGTGAAATTAAAGTCATTCCACATTAGCAGGTTTGACAAAGTCAACACAGTGCCAGATGGCATCCAATCAATGCTGCATCTTGAAGAATTTTCGATATGTGAATGTAAACATATCAAAATTCTACCATCATTCATCACATTGTTTTCAAAACTCAAGATGCTCAAGTTGTATGGTATGTTCTCCTTGGAAAGTCTTCCAGCATTGAACACTCTGAAGATGTTGTCAACTTTAAGCATTAGGCAGTGTTCAATCAAGAAGCTTCCAGACTCATTCACATCAGCAGATGCCTTTCCAAATTTGAAAAATTTGGATTGTTTTAATTCTGGATTAGTTGAGTTCTCAGAGGTGGCAGACGGCGCCATGCCCAAGTTGGAAGTATTAAATTTAGACTTAACAAATATTAAGAGCTTGCCCAAGACGCTGATCTACCTCAAAAACCTAAAGGTAGTGTACATTTGCGAGGGTAGATTTGATGACTTGTGCAAGCAGTTTAAAAACACATGGCTTTCGGGAAAATTTAGTTTAAGAGGGGCATATCATTAGATGATTTTGCACGCACAAGGCATTTAAAATAGGAATTGATCATGGAACTTTGTAAATTTGAATGTTGAATTCTTGTTGGTTTTGAATTATAATGATGTAACCTGGAATTGCTTAAAATCTCATTCTTAGACACTCTTTTGGGAAAAGGAAGAGTAGTTGTAGGTATTTTATAATAGAAAATCATAGATCCTATTTTGCAATATCACAAATTTTATTTTGTTGTTTTGATTTCCTTTTTAAAAAACATGAAATTTTGTTGTAATTATAAGTAATTTTCATCAGAATAAAAAACTACAAACTTTTGTACTAATTTACATATGCATATTGTTGTGGAAATTTTTTGTAGTATCCAAAATTTGCTGAAATGAATTCAAATCTTGTCTCTAGATCTTTCTACACTATATATTAAAATGCAAATTTTAATTGGATGAAATAAGTATTAATCTAGTCTTTTAATGAATTGTTGAGTCAAGTGTGTTTAAAATCAAAACAAAAATTATGAATGTGCATATTATAATGCAAATTTGCTATTATAGTAGAGTGGAATAATTTTACAAGAACTAAATTCATTTCTACCATTTGATGACCATCTTGTGTGAATTTTTTTTTTGTTCTTTTATAATAATAATAAGATTTTTTAAAATTTATGTTATAATGTTGTAGATGATAATGTTCAAATGAATGCTTTTGTTTTTTAATTTAAAATGACATGCTTCTAATTCTTCAAGAGACCTAAAGGTGGGTCCCAAAGTGAAACAACAAAAGAAAAAAATAAGTTGGGGCACATTTTTTAATTCGCAGCATTTTTTACCTTTGAAGGTAAGAAGGTGTGTTAGAGTTCTACGATGGGACTAAAATGACTTCAGAAGTGAAAGTTCAAAATAAAGTCAACCTACATAACTAAGAAAAAAAGGCGATTAATGCAAGTTGATTGGAAGTGCTGTGACGAACTTAGTAGGGACAACCTTAAGCACAAACTTTACATGGCTCACAACTTTTAAAAGGAGGCATCACTCTCTTCCTTATAGTATACTATCTACCTTTTTGTGGGGACTACATTCAAATGTTAGTTTTCCCCAGGACTCTTAAATGGGAGTCCCAAAACTTTGAACGTTTATATTTTTTTCAAATGAATTTTGTTTTGAAAAAACAAGGGCAATATCTTATGGTGTCATGAGGCTCAATTTGGTGCTTATTTGCCTTACCAACTAAAGTTTTGAACATTCGCAACTCCCACATGAGTGCAATTCCCAAAGTGGGAGTGCAGTTGGGAGTCATTAAGCTTCAACCTTTACACTCTCCCCCATTTGTGACAATGTGTTTCACATTTAAACACATTTTCGGCCTCATGGGCCTTTGCATTTCACACTTCATCGTGAATCCAATGTTAGGGTTGCGACATTACATTTAAAAGGGTATATTAAAAAATATTAAAGGTTTAAGTGGTTAACACCGTAAGGACTACAAAACAATATATAAACTCTAAAAATAACATATCTTAAAATAAGATGAATTAAATGCTGACCCAAAATTTACAATAAGAAATAAATTTGGAGGCAAATTGTTAAATCATTAAAAAACAAACATAAGACAAATTTGAAAATGGAGAGGAGTGTGCAGGGCTTAAAAAAACCCTATATCAAAATCTAATGTTGGATAGACGGGTTTTAAAAACAAAGGAAAAACTTACAGGGCATAAGTTGTTTCTACCACAAAAAGTGGTATGGCGTGAAGTATGGACTAGGGGTTTTCAAAAAAGGCAGAGTTATAAACGATGATTTCCACATAGAAAAATGCAATTAACTATTCACCCAAGTGAATGAATGTAAAATACTTCTCAACTGTAATCTATGGTTCAAAGTTGTAAAGGTTAAGACAAAGTAGGGACTTTTGTAATACTTTATCAACTATAAGAAATTTCAAGTCCAAAGTCGATGACTAATTAAAGAAGGGATAATGTAGGAGGTATATAACCCAAGTTTGTGTATCAGTCTACATTTTCAGATTATTATGAACTAGTGGAAAATTGGGAGCTCTAAAACAACGTCAATATCAATGTGCTTGAGGAGATTAGGGAAAATTACCTATGATCATTTGAATATGTAGAAGCATAGGCTAATGTGTTGGATGAAATACCATAGTCATACTCACGTCAAGGAAATCCAAAGTTGGATCAAACAAGATACATAGTCAAAACATAGGATGATGAATTTATGGATTTAAAAGTAATTAGATTACTTTAAAAAGTTTATGCATTCTATGAGGAAGAAGGACACGCAATTATGGATTATCCTTTTGTGCGTTTCCACATCAAAGCAAATACTGCTAGACATTGTGGCAAAAACATTAATGGATCAACCACAAGAATAAGAACCAAAAATTCCTATAGTCTATAATAGATTGAGAGGCATGGAATTGGGAACCCAATTAGGACCATAGAGTCGATAAATTCGTCCATCCATTCAGTTCAAGAGCAGAAAACCAAAAAATGTATTCACATTCACATTCTGCACCACAAAAATTACCAATGGGTAACCATGAAATGGAACATTGTCGGATTTGAATGAACACAACTACACTAAGAATGTCACAAGCTACAATTGTTGAAACCCAGAGACAACTTGCTAGGATAGAAGTTATTTAATCATTTAATGTGGTCATAATAACCATAAGAGTGGAAATGGTTGTTGTGCGTAGCACGAATGTTGTCAAAAAGGGATTGGTTATTAAATTTGTAGTAAATGTGAGTTGTGGATCAAGTAGATTTTTGGCAAGAGGAAACTTGAACAGGAGTTCGAAATTATCACCAATAAATACTAAAGTTGTTGGGACACCACAAATGGTGTTTATTCATATTAGTTGATAGATTGATGTGATTCATTGACAAAATTTTGGCAAATGGACATTAAAAGAAGTTGAGAATGGGAAGTTTAGGGAATGAATAGAATTGGGGGACTATGAAGTAGAGTAGTGAGTAGGGAAATTTGGGGAGGATTCAATGGGTGAAATCATAATAGAATAGGGCAAAACAAAAGCTTATTCAATACGTGTAGTCTTGTCTTTTTAACATACATGTAAAAAGTATGATCTTTGATATGAAATTTTTTAAATAATTAATATATGTTAGTGCGGCATCAACTTGAAATTACCAAAAGTCTAATTAAAATTTTAATTTCATTTACTTGAAACCATTATGGACACCTATAGTCTGCTTGCATTTTTAAAAAATTATTAAAATGCATAGCAAGAATGTGAAACATAGTATGATTAAAACAATGTTAAAAAACATCTTCATATTGATCATTGTAATAGATAATACATTTGTATGTTGGTGAGTTGGACATTAATTAAATTAATCTTAAAATTTTAAAAAAAATTAAATCACAAAATTTTGTGAAGGAAAATAGTGCATTTTCAAAAATATTGCATTTGTCGAAATGAATACTTGAAATAAAATTAATTATTCCATGGACATGTGTTGAAATGGCCAAGGTACTACATTATTTCAAAGTTTTTATATTAAATTTTATTATATGATTATTCTGTTTTTGAAAAAATAGGGTCCACAAATTTGTATACATTAACATGTTTTCACCTAACAAAGTTGAATGATTTCAAAACTTTGTGAGTTTTTGGGCCCAATGTTAGGGGCTACCCACTATCGAATGGGCCTTAAACCACACAAAGATCCTTAGAAAAAATTCCTTAGATTTTGAAACATGTTGGAAAAGCACATGCAACATGGCTTGCCCAGCTTGTTGGACTAGCAATAGGTAGTGGGCTTCCATGTTGTTTACAATGGAAGAGAGTGAATGCATGGCGAAGAAGTAGACAAATGAAAATGTTCATAATACAATATATACAATATGGTTTGAGCAAAGGAGAAAAAACTGGACAAAAAGTACCTAAACAAATAGAAAATTGCATAATTGTGACAATAACCGTGTTTGGTAGAAACTTTTTTTAAACTTTGATCATTAAAATAGGGAAGCCTTGATTTGAAGGACATGTTCTAGTAATGCTACTTAGTTCACTTCACATGGAAAGATGCATCCTTAAAAGACCAAAAAAATGCAAAGGGATGAAAAATGACATGCAATCTTTCATAGTTAAAAATGGAAAACATTTTATGGTATTACAGACTTTGTGCAAATCCCATCCTTTTGTACAATGGATTTTATGCTAGGCTTGGTGAAAGAGAGTCAATTTATGCCTTGTGTTCGAATGTTTTTGCTTATCTATGAAAGATTTTTTTTTTTTTTTGAAACACAAATGAAAGGTACCTTTAGATTTTATGATAAGGTACTACAACTAAATCCATTCAATCATTTCTTTTGGGGTGACCATAATTTTTTAAATCTAACAAAAAATTTATATTTTTTGAAAACAAAGTTGCCAAAATTATATTGTTTTATTTTTTCAATGGGAAAAGAGTTTTGTCACAGGGTTGCCTAAAGGTTACTCAAGTAAAGAACTAAAACCCAAAGAGAATTTATATTCAAAAACAAACAAAAACCAGACGAAAAATAACTTTATATAAAAAAATAAAAATAGAAGGTTCTTTGTAAAAATAGTAGAACCCCCCCAACATGGTTTGGACATGGGACTTTGAACTTAAATTCATTACATTTGTAGGTACAATTCAAGTTTCCTTGGGCTGCCTCCACAGGGAGGTTACAAAGTATTGTCATTATGTGAATAAAATACTTGATAATCTTTTATATTGTGTAAGTTGTACATTTAAGGGCTTTCAAAATTATCATGCTCATGAGCCTAAATAATTCTTCACATGGAAATTCAATAATCAATTTTGTGAAGCCATAGGCTATCAAATGATGTATAAAATGACTTTGTGTGTGTGTTTTATATTCCAAATCAATAGTGTAATTGGAGTAGCAAAAATCTCAAATAAAATTGTGACAAAAATAACTAGCCTTTTATAAAAGGAGATAATAAACCTTCATTGACATTTGACCAAGATAATTCTGATCCAAAAGTTGAACCAATCATTACAAGGCCATTCAAAAGTCATGTAAAATGATAGAACTTGAAATTTTGACTTTGTAAAGTTATGAAGGATTTCAAGTTGAATGTTTCAATTATAAATTAAAAGAAAGATTTGAAAGAGAAATGAAAAAACTTCACTGTTGAAAGTTTATTTTAAAAAAATTTAGAAGCTTTCAGAATTGCACATTTTTGAAGAATTGGAGCAAGATGTTGTGCTTCACCTATGATAATTTTTGTCAACAAATAAAAATAATGCATATGAATCATGTGAAAAAAAAACTATTAAAAAAAGAGTGAAAATGAATGAGAAATGAATGGTCAAAACTTGATCATCTAATGTGCACAAAATGCTAAAAAAAATTTAGGCAAAACAATTTCACAACTATTTGCATAATTCATAACATTCGCTATAGGCACATTGTATAAACTCACCTATTTCCTACATTCCACTATTTTATTTTGTAGCATGGGCACAAATGTTTTTGTAATTTGGTTGTACAAGTTAGATGTTACCCAAGTTTCAAAAACATTTGTCAACCAACTTGAGAAACTCAAATGCAACCTCACAAGGGTGATAAAAAAGGTCTAACATGATTTTATATCGTAAGCGTGTCGATTTTAAACTCAATATAATGTAAGTAAAAAAAATGAACCAATGAACCAAAAATGGTTCGCTCTAATGTTTAGGGGTTAGGTGGAACCTACAAATTGGTTTTGGGGTTTGGTTATTCAACAATTAAAAAGTTGAGTTTGGTTTTGATTTCAATTATAAAAATCAAAATTGGAACAGAACCCAATTTAGTTTTAAATAACCCATTAGTGGTTATACCAAAATTGTTGGGTTATGAGTGGATTATTCATGATTATAGACTTCATTTTAGAAATAAAAAATTGTAAACTAAATTTGGTTCTAATTTCACACATAGGTGGAACCTTGATTTCAACTTTACTTTTGGTTCTTGAGATTGGAGAACTTTGGTTCTGATTAAGGTTCAATTTTAAAACTTGAGCCATTTTTTTGGTAGGTTCCTTAAAATTTTGAGATTGTAACCTCTTATTTTGATTGTCAAAACACTAGTAAAAATCAACCAAAATGTAACCACTCTGTTTGCGATTATATACGACTTGTGATTGTTTGTGATTAAATTTGGGAGTATTTACAACAACTTTAAATTTCAACTATTTTGATCATTCTTACAACTATAATGCAACTATTGCAAATTTCATTTTATTGGTTCGATAACTTTTAAATCTATTTTCATCCATTATTAAATTCATATGTCCCATTAGTTGCATAGTCACCAAATTAGTTTTATCTTAAAAGTATTTTACGATAGCATAGGGGTGTATTTTATGTATGTATTAAAATTATATTTATGATATGTTACATATATCATAAATATATATTAATGTGTATATTAATTATGCACATGTATCTATATTGTTCATATAATGAATCTAAAAATTAATCATATGTTGAGCAAATTATTGTATTTATAGTTAATAGTTATAAATTAAAAAACAATTACTTGACCAATAATGTTTTTTACAATAATAAATCTAGTTATATAATAATTAATGTAACTAGTTTAATATGATTTTTTTATAAAAATTGTATAGGAATTTAGTTTTCAATAACAATTGTTAGTTCATTAATTATAATATAATTCGAAAGGAATAATAATTATAGAAATTATATAATTTTAAAATTAATTATATTATCTATGATTTGGCCAAATTTTCAAAAGTAATAACATATTTTAAAATATTATAATAATTTACTTATCTATGATTATATTGAAAAGTTCAAAATAACTAGATAGTTAGTTAGTTAAATATTTCAAAAATATTATTTATTTAAGTAGTCAATATTTGTAGTGTACAGTTAATATTTTATGTATATTTTAAATTTAATAATTATTAATTAAATGATTATCTAGTGAGCCATGTGTTTGAATTGTTTAATAAATCTAAAAACTAAGAACAAAATGCATGAAAAAAGTTTTGAAATTGTAACTTAGTTTGTTTAAAGAAATTATAAGTTCAAAACTTATCCCACATTGTTTGTTTTCCATTCTTGTTTTGAACACTATATAAACAAGGGGTGTGATTATACAATTTCACATCAAGAAATTTGTGCACATGGGATCAACCAATCAAATAGCTTAACCCAATTCTATATTTTTGGTAAAACTTCACATATTTCCATAATTTTGACAAAAACTTGGTACAATTCCATATTTTTGGCAAAACTTGACATAACTCCATATTTTTGGTAAAACTTGGCATAACTGCATAAAGTTGGCAAAACTATGACATAACTTTATATTTTAGGCAAAACTTGGCATAATTCCATAATTTTGGCAAAAGCTTGGTACAATTCCATATTTTTGGCAAAATTTGGCATAACTCCATAAATTCGGCAAAAAATAAATAAAAATATTTAATTTTTGCAAACCTTAACATAACTCCATAAATTTGACAAAAAAAAACCTTAATTTTCGCAAAAATTTATAATTCCATAAATTTGGCAAAAACTTCACATAACTTCATAAATTTCACAAAACTTCACATAACAACATAAACCCTAAACCCTAAACCCAAGCAACTTTATGGACTACACTCTTCAATCTTTGAAATTCTGTGACAAAACAGAAAAAATCAACCGGGACTGAAAAGTCAAACCCCCCAATATTTTCCAAATGGTGATAGATTATGAAAATGTTTTCACACCACTAGATTCAGAACACTTGAAAATGGGGGGGTATGTCATCTCCAAATCCCAAAAAAAAAATCGCAATTGGGTCAAAATGCCCATGTAACCCAAAAACCCCAAATATTCTATATCTTGCAAATCGCCCATTAAACACTAAAAATTACTCCACCATTAACTTTAAAACACTTCAAAATGGGGGGGTAGGTCACTTTGAAACTTTCAAATTCTTTAATTATTAACCCTTCATGCCCTCATCTATCCGGCCCCCTTGAAATTTCATACCCCCCATATCTTTCAAATGATAATAGATTATGAAAATTTTATTACACCATTGGCTTCAAAACCCTTGAAAATGGGGGGTAGGTCACCTCAAAACCCAAAAAAAAAACCCCAATTTTGGTGGGGACACACATGTAACCCTAAACCCTAAACCCTAAACCCTACAATACCCCAAACCCCAATCCACCCTAATCCCTCCAACCCCCGACCATACAAAACCCTAAACCCTACACCCTCCAAAACCCCCAACCTCCATAAACCCTAATCCCTCCAACCCCAAACCCTCCTAAACCCAAAACCCTAATCAACCTTAAACCCTACAAAACCCCCAACCCCCATAAACCCTAATCCCTCAAACCCCAAACCCTACAAAACCTCCCCGTTCCTTTCTCTTTTTTTTACCCCTTCTTCTTTCCTCCTCCTTTCATCTCCCCCTTCCCCCCCCTTCTCCCTCCCCCCCGCCTCCCTATTCTTATGCCTTCCTCCTTTTTTTCCTCCTCTTCTCCCCCGACCCCTCTTCTAATACCCCGCCTCCTCCCAACCCTTCCCCCTAACCTTTTTCCGCATTTTTCTCCGCCCCTCGCCCCTTTCCCCAAACCCACCCTTAACCCCCACCTCCTCTCTTCCTCCGCTCCCCCCCCCCCCCCCCCACCCCCCCCCCCCCCCCCTCCCCCCCAACAACCCCCCCTCTCCTCCCTTCCCTTTCCTCTCTTTCTATTCCTTCCAATTCTTCTTCCTTT
>Ga0116228_10006315_pt1 | contig 10589 bp, 6 predicted proteins | sample S1TSphfallax_2_FD_89694 | JGI IMG/M metagenome (GOLD analysis project Ga0116228, IMG submission 89694) | Host-associated microbial communities from peat moss isolated from Minnesota, USA - S1T2_Fc - Sphagnum fallax MG | ecosystem: Host-associated > Plants > Peat moss > Unclassified | place: USA... | reverse complement strand
TCTGCTGAGACCGCGTGCTGCAGCATGTCGATTGCGGCGGGCAGCTTGCCCTGCTCGGCGAGCCGCATGGATTCGCTGTAGGCCTTGAGCGCCTCGAGCGAGGAAGTATTCGCGGCAAAGAGCGGCGCATCGAAGCGGGCGATGCTGCGGCGGGACTCGCCTAGTTTCTGGCGCAGGCTGGCGGCCAGCTTGTCGATCGCGCCGGGCAGATCGTCCGCGGTGGCGGCCTCGCGTTTCGACGCAGCCAGCGTCGAGCCGTCGGTGCAGCTGGCCGCCTCTTCTGTGAGCAGGAAATGGCTACCGACGCGGGCGATGGTGCCTCGCAGCACGGCCTGGCTATTGGTGCGCTCGCAGACTTCCTGGGCCATCGGCGCAGTCAGCGCGTCGTCCGGCTGGTGCTTCATCTGGGTCAGCGTAGAGTGGACGGCCGCTGCAGGCACCACCGAGACAAACGGGCTCTGCGAGAGATCGATCCGCAGTGCGTCGACCAGCGAGCGGTCGAGCACCGGGTCGCCGGTGGTCCCGTCGAGCGCCGTGAGTACGACCTGCACCGGTTCGCCGTCGGACTTATCCAGCCAACTCTGCCAACGCGACCAGCCGATCCAGCCTGCGACTGCGAGCACGAGTATCACCGTAACCGCGCCCGCGCGCCGGCTCACCCGGGGCATGCGCCAGAGGATACGCTCTTCGACTTCATCCTCGACGATCATGCGGGTGTGGGTGGCCTCAATGCTGATGCTCCTCTGCGCGGCAGCCGGGGCATCGAGAGGCTCAGCCGGCTGATAGGCCTCCGAGACCTGCGCTGCGAACTGATACCCGCGGCCCGGCAGCGTCTTGATGGGGCCTTCGCTCCCGGAGCCGAGCACCTTGCGCAGAAGAAAGACGTTCTGGCTCAGGTTGGCTTCCTCGACGCTGGTCTCGGGCCACACGGCGTCCAGCAGTTCGGTCTTCGAGAGCGGGCGGCCGGGGTTTTCGGCCATGAACGCGAGCAGGTCGAAGGCCTTGCCCGAGACCGGCAGCAGCGCGCCATCGCGGCGCAGCTCTCGCAGGCCTCGGTTCAGCGTGAACTCGCCGAATTGCAGGGTGCTCATTTCCTTCAGCATGCAGAATTCCTGAGATTACCTGAGGCCGCGAATGAGGACATGCACCCAGAGTTTCGCATATTGGAGACCGGAACGAGGCGAGAATCTGACGCCTGAAGACGCTTCTATGTTGATCCGCCGTTGCGGGATCTCGCTAATAGCAGCCTTTCTGAGAACTGCTGAGAACCTTTGAGGCCGCCTAAGGACATTTGGAGTCGATGAGCCTCAGGTTAGAGGCAGGGCGAACGGAGTACGCGCGCCCCATGCAGCCAGCCATAACAATTCACTCGCCAGGAAGAACCTCATGCAGACACGCAAGTCTCTCTTCGCACTCGCTCTCACGATCGCCGCCCCGCTCTCGCCAGCTGTGGGTCAGGCGACCGGGAGCGCATCTGCCAGTCCGGTCCCGGGCGCCGCCACGGCAGCGACCTTGATTCCCGCACTCGTGCCCTACTCGGGCGCTGTCGTAACGAGCGACGGCAAGCCGCAGCCCGGTGAGACCGGGATCACCTTTCTGATCTTCAAGGAGGCCAAGGGCGGCGAGCCGCTCTGGACCGAGACGCAGACTGTCACCTGCAACGCGAACGGTCATTATGAGGTCTACCTGGGCGCGGCGAGCGGCGCAGGGCTGCCACTCGACCTGTTCAATACGGGTGAAGCGCGCTGGCTGGAGGTGCAGGTAGCCGGGCAGGCTCCGCAGCCGCGCGTGCTGCTCGCAAGCGTGCCCTATGCGATGAAGGCCGCGGACTCCGCGACCCTCGGCGGTCTGCCGGCTTCGGCGTACGCGCTGGCCGGATCGGCGGCGGCCGCAGCGAACATCGCCACCGCCTCGCCCGACGTGACCGCGTCCACCGTTACCACCCCGGGCGGCACATCCGGCTATTTGTCCGTCTTCTCAGGCGCCACGACGATCGACGACTCGCTGCTCTTCCAGTCCGGATCGAGCCTCGGCATCAAGACCAGCACGCCTGCCGCCACGCTCGACGTGAACGGCTCGATCGCCGCGCGGGGCGCGTTTACGATGGAGGCGACCGGGACCGCCTCGGCCTCGGCGGGCCAGGTCTCGCAACCCATAGACCTGTTCGCGAGCGCTTACAACTCGTCGACGAAGAAGGCGGTCGCCCCTCTGTTCGCCTTGCAGGCCGAGGCCGCAGGCAACAACACCGGCGCGCCGAGCGGCACCCTCAACCTGCTCTACGGCAATGGCGCAGCGCCGTCCGAGACGGGCCTGGCCATCGGCTCGACTGGCATCATCAAATTTGCGACAGGGCAGACGTTCCCCGGCACCGGCACGGGCACCATCACCGGCGTCACGACGACCAGCCCGCTCGCAGGCAGCGGGACGAGCGGATCAGTTGCGCTGAGCCTGAACGTGCCGGTGCTTGAGACGACCCTGAACGGCAAGTACGCCCAGCTTGGGGCAGCCAACACCTTTACCGCGCCCATCAAGTTTGCGGCCGGGCAGACGTTCCCCGGCACCGGCACGGGCACCATCACCGGCGTGACGACGACCAGCCCGCTTGCCGGCAGCGGAACGACCGGATCGGTTGCGCTGAGCCTCAACGTGCCGGTGCTTGAGACGACGCTCAACGGCAAGTACGCGCAGCTGGGCGCAGCCAACACGTTCAGCGCTCCGATCACCTTCGCCGCCGGCCAGGCGTTCCCTGGTACGGGGACCATCACGCAGGTGACCGCCGGTACGGGCCTCACCGGCGGCGGGACGAAAGGAGCCATCACACTCTCGCTTGACCTGACCAAGATTCCTACGCTGACCAGCAGCCCTGTATTCAGCGCCGCCGGCAACGGGGCTGTCGGTGATACAGCGGGAAACACGTTGGGCACGGCAGGCGTGCTGGGTGTCGCAGGGACTGGAAATACCTCTGGACTGAGCGGCATCGCCGGAGTGTGGGGCAACGCCAGCCAGCATGTCGGCGTGCTCGGCACCAGCGACAAGTACGCGGGCGTCGAGGGATCGAGCTCGACAGGACAGGGTGTTCTGGGCACGAGCACGTCAGGCCCGGGTTTGCAGGGGACCAGCTCGACCGGATCAGGGGTGCAAGCATCGAGCACATCCGGCTACGGGGTCTTTGCTTACAGCAGCTCGGGCACGGCTGTGGGAGCGAACAGTTATTCGGGTCCCGCTGTGAATGCCGAAAGCAGCACCAATGACGGCGTGCTCGGGTACACCGCAGGCAATACGCTCGGTACAGCTGGAGTGCTCGGCATCGCCGGACCGCGGACCACCTCCAACGGCATCGCGGCGGTCTGGGGCGACGCGGCCAACCACGTCGGCGTCTTCGGCAGCAGCAACCTCTACGCTGGCGTATCCGGGTCGAGCAACACCGGAGTTGGCGTGCAGGGTTCAAGTACAACGAGTAACGGCGTCTACGGCTTCAGTGCGAAGACCAGTGGCGTGCATGGCGAAACCCAAAGCACTTCCTCCGGCGACGCGGCCGTGTACGGCTTCTCTGACACGAACGCGATGGGCGTCTACGGCGGTTCCAACAGCGGGCCGGGCGTGGTTGGCTCGACCGCGAGCAACATCGGCGTGCAGGGTACGTCCGGCGATGGCGGCATCGGCGTGAGAGCGGCGGGAACGACCGGCTACGGTACCTATTCGAGCAGCACCAGCGGCACGGCGATCCTCGGCACAGCGCAGACTGGTCTCGGCGGCCTGTTTACCAATAACTCCGTCTCCAGCGCGGCGGCCCTGGCCATCAACTACGCCTCATGGCAGGGCGGCACCAATGCCTACCCCGCGTCGGTTTTAGGCGATGCTACAGGCCAGTTCGGCGTCGGCGTCGAGGGCAGCGCCGCCAACGGGATCGCTATTTGGGGCGTCGGCGGCGCGAGCGACCCCGGCATCAAGACCAACACGCACATCGGCGGCAGGGTGATCGGCGTTTGGGGCGACACAACCGGCATCAATGATCTGGTCTTCAGCCAGCCCAGCTACGCGGTCGTCGGCACCGCCAGCAATGACGTTGCAGCCTACTTCCAGAACAACAGCGTCAACGCGACCGTCTATGCCTACAACTACATGACCGGCGACGGCAGCATCCTCTTCAAGAACTTCGAGGCGGCCAGTCCCGACGGCGTCTGCGGCTTCGGCGGCAAGGGCGACCTGAGCTGCACCGGGCAAATCAAAGCGCTCGCCACCACCGCCGCCGGTTCGAAGACGGTCGAAACCTACTCCGTGCAATCGCCTGAGAACTGGATGGAAGACTTCGGCTCGGGCAGCCTGCGGGGCGGAGTGGCCATGATCACGATCGATCCGACCTTCGCCGGAACAGTCAGCGCAAGCGCCGATTACCACGTCTTCCTCACCCCGAACGGCGACTCCAAGGGTCTCTACGTGGTCGCTAAAACCCCCACCAGCTTTGAGGTCCGCGAGTCCGGCGGCGGCACGTCGACGATCGCCTTCGACTACCGCATCGTCGCCAAGCGGCGCGGCTATGAGGCCCAGCGCATGGTCGATGTGACCGAGCGGCTCAAAGCCGCAACGCTCCCCGCCGCACCTCTCACCGCGAGTTCTAGCAAGGAATGAGATCTTTTCATCCCGCCTGAGATGGATTGAGGACGCCGCGCCACGGCCTCTCGCACCGTAGACACAGGGCCGCAACATGGCCCGGCCGTCCTCAGAACTCAACATAGATCAACACCAGACAAAGGAGAACACCATGCGCCGCTCACAACTCGCAGCAATCCTGGCCTTCCTGCCGCTCACCTCAGCACTGCACGCCGCCCCCATCGACTTCACCGAGAACTTCTTCGGGACGGTGCAGGTTGGCTCAAACGTCTACACCAACAAGTTCATCACCCTCTATGGTGTCGGAGACACTTCGGCCGTCACCAGGCAGGTGAACGCTCTTGGCGACCCATACTTCCTCGACTCCGTAACCGCGACCTTCAGTATCGCCGGCGGCCCTTCAGGCAAGTTCACCAACCCGCTTGAAGTTTACAGCGACAATTATGGAGACCAGACCCCCGGAGGAGCCGGCTTCGGCTCGACAGACGACCAGTACGACATCATGGGAACTCTCAACGACACAGCATTCGCCGACTACGAGCTCGATGCGTCGATCGGCCCCGTCGTCGGTACTTCTGAATCGAACGCCGGCGGCAGCGGCTTTCTCGATCCGACCAACAAAGGCCTGTTCAGCGTCTCTGCCGTAAGCGGCAACACCACCTTCGAGGCCGCCACCTCGAACGTCCCCGGCAACCCGTCGACCGTGCCTGAACCCTCCTCGCTCGCGCTTCTGGGTACAGGAGTTTTCGGTGTGGCGGCGATGGCGCGCAGACGCTTTGCGAAGCAGTAACCCAATCGAACGCCGCCAGGGACAAGGCCGCCGGTAGACAGCGGCCTGATCCCTGGCAGCGTTTGTGGCCGCGAGCCATGTTGCAAGGGAGGCCGGGTAGAGTGGCTCGACGAGTCTTATAGCCTGTGCCCGTGCGCTTTCCGCCGCACGATGCCTCAGTTACTGCGCTATCGGTCCGCAGCTACTCCGGTGATGGCCCTTTTTGAGCGCCTTTGCCTCGTACCGCGGGATCGGCCGATCTGAAGTTATCCAAGAGATTGCCTGGCTCGGCTTCTTCACAGCCGCATGAGGCTCGAAGAATCACCTTACTCTGCAGCCTCACAAGTCTGGTCCGGGGGTCCTCCGGCGGGCTGGAGGTGTCCGGCGTTTTCGCGAGTTTTGCAAACAGCAGCTTCGCAGCAGTCCTGCCGATCTCCTCCACCGGTTGCTGCACCACTGTGACCGATGGTCTGAGCGAGGAGGCCAGCAGAAAATCATCATGACCTGCAAGGGCTACCTCCTGTGGCACCCTCACGCCGAAGCGCTGTAGCGCGTCGTAGGTCTGGATGGTCGTAGTGTTCTTGAGGCAATAAATAGCCCTCGGCGGAGTCTGGCTGCCGAGATGCTTTGCGAGCACGGCAGCGGTCTCCTCCTGGCTGCGAATCTGGGGCGCGGTGTCGATTTCCGGACTCTTGCCCGCCTCTCCCATCGCCGCTGTATATCCGCGCGTCCGCTCCGTCATTGTGTAAAACGTTGCCTCGCCACCCATACAGAGGATTCGCTCATAGCCATGCTGTAACAGGTGCCGGGTCATCTCTCTGGCGGACTGATAGTTGTTGGTCAGCACGCCTGGGATGTCGACATGGCGCAGCGGCTGGTCAAACGAGACGACCGGAATGCCAAGGCTGTCCAAGCGTTCGTTCAGCAGCTTGTTCGTTGCATGCGAGGGGGCGATCAGGATGCCGTCGACGCGACGGTAGAGGCTCTCGATATTTTCGAGTTCGAGCGCGGGTTCATTGCCCGTCACGCAGACCACGATCAGGCACCCAAAGCTGCGGGCAATCTTCTGCATCACTTCCGCGCAGCTGGCAAAAAAAGGGTCCGCGATGCTCGGCACGATCAGCCCGATGGTCTTGCTGCGTTCTCCTTTGAGCACCCTCGCTGCCAGGTTCGGCACAAAGCCAAGTTCGGTGATGGCACGATTGACCGACGCGAATGTCTTTGCACTGACGCGCTCGCCGCCGTTGATGACCCTCGACACGGTGGTGGTTCCGACGCCGGCATGGCGTGCAACGTCCAGGACCGTGGGTTGCCGTCTGATGACCATCACGTGAACACCTTCATCCCCTGACGCCGCCATGTTGCTTCGCCTCTGCGGCGCTTTCGCATCCTGGTTCTAGAAGGCGCAATGCAGAGCCTTCCATGAACAGCCTGCGCACCAGAATGGTAGGACTGACTGCACAAAACACGCAACGGTCCAGTTACCCATATTCAGGCGCGCGGAGGGATAAACCACATCTTACCAACGCGGCTGTTCTTCGAGGGAAGCCATTCGCCGGCATTCCGCGGATAACACCTCGTTGATAACTCCCTGGATCGATAGGAAGTGCGCCGGTAGAAAACGTTCCTATCGCAGTGACGGCGGGGTCGCGAGCCGGCGCATCTGTGCCTCGCAGAAGAGCAGAGTCTTCTCCACGTGCAGCTCCCAGTAGGGCCACTCATGTCCACCGGGAAACTCCTCGTAGCTGTGCTCGATCCCCTCTGCCAGCAGGGAGGCATGAAAGCTCCGGTTGGCCTCCAGAAGCGAATCTTGCAAGCCGCAGTCCATGCGGATCGGGGGCAGGATGGCATGGTGCTTCCGCATCCAGTAGAGCGGGTCCACTTCCTGTTCCCATCCGGACGCGGCGGTGTAGGCAGACAGTGGCTCCTCGACGAACTGGGGCATCTCGGAGATATGCGTGATGGCGGAATGGGCCGAGATTCCGGAGACCGCGTGGGCCCATTTGGCGCCCAGGCGCAGAGCACCGTATCCGCCCATGGAGAGCCCTGCCAGAAACAGCTTTGGGGCGGGGTTGAGTTGAGGGACGGCCAGCTTGGAGGCCTGGAGCACATCCTCCATGATCCAGCGCTCGGCGTCTTCGGACCCGTGAGCGATGTAGGCGCTGCCATCGCCCCACAGGCTATCGGAGGGCATAGCGAGCACCGTCGGCCGCATCGCGCCGGACTCGATCAGTCGCTGGGCGGTTCGATGCACGCCGGCGTGGTAGAGCCAGCCCCAGTGGCTGTTGTAGACCCCGTTGAGCAGGATGAGGAGAGCCACGCAGCCTTGCGCGGCGACCTGTGGAGGCACGTAGAGGCTTAGGTCGCCGCGGCGGCCGAGCGCAGGGCTCTTGACGGTCATGTGGCGGATGCCTTCGTGCTCAAAGCGGGGATCGGAGAGCTCGACGGTTCGGAAGTGGATGGCGGTATCCATTCTGCGGCAGCAAGGCGCTAGAAAATGAGGACGCCCTTGCCGCCGCCCCGGCGTAAGGCGTCGAAGGCGCCGTGCACGGTGTCCAGGGTGTAAGTATGTGCAATCAATGAGTCCAGCTTGAGGTCGCCGGCCTGGTAGAGGGAGATGAGCCGCGGGAAGTCTCTCGCGGGGTCGCACGCGCCGTAGAGGGGATTGATATACCACTTATCGAACTCGAAGAGCTCCATATCGGCCTCGATCGCCTGCTCGATCCCGCTTACCGCGACAGCGGTGCCGCCATTGCGGACCATGGCCAGGGGAGCTACGCCGAGCTCCGGGACGGCGGTGCACTCAAAGGCATAATCGGCGCCGCGGCCGCCCGTCATCGACTTGACCTGGCGCGCCACGTCCGCCAGATGCCGGTCATCGCGCGAGGCTAGAATCGCCTCCGTCGCGCCTAGCTCCCGTGCCTTTTCGAGCTTCCACTCCGCAACATCGACTGCGACCAGCGGGTCGGCTCCGGCCATGGCTGCGGAGAGCAGCACCGACAGCCCGACTCCTCCGCAGCCGAGCACAATCACACTCTCGCCCTTGGCCACTTCGGCGACATTGACCACCGAGCCGTAGCCGGTCATCACCGCGCAACCCATGATAGCCGCTATGGGGAAGGGAAGATCGGGCGGAATCGGGATGACGGCCTGTTCCGGAACGAGCGCCTTCTGGGCCATCGTGCCCAGCCCGAACATGGGGCGCAGCGATGGGTGCTGCGGGTGGTGGAAACGCTCTGCGGGCACGGCAGGCTTGCGCTCGCACAGGTTCCGCGCACCACGCAGGCACTGGAAACATGCGCCGCAGGGGATGGCCCAGTTCAAGAGCACGGGGTCGCCGGGCGCGCAGGCCGTCACCTTCGCGCCGGTCGCTGCCACGATCCCTGCGCCTTCATGTCCCAGAATGAGGGGAGCTTTCAGGTTCGCGTGATCCATGTCGGTGTGGCAGATGCCGCTCGCCTTGATCTCGACCAGCACTTCGTAATCGCCGGGCGGTTCGATCTCGAAGTTCTGTACCTCGATCTTTCCGAATCCGTCTGCAACCACGCCGCGGACCGTCTGGGTCAAGCTTGAGTTCATTGAGAGTGACCTCGGCTGAGAGAGATGGACATGGCTACGCGTTGAGCGTGACGGAGGTGCGTGGGCGGCAGCTGCAAGGCAGGCAGTAGCCGTCGTCGGGATCGATGCCGGTCGCGTGGTTGTACTCGACGGCCCCGGCGAGAAGCCGCGTGGAGCAGGTGCCGCAGTCTCCGTACCGGCAACCGGCGCTGATATCGATCTGGAGATCCTCCGCGAAATCAAGGAGAGAGTCATACTTTTCGTCCCAATCCCGGGAGAGGTTGGAGAGGGCGAAGTGAACCTGGAGGACGTCTCCAGCCGCAGCGGCGCTCCCGGGTTGGCCCTGGGAATCCGTCGGCTCTTGGTCTGTGCGCTGCATCGATCCTCCTTTTCGCGTGCTATCGGCGCGGAGATTCTCTCGCGTGGTCTGCGAAGCACCGATCGCGGTTATTGCGTTCCGGCCTCAAACCGCAGCAACCGGTTTCAGATCGGGCCGGGTGTTTTCATAGGTCTTGTGATAGGCCAGGATGGCAGGGTCAGGCGCAACCCCCCATTTCTTGCAGGCCTGCTCGTAAATGTCAGGCCACCAGTTGGCATGCTCAGTCAGACCCTGCTCGCGCCATGCGCTCCAGTCGGTGAGCGCCTTCGACCATACTTTGTCGCCGAAAGCCAGCACCTCGGCCTGGCTGCCGATCTGCTCGGTCAGCCACTGCCGCCCGATGCGTGCATGCAGAATCTCATCGGCCCAGTCATAATCCTGCACGAGCGCGCTGAGCGGCCGCTTGGACGCAACCGCAATCTCCCACTCGTGCTCCTTGCCGTTCTTCTTCGGCATAAGCCCCTGCTCAATGGTGAAGAGCACGGCATGGCGCTCGAGCGGCGTGAGCTTGGTATTGAGGTTGAGCGACCAGGTGAAGTTGAAGGGGATCTGTTTCCAGTCAAGTCCGAGCGAAACGAAGCCGAGCTCGCCCATCATCGCGTGCCTGGCCTCGTCCCACATCTGCCGCGACATGTCCTTGTAGTAGTCCCAGGGCTTGCCTTTGGTCTCGGCGAGGATACTGGACATCATCTCCGGCACGTCGATCTCGCGCATCCGCTTGAAGTAGAGCATCAGCGTCTTGGGCAGCGGCGGAACATCCGGATCAAAGAGCATGGCCTCCGCGTTGACGCCCATGTTGTAGGGGTCCTTGAACCGTTCATCGCGCCGTACCACGCCGTCATAGGTTAGGGGGTGAAGCGAGTACATGGGCTGCGGGGGGGCTGTGGGTTCGCTGTCGCCACCGAGGCCCCCGGCGGCCGCCAGGCACTGGTGCAGGCATGTCTCCCAGGCGGGGCCCGGGCCCGTCAAGCCATCGGGAACGAGGCAGCGGAGGACCTCAGCGCCATAGTTCAGTACGTCTTCGAGCTCGACCCCGGCCATCCGGCAGACGCGGAAGGTCTGGTGGTCGAGCAGCCGGTTTGTGGCGTTCTTCAGTGCGGCGGCGGTTTCGGCGATAGCGGGAAATGCATGGCCATACATGCCGGTCACGAATAACTCGACATCCGGAGCGGCTGCGATCTCGTCGAAGAACAGGTCCAGCATCGCGTCAGGGGAGACATCGAGCTTGTAAGGCGGCTCGCGCATCTCGCGCACGCGCGCCGCGAGCGCGGC
>Ga0116228_10006314_pt1 | contig 10590 bp, 13 predicted proteins | sample S1TSphfallax_2_FD_89694 | JGI IMG/M metagenome (GOLD analysis project Ga0116228, IMG submission 89694) | Host-associated microbial communities from peat moss isolated from Minnesota, USA - S1T2_Fc - Sphagnum fallax MG | ecosystem: Host-associated > Plants > Peat moss > Unclassified | place... | reverse complement strand
GGTCCGACATCACTTCCGCGACGATGCTCTGGGTGCGGCGGATCATCTCCTGGGCGGCACGGCGCGTGAAGGTCAGCATCAAGATTCGCGCCGGATCGACGCCGTTCAGCACCAGATGAGCGGTACGATGCGCCAGGGTATTGGTCTTGCCCGTGCCGGCGCCGGCCAGTATCAATAAGGGGCCGGCATTCACGCCCTTGTCCTGAACCGGCGTGCCGAAGGTGGCGGCCCGGCGCTGCGACGGGTTGAGCGAATCGAAGGCGCTGGGTTTGGCTTTCATCATAAGTTAACCATACCGAGACTGTACGTATATCCAGATCGCGATGCAATATGCTTGAGATCGGCCCAGGATCGCCGATTTGGCCTGGAGCGCGCGAGGAGCCATTTCACAGGAGTTGAGAATAAGTTATGCGAAAACCCACGCCGATCGCGAGCCACCCCGTGTTTAGCGGCCGCATCATCCAGGTCTCCACCGAGCGCCTGCGCTACGCGAACGGCCGCGAGTACGACCTGGACTATGTGCGCCATCCCGGCGCCGCCGCGGTGGTGGCCGTCGATGGCGCAGGCCGCGTCTGCGTGGTGCGCCAGTATCGGCACGGCATTTTGGATTTTCTCTGGGAGATTCCCGCGGGCAAGCTCGATGCCGGCGAGGCGCCGCAGATCTGCGCCGTGCGCGAGCTCGCCGAGGAGACCGGCGTCACCGCGCAGCGCTGGACGCCGCTCGGCCAATATCTACCCGCGCCGGGCATATTCACCGAGGTGATCCACTTGTACCTCGCAAGGGACCTCTCCGTCGGGCCGCCGACACCGGACTCGGACGAGGAGCTGGAAATCGACTGGGTGCCGTTCGGCGACGCCGCGGCCAAGGTGCAGTGCGGCGAATGGAATGACGGGAAAACCGCCATGGCGTTGTGGCGCGCACAATATCACTTACAACTGTGACGGTTCGCCAGCTTTCCACCTTCGTCGGTTGACTAAACTTTGGCATAACCTAAAAAGGGAGTGTGAACGGAGATAACGCAAAACCCACTCGCAAGCCTGATGCCGAACCCGCGGCCGAGGACCCCAATGGCGTGCCGCTGGTGGGGCCCAAAGTCGCGCGCAACTCCACCGGCCGGGTCAAATTCGACGATCGCGGCAACGCGGTGTGGGAATGGTCGATCGCCACCGGCGCCTTCGGCAAAGAAGTCACCAACGAGCGGCTGCAGAAGCTCACCCCCGCGCTGTCTCTCGCCGATGACGCCCCGACACCGTTCGACGGGGTCAAGGCCAATCCCTTGGGCACCAAGAAGGGCTACAACCCGTATGACAGCGGTAAGCTCGCCAAGAGCGGCTCTGCGTCGCGCAGGAAGGATTTGCGCAAGTTGAGCGAGTGGCTCAAGTTGAAGAAGCAGGCGATCGTCAACAAGGACGAAGACGGAAAAGAGGACGGAAAGGATAAAAAGTAGTCACGCCAACGCGTGGCGCATCTTCGCCGTCGATCCCAGCCGATAAAAGCGCCGCAGCTCGCGCACCAGCGCCTCGACCTGCGCCTCGCCCCGGTTCACGAAACGCCGCTCCAATCGACGGCAATAGTGGGCGGCCGAGCGGTGCGCCGTACGATAGCGAGCGTACTGATCGGGCATGAGCCGCGCATCGAAGCTCACCCGATCGAACAGCCGCGCGTGCACCTGGGCCGGGAATCCGCCGCCCCGCTGATCCGCCAACAAAAACACCGTCACCGCATACTTGTCGACCTCGGCTTGCGTCTCGAGCTCGAGCAGCGACACCGGCGAATCACGGTCGAGCCGCCAGGTCGAGTAGACGAAATGGCTGACACCCTCGAGCGCCGTGCAGTAGTCGGCAAGATTATCCTCGGTCAACGCCCCGACCGGATCCGCGCCCTCCAGTCGCCCAAGCACGCGCGGGTCCAAGTACAGCGCGACCCCGGCGCCGTCCGGCGTTTCCGCCAGCAACAGCTCCTCCTCCGATGCGCGCGTGTCGTTGTCGGGCGTGGCGCAGCCCAAGGCGCTGCGGTCGGTGACCAGGAAGTCGTAAACGTCGTAGTCTGATTCGACGTCGTAGAGACGCTCGAGCAGGGATTGCAGTCCGCGCAGAACCATTGGCCGTCAGTGCTCGCGGCGCGCCCCGCCCGCGGCCGCCACCGGTTGTACGCCGAGGCTGCGCAGCAGCGAATGGGCCCGCGCGCTGCCGGTCTTCATCCAAATTTCGTACAGCCGCAAGATATCGGCGTCCGTGTGGCGGTAGGACATCTCGCTCACTTCGTTGAGCGCATCCACCAGGCGCTGGAACTTGCGCGCGAGCTCGGCGTACACGGCCGCGGTGCTGCGACCCGAGCCCGAGCGCGGCATGGTGTCCGCGAGGGAACTGTAGGCATTCCCGCCCATCGCGATGTGATAGTCGATGTCGATCAATTTGCGCGCGAAACTGCGCGCGAAGAATCCCGCGATGAACAGGGAGACGTCGCCCAAGCGCTGCAGCGCGCGTTGCCGGGCGACGGCGCTCGGCGCATCGAGTGCGTCGGCGAGCATGTGAGCGAGCGGCCTGATGCGCAGACCCTCCGGCGTTTTCTCATAGAGCGCGTCCGCCCGGGAAAACATGGTGAGCAGATTCACGACGTAGGCCTCGGCCTGTTCGTCGATGTCGAGTTGCTGATGCTCGCTCGCGGCGTGAAACGCGTCACGAAAAAATTCGCGCAACGAACTCACCGCTACCAGAGATCCCGCAGACATTGCTTGCATGCTTGACATCCTTTTGAGAGCTGACTCCATCCTATCGTCACGTTGAGGCACAAGTGAAGTCAAGAAACGCGAACTGGTGTCAGAAAATGCTTATATCTTCAGGCTTTTTTTGTCATCAGCAATCGGCGGCGTAGGCTGCCAACGCGCGTGCTTCGCCTTGGTGCTAAGAAATTTCCGCAAGCGTCGATATGGTGCGCGCCGGCGGCGCCAAGCTCTCCGGCCAGCGCTTGGCATCTCGATTGAGCCACACCGCTTGCATCCCGGCGCCGGTCGCGCCGACCACATCCGCGAGCGGATCATCGCCGATGTGCAGCACCTGCGAGGCGGGGACTCGGGCCTTCGCGACCAGTGCCGCGAATATCCGCGCATCCGGCTTGGCCGCGCCCGCGGCGCCCGCGGTGATGTGTCCGTCGAAGAGGTCGGCGATGCCGCAGCGGGCGAGGTCGGCGTTGCCGTTGCTGAGCGCGAACAGGCGGTAACGCAACCGCAGCCGCGTCAATTCGGGCCGCACGTCCGCATAGAACTGCACCCGGTTGCGCTGCCCCAAGAACACTTCGAGGCCCTCATCGGCGCGCGCCTCCGCGACCGCGTCGGTGCGGCCCGCGGCGAGGAACAGATCCTTGAGCGCGCGATGGCGCAGAAAGGTGAGGTCGTGGCCGCGCTCAGGATACCGGTGGGTCACCGCCGCGCGTAGCGCGCGCAACGATTCCATGTCGTGGGCGTTCACGGTTTCTGGATGATGCGCCCGCAGCCAGGCCAGCAACGCGTCCTCGGCGGCGGCGATCACCGGGCCCACCGGCCAGAGGGTGTCGTCCAAATCGAAGCTCAAGACCAAGGGGTCGGTCACGGGGCGCCTGTTTCAGGCTGCGATCGGGGGCAGCAAGACGACAATAAGCAACGCACGGTCGGCGGGCAAGAGAAGGATTCGCGGCACCGTCCATTTCGCAAGACCCGAGCGGATGGCGGTGTCGAGTACTCGTTCGCGGCTGTGTTATCATCGCGGGACGGAGTGATAACATATGATTCGCACTCAGATTTCCTTTGACGAGGCGCTCTACAAGCGGGCCAGGCGCGCGGCCAAACGCCAGGGTGTTTCATTGGCTGAATTATGCCGGCGCAGTGTCGCCGAGGTCGTGGGGCGCGACGACGCTGCTCAGCCCTGGATGAAATACATAGGTGTGATCGAAGGCAATACGAATGACAGCGCCACGGTGGATGATGTCGTCTATGGACGCGACGCCCCGTGAGCCCGATGCGCCGCTCCGTCAGCTCAGCGGGGCGCTCCCTGAGCGGCGCAACCTACCTTGATTCCGGCATTTTTATTGCCGCTCTGACACGTCGCGACCGTCTGCATGGCCAGGCCGCCGAACTTTTCGGGCGTGAAAGCACTCGCTGGATGACCTCGCTGTTGGTGATCTCCGAGTCCTATAGCTGGTTTCTACACGCTCAGGGAGAGGAAGCAGCCAGGCAATTCAGGGCTTTTGTGGGAGCTTTGACCGGGCTTCGCATTCTCAGCGCAACGCTTGAAGATCACCAGAGGACATTGCGCGTTCTCGATCGCTTCCGCGGTACCAAGCTGACCTATGTGGATGCGGCCTCACTGGATTGGATAGAACAGCACAAAATCAAGACGGTTTGGAGCACGGACCATCACCTCGGTTTGACGGGCGCGGAGATTTTGCCGCGTTCTTGAGCGAAATGGCCGTGATTCGACCCGTGAGTTTGTATATGAAATACTAGGAAACATACGATGCGAACCAATATCGTGATCGACGACAAGACCTGATGGCAATCGCAACGTTCACCAATAGGTACATGCTCGCCGTTGTTATGCTCGCTGGGCATGCCGTCGCGACGGCGGCTGCCCGGCCGGCTCCAGCCGCCTTACCGCCCTTCACCGTGCAAGACTTGGTGCGATTGGAGCGGATTTCGGAAGTCGCCGCTTCTCCCGACGGCAGACACGTGGCCTACACGGTGCGCACCACCGACATGGACGCCAACAAGGGGCGCACGGCGATCTGGCTGCTCGACAGCAGCGCGCGCGCCGGCAAGCACGGCGTGCCGGCGGTGCGCCTCACCGACACCGCGTCCAACTCCAACTCCGCTGAATGGAGCGCGGACGGACGTTTTATTTATTTTCTGTCGGATCGCAGCGGTTCCACGCAAGTATGGCGGGTCGGCGCCGGTGCCGAGCCGGGCTCCGCAGCGACACGTTCGGGGGCGGCACGCTCCGGGGCGGCACGCTCGGCAGCGGCGCGCTCGGCGGCCGAAAGTATCGATGCGCCGGGCGCCGACGCGTTGGAGGTTACCAATTTGCCGCTCGACGTCGGCGGCTTTCGCGTATCACCCAAGGGCGACCGCATCCTGGTGAGCGTTGAGGTGTACCTCGATTGCGCGGACCTCGCCTGCACCAAGCAGCGTCTCGATGCCGCGGCGCACGCCAAGGCCACCGGCGTGCTGTACGACCACCTGTTCGTGCGCCACTGGGACACATGGGCTGACGGCCGCCGATCACAGCTTTTCTCGATGTCGCTCGATGATGTGGCGCGCGGCGCCCCGGTGAACATCACGCACGGCATCGGCGATGTGCCCGGCAAACCCTTCGGCGGCCGGGAAGATTATGCGTTCAGTCCGGACGGCGCCGAAGTGGCTTTCTCGGTGCGCGCGACCGCCGGTGAGGCGTGGTCGACCAACTTTGACATCTACGAGGCGGCGGCCGACGGCACGGGTGCGCCCCGCAATCTGACCGCCGACAATCCCGCGTGGGACGGGCAGCCCGCATTTTCGCCCGACGGCATCCAACTCGCCTATCTGGCGATGGACCGGCCGGGATTCGAAGCCGATCGTTTTCATCTGGTGCTGCTGGATTTGAAATCCGGCGTCAAACGGCCGCTCACCCAGAATTGGGATCGATCGATCAGCGGCTTCGAGTGGGCTCACGACGGCAAGACGATCTTTGCCACCACCGATCATCTCGGCCAGCACCCCTTGTGGGCCATCGACGCGGCGAGCGGCAGAGCCTCCGCGATCACCGCCGCCGGTGAAGTCGAAGGGTTCAGCGTTGGCGCCAATAAGATTTTCTATGCCTACAGCAACCTCGCGAGCCCCGCCGATCTTTACACCGTGGGATTCGCCGGCGGCACTCCGGTGCGGCTCACGCACGTGAACGAGGCTGCCCTCGCGGCGCGCAAGTTGGGCGACTATGACCAGTTCAGCTTCGCCGGTTCGAACGATGAGAACGTCTTTGGATACGTCGTCAAGCCGCCCGATTTCAAGCGCGACCAGAAATATCCCGTGGCGCTCGTGGTCCATGGCGGCCCACAGGGGAGTCTCGCGAACGTCTGGCATTGGCGCTGGAACGCGCAGACGCTCGCCGGCGCCGGCTTCGGCGTGGTGATGATCGATTTCCACGGATCGACCGGCTACGGGCAGGCGTTTACCGACTCGATCAGCGGAGATTGGGGCGGCAAGCCGTTCGAGGATCTAAAGCTCGGGCTGGAGGCTGCGCTCAAACAATATCCCTGGCTCGACGCCGACCGCATGTGCGCCTTGGGAGGCTCCTACGGCGGCTACATGATCAACTGAATCGCCGGTAAATGGCCGGACCGGTTCAAGTGCCTGGTGAGCCACGACGGCATTTTCGATACCCGCAGCATGTACTACTCCACCGAGGAGCTTTGGTTCGAGGAGTGGGAAAACGGCGGACCCGAATACAGGAACCCGAAGTCATACGCAAAATACAATCCGGTCGACTATGTGGCGCAGTGGAAAACGCCGACATTGGTGATTCACGGCGCGCTCGATTATCGCGTCCCCGATTCCCAGGGGTTGGCGGTGTTCACGGCGCTGCAGCGCCAGGGCATCCCCAGCGAATTATTGTATTTCCCGAACGAGAATCACTGGGTGCTGAAGCCGGCCGACAGCATCGAATGGTACGACGCGGTAATTGCCTGGATGAACCGCTGGACGCGCCAATAGCCTGCAAGAAAGCGATATGCCCAGGCGGCGGCACGCGCGCCTCGCAAAGCCCATCCGCTGGAACCACCGCTCGCTAGGCGGCGGACCTGCCGGCCAATTTCTCGCGGAGTTTCTCAGGCATGTGGAAGACGAAGGATTTCCCCTCACGGTGCTTTTCAAGGAGCCCCAAGTCCACGAGATCCAAAAGATCTGTCCGCGCAGTTTCATACGTTACCTGATTGGAGTTCTGATGCTCTTGGATGCGATAGATGACGTGCGAGTGCTTTAAGAAGTGATCCATTGCCGCAAGTTGTCTATGATTAAGCTTGCCCTTCAACTTCGGAGAAGAAGCAATCAGGCGGCGAGTGTCGGCGATTTTCTTCGCGAACTACAAATTTCGAATCAATTAGTAGGAAGTTAGTACCAGGCCAAGCTCGTCGCCTCCTGGCGGCAGCGCAAAGGCGTAAAGGTACCTAGCTTTCCGCTACTTTCTCTGCCCACCAGCCTTCACCGCCCCGACCGGTCGTTCACGGTTCCACCGCCCGCCACGCCGCCGGATAATTCTCCCCGAGCTGCAAAATCCGGTGCAGCAGATCGTCGTAGCTCATTCCCGCGGTGAGCGCGGACTGCGCGAAATCCTCCGCCGCCGATATGTTCGGATTGGCATTCGCCTCCAGCACAAACAATTCGCCGTCCCCCCGCAGCCGAAAATCCATGCGCGCGTAGCCGGTCAGATGCAGCGCGCGAAAAATCCGCTTGGACAGCTGTTCCAGACGCGCCACGGTGCCGTCCGGCAGATTCTCCGCCGCCGCCGTGGTGATGCCGTAGCGCTGCTGATAGCTGCGGTCCCATTTGACTTTGCGGGTCGCGATGGCGGGCAGGTTCTCCGGCAGCGACCCGAACGTCATCTCCCACACGGGCAGCACTTTCAGCCGGTCGTTGCCGAGCACGCCCACGTAGAGCTCGCGCCCCTCGATGTACTCCTCAACCAGCGCATCCGAATTCGTCTGCTCATGCATGAAGGCGATCCGCTCCGCCAGTTGTTTCTCATCCGCGACCACCGAGGCGTGGGCGATTCCGAGCGACGCATCCTCGGTGGAGGACTTGACGAACAGCGGAAAGCGCAGCTTCTTCGGTATGCGCACCTTCTTGCCGCGCGGAAATACCTGGAACTGCGGCGTCGGCACCCGGTGATAGGAGAGTAATTGCTTTGACAGCACCTTGTCGCGCGACAGCAGCATGCCGCGCGGATTGCAGCCGGTGTAGGGTTGATGCATCAATTCCAGAAACGCGACGACGTGCTGATCGTAGGTGACGATGCCGTCGAATTCCTCGAGCAGATTGAACACGATCTCCGGCTTCCATTCGGTGATCGCGCGCCGCAGCTCCGACAGGCTGTCGCTCAACCCCAAAGGCATGACCTCATGGCCCGTCGCCTTCAGATGGGAAATCACGTCGTACTCGGTGCGCCACTCCTCGATCTCCTTCTCGGTCGAGCCGTGCAGCGAATCGGGCGGCACGAGCGTCGAGTGCACGAGCACCAGGGCGCGCACTTTCCTCATCGAACGGCGCTCGTCAAAGCGAAACCCCGCTCACAGCGACACTCTGGGCAGTTGCCGCTCTTCGTAGGACTCCGCCAGGCGCGCGATCGCCCACAGCACATGCGGCTTCAAGTCGCGGCGCGAGCCGCGCAGATGCAAATTCAACGCCTCGCAACGCTCGATCATCAGGCGCAGCACCTGATGCACGAGATATTCGCTGAATGCCCCGGAGCCGACGACGCGCTGACGCAGAGGATTGCGCATCTCGCGCAGCACGCTCGCCGCCTTGGGACGCGCCCGGCCGCGCGGCGCCGCGGTGAATATCTTGAGCAGCAATTCATCGGCGCCCGAGCGGCGCGGCAGACGATGTTGCTCCAGACGCTTCTCATAGTGTTCATGCAAGGTCCGCGTCTCGTGCCTCACGTCCTCGATCGTGCTGCGGTCCATCACGAGCGGTTTCTGATGCCCGATCTCCTCCGCCAGCGAGTCGATGAATTCCAGCTTGGAATATGCCGGCCAACCCTGATACTCGCGCCGCCACGGGGAGTGCGGCTTCAGCCACACGGCGAATGTCTCGGCGAAGTCCTCGGTGGGATGCGCCTGCGCATACCACGCGCCCAAGTGCTGCACGAAGCGGCGGCTTCCCGGCCGCGGCCGATACGCATCGGGATACGGCAGCGAGGCCGGTCCGAACACCGCACGCCAGCGGCTGCGGCGCCGCAATCGATACGCCGTATCGATGGCGTGACCCGCCTCGTGGCGCAGGATACGCATCAGCCAATTCCGGTTGCCGCCTTCGACTTCGCGCATGAAGCGCCGCTCCAGGCGCATCAGCCGCGGATGCGCGAGAAAAAAGGGGATGGCGATTCCCGGAATCCCATCCGGCGAGAACCATTCCTGCGCGAGCCAACAGTGCGGCCGGAAGCGGATCTCCCGCAGCGCCAATTCCCGGTACAGCCGCTCGATCGCCGGCTCCAATTCCGTACCGCGAATCTCGAGTTTGAGGTCGCACAACCGAAGCCCCAGCAACTCCTCATCCGGCAACCTCTCCCACGCAATCCGCCGCCCGCGCGTGACGCGTCGACTGCCGGCAGATTTAATCACTTCATGCGCGCCGCGGCTCAAGTTCCGCCTCCAGCACATCCTCGTCGGCGTCATTCATCGGCAAAATCGCCCGCCGCGCGTCCAGCCCCGCAAAGTCGAAAAGAGCAGTGTCCGCCAACTGCGAACCCGCCACATTGCAAATGCTCGAGAAAATCGATTCGATGCGCCCCGGAAATTCCTGTTCCCACCCACGCAGCATGTTCTTCACCACCAACCGCTGCATATTCGGCTGAGAACCGCACAGCGTGCAGGGAATGATCGGAAACTCGCGCGCCGCCGCGTAGCGCGCAATGTCGCGTTCGGCGACATAGGCCAACGGCCGGATCACGATGTGCCGCCGATCCTCGCTCAGCAGTTTCGGCGGCATCGCTTTCAATCGGCCGCCGAAGAACATGTTGAGGAACAGCGTCTCGACGATGTCGTCGCGGTGATGCCCGAGGGCAATCTTGGTGATGCCGTTTTCTGCCGCGAAGCGGTACAGCGCGCCGCGGCGCAAGCGCGAACATAACCCGCACATCGTCTTGGCTTCGGGGATCACGCGCTTGACCACGGCGTAGGTGTTCTGCTCGATGATGCGAAACCGCACTCCCAAGTCCCCGAGATAACGCGGCAATACGTCGGCGGGAAAACCCGGCTGCTTCTGATCCAGATTGACCGCGGTGATATGGAAGCGGATCGGCGCGCTCCGCTGCAAACTCAACAGCACGTCGAGCAAGGTATAGGAATCCTTGCCGCCGGACAGGCACACCATGACGTGGTCGCCATCCGCGATCATCGCGTAATCCGCGATTGCCTTGCCCACCGAACTGCGCAGCGAAGCCTGCAATTTCTTGAAGTTATTAGAGGCACGTTTGGGCGCTGTGCCGATGGTCGGCGCCGGGTTCATAGGTGTCACCGTCACGGCACTTCGAGGTACTTGCCTTCCAGATACCGCAAGTACGCCGCCGCGGTCAGCGGTTTGCCGGTGGCCTCCCGGATGAGGTCCTGCACCGGCAGCCGCGCGCCCACGCCGTGCACATTGTCGCGCAGCCAATCCATCACGCCGCCGAAGTGACCGGCGGCGATCTCCTCGTCGAGCGAGGGAAGCGCGGCCCGCATGGCTTCGTTCAATTGCCCGGCGATGACGGCGCCCAACGCATAGGAGGGGAAATACCCGAAATGACCGACCGCCCAGTGAATGTCCTGCAGACAGCCATCGACATCGCTGGCGGGGCGGATATTGAGGCGCTGCTCCAGACTCTCGTTCC
>Ga0116228_10006310_pt1 | contig 10594 bp, 9 predicted proteins | sample S1TSphfallax_2_FD_89694 | JGI IMG/M metagenome (GOLD analysis project Ga0116228, IMG submission 89694) | Host-associated microbial communities from peat moss isolated from Minnesota, USA - S1T2_Fc - Sphagnum fallax MG | ecosystem: Host-associated > Plants > Peat moss > Unclassified | place: USA... | reverse complement strand
GGCGGTTTGCAGGGCCGAGACGATTCGGCCGGCGAGTGCGTTCGCGAGCGCTGCCGGGTCCGCAAAATGAGTGGCGGGAGGGTCCGCTGATGTGGGGGTTTGTGTCGTCACCGGTGGACATTCCTCACTGTATACAGCCTCGCAGCGTAGCATTTGCGGGGGGTGGTAGGCAGCCGGATGGTGACGGAATAAGGCACAGTTACCATCCGGCTGCCTACCACCCCCTGCGAAGATATTGCCCGCTCGACACCACGCCGAGTAACATTTGTGCCATGAAGGATCTGACGGAAAGTTCGATCGTCAAGAACATACTTCAGATGGCCGTGCCCATCGCGGCGGGCATGTTTTTCCAGACGCTGTATTTTCTCATCGATCTTTATTTCGTTTCCAGCCTGGGCAGCGAGGCGCTCGCCGGGGTCGGTGCCGCCGGTAATGTGATGTTCATCGTGCTGGCGTTGACCCAGGTGTTGGGTGTCGGCACGGTGACGCTGATTTCGCACGCCGCGGGCCGCAAGGACCCCGCGGATGCCACGCTGGTGTTCAATCAAAGCCTGGCGCTCTCCGCGAGTTGTGCGCTGATCACCGTGCTGCTCGGTTATGGCTTCGCAGCGCACTACATGCAGGCGCTCGGCTCGGACGCCGCGACGGTGAGCGCGGGCACGCGCTATTTGTTCTGGTTCCTGCCGAGTCTGGCCTTGCAGTTCGCCTTGGTGGTGATGGGCTCGGCGCTGCGCGGCACGGGCATCGTGCAACCGACCATCATCGTGCAGATGATCACAGTGGCATTGAATGCGCTGCTGGCCCCCATCTTGATCGTCGGCTGGTTCACCGGGGTCAAGCTGGGCGTCGCCGGCGCGGGCTTGGCCAGTTCACTGTCCGTCGGGGTGGGTGTGGTCATGCTCGGATTGTATTTTCACCGGCTCGAGAAATACGTAGCCTTCGATTCCTCACAGTGGCGGCCGCGCTTAGACGTGTGGGGTAGGTTGCTGCGCGTCGGCCTGCCCGCGGGCGGTGAATTCGCGCTGATGTTCGTGTTCATGGCGGTGATGTACTGGATCATCCGGCGCTTCGGGCCGGACGCTCAAGCGGGATTCGGCATCGGCATGCGGGTCATGCAAAGCATGTTCCTGCCGGCCATGGCGGTCGCATTCGCCGCGGCACCGATCGTCGGTCAGAACTTCGCTGCCGGCAAATTCAGCCGGGTGCGCGAAACCTACGGCTTGGCCGTTCTCATGGGCAGCTGCATCATGGTGTGCCTTACGCTGTACTGTCAGTGGGGATCCGCCGCCGCGATTCGCGCGTTCACCCACGATGCCACCGCGCAGGCGGTCGGCGGTCAATTCCTGCAGATAATCTCGTGGAACTTCCTCGCCAGCGGCGTGGTGTTCACGAGCTCCGCCGTGTTTCAAGGGCTTGGCAACACGCTGCCCGCGGTCTGGAGTTCGGCCACCCGCATATTGACCTTCGTCGTGCCTGCAGTCTGGCTTGCAGCGCAGCCGCATTTCCAGTTGGTGCAGCTGTGGTATGCATCGGTCGCGAGCGTTGCGCTGCAGGCGATCTTCAGCCTGTGGCTGGTGCTTCGCGAGTTCCGTCGGCTGGGGCTGCGGCGAGACAACCAGAAAAACGCGGTTGTCTCGCTGCAGCCTCTGCCGCGGAAGTGACTAAACGTCGCTCCACAGCCGCAGCAGGCTGTGATAATGCCCCGTCAGCCGCACCAGCGAATCCGGATCCGCTCCGCGTTGAGTCAGCTGTTGGATGGTTCGATCGAGTTCGAACAGCTGCCCGCGCTTGTCATCGTCGCGGATCAAGCTCTGAATCCAAAAGACGCAGGCGAGCCGTTGTCCGCGGGTCACCGGATTGACGCGGTGGCGCGACGTCGAAGTATAGATGATCAGGTCGCCCGCGGCGTGCTTCGCCTGTTGGCTGCCGAAGTCACTGTCGATGACCAGCTCGCCTCCTTCATAAGAATCCGGTGCCGTCAGAAACAGCGTGGCTGACAAATCGGTGCGCAGCTTCTGCCCCGTACCGGGGATCTGCCGTATGGCGGAATCTACGTGAGTACCAAAATGCATGCCGACGTCGTAACGGTTGAACATCGGCGGGTAGACTCGATGAGGCAATACGGCGCTCACGAACACGGGATTGCGCTCCAACTCCGAGATGATGATGGCGCCCAATTCGCGCGCCGTCGCGCTGCCCTCCGCGAGTTGTTGATTGCTCTTGACCAAGACGCCCTGGTGGCCGGCGGTAGCGCGTCCGTCGACCCAGGATGCCGTGTTGCCGGCGAGAGCCGTTCGGAGCTTGGCGAGCTGCTCGGCATTCAAGAGCTGTGGAATCTGCATGAACATCGAAAGGCCGGTTACAAGGGCAATGCCGCGGCGTTCAAATGGGCGGCGAGTTTCTGAAATGCAGCCATCGCACCGCCGCGAGTGATCAAATCATTGACGAGCGCGGTCACCGCGCGGCGCACACCCGGGGTGCCGCCGGTGGCCGAACGCTCAAACCACAACGCCGCTTGCTCGAGTTCACCGGCTTTGAGCAGCACCGTGGCCCAGTTGTACTGTCCGCGGAAATAGCCGGCCTCAGCCGAACGCCGATACCAGTCCGCGGCGGCGAGGGGATTGCGTGAGGTTCCCCAACCCTCCTCGGTGCAACGGCCGACCAGGTTCATGGCCCGTTCATGTCCCTGCCCGGCGGACCGGAGATAGAGCGCGTAGGCGTTGGCGCCATTGCGCGGCACGCCCCGCCCATCCAAATAGAGATGACCGAGATTGTATTGCGCCCAGGCATGATCGGCCGCGGCGGCGCGGCTGAAGTATTCGGCGGCAAATGCAGGATTCTCGGGTGTGCCCCAGCCGTTGTCATGGCATCGACCGACCATGTTCATGGCGTCAACATCGCCCTGTGAAGCGGCCCGACGGAACCAGGTGAGCGCCGCGGCCGCATCCTTGCCGACACCGGTTCCCTCGAGCAGCAGTCGGCCGTAACAAACTTGCGCCTGCGGAACTCCTTCCACGGCAACCGCGTGTATCCAAGGCGCCGCGCGGGCGGGATCCTCAGACAACAAGGCATTTCGCCGCGCCGGGCTCATCGCGCCGAGCAGCGCGACGATCGAGATGGTGGGAGTACCGATCACGCCCTTAGAACCGGTAGCTCGCGAGCGCGATGAGCGTACGGCCGGCGCTCGGCAGGGCGTGATTTTCATCCACACCGGAGTAATAGACGCCGGTGTAGTAGAGCTTGTTGGTCACATTGTTGAGGTTCAGCTGCAGTTTCAAATGCGCATTGACGGTATAGGACGTCATCGCATTGAAGAACACATAGCCGGGCACGCCGGCCGTGTTTTCGGTGTCCGCATAACGATGACTCACCGCCGTCATGCCGGCCCCGATCGTCCAGGCTTCAGTGGGTTCGACCGTGGTCCAGACGTTGGCGGCGTCGTGCGGCGTATTCGGGGCAAGCTTACCCAGCGACAGTGGGTCACTCGTGGCGGTGATCTTGTCATCGAGGTGCGTGTAATTGGCGGCGACTTCCCATTCCTCCATGACATAGCCGTTGATGCCGACCTCGATGCCCTTGACCCGCTGATCGAACGGCGCATCTTGGATCGTCGGGTCATCCGGATCGGAGTTGCGGGCGTTCTTGACCTGCGTTTCGAACAGCGAGCCGGTCAACTCGGCCTTGCCACCCAGTATCTTGATCTTCGCGCCCAACTCGAGATTGCTGGTCTTCTCCGGTGAGAGACTTTGGTCGGACGGCGCAATGATCAGGTACTCGACCGCCGGATTGTAGGACGTGCCATAAGACAGGAAATAACTCTGCGTCTCGTCCGGTTTGAAAATCACTGCGGCGCGCGGACTCACGAACGTATCGGTTCTCGAGAAGCTCACCGGACCCACTGCCGGGTTTGAGTCGCTGAAACTCGAAGCGAAGCGATCCCAACGCAGTCCGGCGTCCACATCCCAATGAGAGCCAAGCGCAATGCTGTCGAGCGCGTAGACGCTGACGTCGTTGCCTCGCCCATCAGGATTGGAGTAGGCGATGAGCGGAGTCGGCGGTACGCCAAAGCCGTTGGGGTTCAGCAATGGAGTCGGGGGAATGTCATCGATCCCGTTGTTGAAGCGGCTGACGTTCGACTGCTCCTTGCTGAGTTCCAAGCCGGTGGTCAGGAGATTCTTGAACCCCGCAACCTCGAATCGGGATGTGAGGTCGGTGCGATTGATCGCGAGGCTCGTCGTGCCGGCGCTGCTCGGCTGGTCTCGGGACACCTCGATGTCGGCATAGGGAGTGCCCGGCGGCGGCGGTGCGACGTAGTCGTTGCCGAGAAAGGGACCGCTCACCAGATAACGGAAACCGTAATTACCGTAGCGCGCGCTGTCGCTCAAGGTGATGTCGTCACCGAAATCATGCTCGAAACGCAGGGTGCCGATGTTGGTATTGGTGCGCGTGCTGTCGTAATTGACGAGGCCGTAGTAGTTGCTGCGATTGACGGCCGCCGGCGCTCCGTCGATGAAGGGGATGCCGTAGTCGGGCAGATTATTTTCCTCTTCCTTGAAGTAGCTCAAGGTCAAGCGGGTGGGTGTGCCTATCCCAAGCGCGAGGGTCGGCGCGACACCATAGCGGCGGTAAACGACCTGGTCGCGATCGACGACTTGGTTGCGCTGATCCATCACCGTGATGCGCGCTGCAGCGGTGTCGCTCAAGGGTAAATTGAAGTCGCCTGTGCCGCGCCAGTAGTCGCCCATGCCGCCGGAGGCACTGATCGACGCCAAGGGCGTCAATAGCGGTTGCTTGCTGATCGAGTTGATGACGCCGGCTGTTGAACCGCGCCCGAACACGGCGGACGCGGGGCCGAGCAGCACCGAGATCGCCTCGGAGTTGAACGTGTCGCGCTGGTATTGACCGATATCGCGCACCCCATCCAAGAAGAAGCTGTCCGGTATCGACAGGCCCCGCAGGTTCACCGAATCGCCATGGGAGCCGCCTTCACCGGAATTCAACGTGATGCCGGGCACGTTGCGCAGCGCATCTTGAACGAGAGAGACGTTTTGCTCCGCCAGTTCCTTGTTGTCGATGGTATCGACGGATTGCGACGTATCGAGCGGCGAGTGGACCGCGGTGCCGGTGACTTCGACGCTGGGCAGCTGGGCTTGCTGGTCGTCTGACGCGCCGACTTCGGCCTCCCCGTGCGCATGGGTCGACAACAGGGTGCCGATCGCAACACCCGCCGCCGTCAGTCGACTGAGTGACCCCGGCGTAAACGCAGAGGTCGTTTCAATAGGCTGCAGCGGCTTGATCGGCATACGAGACCCTTGGGCTTGCTGAACATTGTCAGACTGTAACAAGAAGCATTCGCATTTACAAATGCGAATCATTCGTATCTAATCGGCCGATCCTGACTGGAGGATCTTCGGAATGAGTTGTGCCTTCGCCCGTCTGACGGTGTGGACATTGCGCCGATGGTTTGCATCGGATCGTTCAGTGCGCGAACGCGCGCCGCTCGAGTTGCTCTGGATAGAGCAGGACCTTGCGCTGGCGTGGTCGTGGTTCGAGAGTTTTCTATCGATTCTCGATCTTGAACGGACACGCGAATTGGCGATCCAGTCTGCGCAAGGCAATGACACCACGTCGCTGACCTCCGATGAGGCGGCAGTCCTTGCGTCCTTGATTTTCGCCCCCTGGAGTCCTGGCGCCGCGCGCGCCTGCCTCGCGCCGTTTCTGACCCGCCACAGCGCTGAGGCAGCGGTATGTGCCGCTGCCCGGGTCAGGCGTTCGAGCGCCGAGTGCATCCAGTTGTCGATGCACCACGAATAAGAAAAATATAGAAATCGTCACACCACGAGCAAACCGTGGCAACATGGACGTAAGTGGATTCAAAGCATTCTTCTTACAACTGAAAAAATCAGGGTTGCGAAGTGCTGCTGGCGCAAGCGTAGGCTGCGGGTCGTAAAACATGCGTGGATTCCACGAAAAGGAATGAAATGAAGGGTTCCGCCACGCAACGAGCGTTTGCAAGCACACTGCTCATGGGAGTTGCCTGCTCGCCCGTCCAGGCGGACCCCGCCTTCGCGACAAGCACCGCCGACGCGAACGCCGGGTCGCCCGGCTTGCAGGAAATCACGGTGACGGCCCAGCGTCTCGAGCTTCTTGGAACGGCGCAGACCGCGAGTGAGGGCATCGTAAGCGACGAGGAGCTGCAGTTGCTTCCGGCCTATCGGCCGGGGCAACTGCTTGAAACCGTGCCCGGACTCATCGTGACGTTGCACAGCGGCGAGGGAAAAGCGAATCAGTACCTGCTGCGGGGATACAACCTGGATCACGGCACGGATCTCGAGACCTACGTCGATGGCATGCCCATCAATCAGCCCACGCATGCGCACGGCCAGGGCTACACCGACATGAACTTCTTGATTCCGGAGCTCGCGGATGGCTTGACCTACACCAAGGGTCCGTATTACGCCAACGTGGGCGATTTCGGCGCCGTGGGGTCCGTTCACGTCACTTATCGGGACACGACTCCGGATCAGGTGGCCGCCACCGTCGGCATGTATGGGTTTCAGCGGATATTCACGGCAGGAACAACGGAGCTTGGGCGTGGGCAGCTGCTCGCTGCCGTGGAATTACAGCACTACGATGGTCACTTCGAGACGCCGGACGATCAGCGCAAGGAAAACTTTGTCCTGCGCTACAGCGAGGGGGATCAGCACAACGGTTATTCTTTGACCGGCATGATGTATCACGGGCTGTGGACCAACACCACGGATATTCCGCTTCGCGCCATCACGGAGGGCTTGGTGCCCAACCGATTCGGCACGCTCGACCCGACCGACGGGGGCCGTGCGTGGCGCGCCAGCCTCTCGTTCAACGGACATGAGACTGTCGGAGACGGGTTTCTCACCACCAGCGCGTTCTTCATCGAAAATCAGCTGCATCTCATCAATGATTTTACGCACTTCCTCACCGATCCCATTCATGGCGATCAGGAGGACCAGATCGAAAACCGTCACGCGTTCGGTGGCCAGGCGAACTACACGCTGCCCCTGCCGTTGGGGTCCATACCGAACGACCTGTCGGTCGGTTTGTTGACGCGTTACGACCTTCTGCACGTGGGTCGCAATCCAAGCGAGGATCAAATCTCGCAGCCGGCCGAGGATGATCCGCCGTCGTTCACGAATGACGATCGGGTATGGCTGTTCTCCGGGGCGGCCTACGTGCAGGCGACGACCCATTGGACGGATAATTTTCGCAGCGTCTTAGGGTTTCGCGAGGACTATCAGCACGGCACGGATATCGATTACGAGGCCGCTTACCATGAGACCGCCGGTTATTCCAATTCGGGCACTGCCCGGCAGCAACTGCCCCAGCCGAAGGGCAGCCTCATCTACCGGGCGACGAATACGCTCGAGTTCTACGCGAGTGCGGGCCGAGGATTTCACAGCGCGGACCTGCGCGGTGTGAACCAGGATGTGAGCGTGGATTTGGGGCTTCCCCACACCCAGCTGTTGTCCAAGCAGGAGGGCCAGGAGATCGGCGTCCGCGCCACGCCAGAACCGAATCTCGCCCTGACGTTTGCGCTGTTCAACCTATGGCAGCAATCCGAAACCATCATCGACCCGGACGTGGGTGCGGACTCGGCCGGACCGCCCAGCCGGCGCTACGGGTTCGAGATCAACGTCACCTATAAATTCAGCCGGTATCTCGAATTCTACGGCAGCGTATCGGGCGACCACACTCGCTTCACCCATCCGTTGGATGACGGTACCGGACACGAGGGTACCTACATCACCGATGCGCCGGTCGCGACCGGCGCCCTCGCGTTATATCTGACCAATCTTGGGCCGTGGAGCGGGGGTTTGAGCTATCGATATCTCGGCAACTATCCGCTCTCTTCCGGTCCTTGCAACAATGCCGCCGCTGTTCACGATTTTCCAGGGGTGGCCACGTCCTGCGCCAATGCGCCCACTGCCTTGGGCCAAGTCAACGGTAAGGGGTTCGGCGAGACCAACCTCGACGTGCATTACGCGTTTCCCGATAAATGGAGCGCTTCGATGGGCATCTACAACCTGTTCAACGTGCACGCGGCCGCGGCGGAATTCTGGTACGTCGACAGGCTCCAAAATGAGATTGCCACCTATCCCGATGGTCGCGCCGATATTCATGAACACCCACTGGAACCGATCATGGTACGTTTGACCCTTGCAAAGCAGTTCTAAGGAGTAGGGAGATGGAACGCTTTACCATTTCACTCGATGGAAAATTGGCTGATGCCTTCGACGAACTCATCAAGGAGCGCGGCTATGCCACCCGCAGCGAGGCAGTGCGCGACATCCTTCGCGCTCACCTGCAGCAGAGTGCCGAAAAACGGGATCTGAAAGGGTCCTGTGTGGCGAACCTGTCGTATGTTTACAATCATCATGAACGCGAACTGGCGGAACGGCTGACGAGCATCCAGCATGCCCACCACGACCTGACCGTCTCCACCATGCACGCCCACCTCGATCACGATCAGTGTATCGAGACCGTGATGCTCAAGGGTCCGGTGAAACGGGTGCGCGAATTTGCCGAGGAGATCATCGCCGAGCGCGGGGTTCGTCACGGCGTCTTGAACCTGGTCAATGTCGAACTCGGCGCACCGCACACCCACGGCGGCACCACCCACAGCCACCGGCATTTGATTCCGAGGCATTGATCGACGGCTCTGATCCCCGTGCGAATACTCTGGCATCGAGCGACGGCCGTGTCACGCCGGTTCCTCCCAGCACGTTGAAATCACCGACCGAGGCAAGCCTGCCCATGTATTGCTCAGCATCGAAGATTATCAGCGCATCATTGGCGGCCACCGCAAAATCGCCGACGCGCTGGCGATGCCGGGTCTTGCGGACATCGAGTTTGACGCGCCCCACATCAACATCGGAATCCGGCCGGCCGATTTCTCCTGATGTTCCTCCTCGATACCAACGTCGTCTCAGAGTTGCGCAAGATACGCTCTGGGAAAGCCGACCCGTGCGTCGCGAAGTGGGCCGACAGTGTGGAGGCGGGCAGTCTGCATATCTCGGCCATCACCGTGCTTGAGCTTGAAATCGGTATTTTGCAACTCGAACGCAAAGATCCGCGGCAAGGCGCGGTGTTGCGCAAATGGCTCGATGCGCTCGTTTTACCCGAGTTCAACGGCCGGATTTTTCCGGTCGACACCGCCGTCGCACAACGCTGCGCGAGTCTGCATGTGCCCGATCTCCGCACCGAGCGTGATGCGTTGATCGCAGCGACAGCGCTTGTGCATGGAATGACGGTCGTGACACGCAACCTCGCCGACTTCGAACCGACAGGAGCTCTGGCAATCAATCCGTGGATTGATCAATCTTGATAAGTTCCAGCGTGGTGTGCCAACTGGTCTTGGGCGGCCCGACCGACCGCGCCGGATGCCGCCAAGCACTCGAAATCGTCAAGCAGGCAATCGGAATGGCCGTGGTGCCGTCGTTTCAAAGTGCCTAAGGCCGGCGAGAGTTTTGTTCAGCCACGCCGCACGAAATGCAGCGATACCGAGTTCATGCAATAGCGCAAACCGGTAGGTCGAGGGCCATCATCGAAAACATGTCCCAGGTGCGCATCGCACCGCCGGCATGAAATTGCATCGCGCTGCATGCCGAAGCTGCTGTCCGAACTCTTGACCACGTTGGCAGCCGAGATGGCCTGCCAAAAGCTGGGCCAGCCGGTGCCCGACTCGTACTTGGTCTTCGAATCGAACAACACGGTGTCGCAGCAAATGCAATGATAGAGTCCGTCCGCGTGATTGCTTGCGTATTCGCCGGAGTAGGGTAGCTCCGTGCCTTCTTCACGCGTCACCTGGTACGCAAGCGCCGAGAGCTGGGATCGCCATTGCGCAGCAGTCTTGGCGACTTTCGGCATCTTCACGAACCCCAAGCTCTTCCCGTCCGCGGAGAACTGTTCAATGTTGACCTCCAATGGTTGTGCATCGCCCGGCGTCGCGGCAACGAGCCCATCGATCCAGACTGCGCCGACGACGCCTGCCAGACCGCAGATCAGAAATCCACGGCGCGACGTGAGCGGGGACTTGAGTGACGTTCGAGCGGGGTATTTGAGTGTCATCATCATTCTCCTAACCAAAAGTGAATGCGTAGGCTTGTACGCCGTCGTCCAAGAATTCAATGCTGAACGCCACACATAGGACCGGCATCGGGAGCGAAAAATTTCACCGTCCCGCGCGATCTCAAGGAAGTGCCGCGGGCACGGGCATCAGCGGTCGAAACGGCTAGCGCTTGCTGCGCGCACGCAAAGTTTCGACCACCTCGGCGAGCGACAGGCCCTTGGCCTGCAGCAGCACCAGCATGTGATACACAAGGTCCGCCGACTCGCCCAGGATTTCTGGATTGCTTTGTGCGACCGCGGCGAGCGCCAGTTCGACGCCTTCCTCGCCGACCTTTTGCGCCACGCGCCTCATGCCCTGGTCGAGCAGCTGGGTGGTGTAACTGCCGGGCGGCCGCTGCGCCACGCGCTCGGCGATCGTGCCTTCGAGTTCGCCGAGAAAGGCGTGCCGCTGCGCCAGGGATTGCGGTGCGCCGTCCCCCCAGCAGGT
>Ga0116228_10006308_pt1 | contig 10597 bp, 5 predicted proteins | sample S1TSphfallax_2_FD_89694 | JGI IMG/M metagenome (GOLD analysis project Ga0116228, IMG submission 89694) | Host-associated microbial communities from peat moss isolated from Minnesota, USA - S1T2_Fc - Sphagnum fallax MG | ecosystem: Host-associated > Plants > Peat moss > Unclassified | place: USA... | reverse complement strand
CTTCATCACGAAAATGTTATGTCAACATCAAATCTAAAAATGACTTCGGAGCCGGTTTTTCATTCACTTGTGCAACTTGAGGCCCGTAAGACATAGCCATACGCGACACCATAATGTCAAGGAAAGGAAAAAATATCTTCATTCAAAATCAAATCGACAATGAATGTGTAAAGGACTTGTTACACGAGATGCATGATTATAATTTATAGGTCAAAGAAAATGAAGGAAAAGTGTAAGTGACGACCTAAAACCATGGTAAAGTAAAACCTTAAGATTAAAGGAAAAAATGAAAATTTAAGTAAAATTTCTTAGGGGAAAAGTTGGGAGAGGTGAAAAGGAGTTTTTCCTTCTCCTTCCATTGACCACTTAGCATTGGAACCTTCCATTGGCTACCAAGTTGGGATGTTCCTTCATTACTTCCTTTTCCTTCTCTTTAAAAGGGCAAATTCGAATCATTTGGGGCTCTCTCTTTTCGGACACAATTTTCGACCCAAATCTTGAGAAAACTTGTTCCCACAACCTTCTTTGGGAGGAGAAGAATGAGTAGTCTTGGTAGGTGGTAAAAAGAAGGAAAGTAGATTGGATGTTTATAGTAGGTTTGAAACAATGGAAGTGAGTAGGGATATTGTTGGGAGCTTAAAATCTTAGAGAAATTTTACAAACCCTCTCAGGTTTAACAACTCAACTTCTTACTGGTTTAACTATAAAACTTAAAATTTGGTAAGAAAACATGCCTTATTGTTAGCTTTCTAATGAGTTAAAACAAGTTAGATTTGAATAACATATGCATTAGGAATAATATTTCAAGTGGCTGGTGGTTTGTAGCTAAGTTGAATTTCCTACCTTCGTAAAACCTTTTCAAGTTTGGTGGCATAATTTATTACTTAGTTAGTTGCAAAGTTTAGGATTTGGTAAAAAGGTACGCCTTACAATTAGCTTTCTAATGAATTAAAGTAAACCATATTTGAGTAACATATGTGTTAGGAATAATATTTCAAGTGACTAGTGGTCTGTAGCCAAGTCGAACTTCCTACCTTCGTAAAACCCTCTCGAGTTTGGTAGCGTAACTTATTACTGGTTTAATTGAAAAGCTTAAGATTCGGTAAGGAAATGCGCCTTGAAATTACCTTTCTAATGAGCTAAAATAAAATAAATTTGAATAACATATGTGTTAGGAATAATATTTCAAATGACTAGTGGTCTACAACCAAGTTGAACATGGTGTTGAACCCTTAAAAGTTGGTTTAAATGAATCACAATTTAACATAAAATTCTAAGATTTAAAGTGTTTGAGTTTGAAAAATGTATCTATCAATTCTAAATCATAATTGATGCATAGGAGGTGAACTACTTGGTTTCAACTATAAACGTAATTTAACATTTAGAAATACACTTGCATTTTTCCTTCACTGGTAACATATGTACTTTCAAGTATAATCACCTCATAGAACCTAAAGTAGAGGGTCAGAAAGTTGCGTCACAATCTAAAGCTATCATAATCAATGTTCCAAAAATGAAAAAATCAAATCAAATTTGTGGATAACCAATAAGTAAAGGACTTTTGATTTTGGCCACATTTTTTGTTAGACTTGCAAAACTCATGGATATGGATTTTTATCTTACAATGTGTTAATCTTATGTGTCTGAAACTTTGGGATATTGAATGAATTATGTTTAAGACACTAAAGATCCATTGAATGGAAAGTTATTTTAATTTATTATATTATGGATTTTTTTTAAATCCCAAAAATTGTAATTATTTAAAAAGAATTTTTAAGCATTTCAAAACGAGAAAATGGGTGGGATGAAATTAAAAAATAGTCTTCGCATGGCAAACAATGTTCAATACATCCATCTAAAACATTTTTCCTTAGATTATAATTACCCACCCCCCGCCCCCAAACAAAACTTTAATCCAACCTACCTTCTATACTTGCCCACTTCTTTATTTATTTATAAATTTTATCCCTTCTCCCCTCTTTCTCTTTTCCACTCACAATTGTGTTACTACTATTCCAACTTTTTTGGTTGCAACCAAGAAAAACATTTTTGTCTTTTTTTTCATAAGAGATTAGACTTGATGATAATGAGCTGCAACAACTTCTCATCTTACAATTGTAGCTCTTTGTAAGGTAACACTCTTACCTATCCTTTGAGAGTTTTGGTCTTGTTAAGTTTTTTTTTAGTTTGCTGATTTTTTAAGATTTGTTTTTTGTTTGCTGGTTTTTTTGTGGAATAATATATTTTGTTAGTTTTTTTAGTGAAACACTTGTTTTTTTTGTTTGTTGGTTTTTTTGTGGAACATTTTTTTTTTTTGGTTTTTTGTGGAACACTTGTTTTCTTTCTTTAAAAAAATCTTGTGCATAATGTTTGGCTTTGTTCTTGTTTTGATTACGGTTTTTTTGGTAATAAATGTCACCTTGCAAAAAGTCAAAATATTGCCAAATTGCACATTGGGTGTTGGCAAACTACAATCTACACAATTTATGGCAATTTGGAACTACATATAGTATCAAAAGTAACAACACATAAGATTTCACTCACTTTGAATAATTTTAAAGATCACATATCATTGATTTGGGCTTCAAAATTAAAAGAAATCATAAAAATTATGAATATGAAATTGAAACATAATTGTACATTTGTGTAAATGTACACCAATAATTTAATAAAGGTTTTTAAAGAACCTTTATTTGATAGTATTTTACATTTTAAAAAAAATTCAAAACTTCATCTTGCTTTTGTCAAATGATTAAAAAAACATTTAGTCCAAGTGAATCTTCAATGGAAGAACATTTTCCAACCTAAGAAAATCATAATCATCAACATTTTCATACCATAATGTACCAATGAACATTTTAAAATCATTTGATCTAAATTCCACAGCCTTAAATTTTTTTTGAAAACTTTGATGGGAAAGATTATTCTTTATGGTTTCTTTTATGTACGTGTAAAATTTCATGGAAAAAATATTATTGAATGTAGTATTTTTAATCCTTTTGTTGGAAATTGTAGAAATGTGACAAGGTTCCCGAAATCAAAATAATACTTTGTTGGATTATTATATCATTCATATGTGCATTGATTTCACAACATAATGTTAAATTAGGATATGAACCATCATCTTTTGCAAAATTTTAGTGAAAATTACCTTTCAAACTTTCAGCAGGATGCATGAAACTTGGATAAGTATTGAAAACTGTTAAATTGTGATTATTTTTTATGTAGATTGTAGCCTGCCAACAACCCATTGGATCATGAAGAAACATAGAAACAAAGATTACAACTATCCATTTATGTGGCCCCTCCAATTCTTGAATCTTCCAATTGCCAAGGTGAGGAAAGATTTTTGGAATGGAAATTTTAATAGAAGGTTTGTTTATTTCTTTTTAATTTTTGTCTTTAGTCTATTGTTTTGGAATTTGAAGCTATAGTAATATATTTGAAGTTTTGGTTATTTTTAAAAACTGATTAATTTCCGGATTGTGTTGAAGATGAAAACATAATTGTTGTAACAAATGAACCAATGGTTGGCCTGAATGTGTTGATTAAAGATGAAAATAATGCAATTTTAATAGATTATGCCAAAAAGATTGGTCTTGTTATGAAAGGTATGCAAATTTCCATTATTGAAAAATGACATTGTAAGATGGAAATTAAGGTAGGTGAAGTTTATTGGTGGGAAGGTCAACTAGGCAGGGGGTGAATGTAAGGTATGGTGGTTCACTTTTGGTGTCACAATGGTGTTTTTTTGTTGGGTACCCCTTGTTTAAAGGCATATGGTGAATAATGTATTTTTAAATCTATTAATTGAAAGTTGAATGTAATCTAACAACTTTATTATGAAGATATTTGTGTAGTTGTTTATTGATAAAAAGTTCATATGCTAGTAGTAATAGATTTTTAAGGTTCAAAATTTTGGATTGGTTGATTGATTGGAATGATAGAAAATTGAAAGGTTCATTTTAGTCATGCATATAAGGTGCTCTTGAAATGCACATGGAAATTTCTTTCAATGGTTTATACTATAATACTTATCCCCAATATTGCTACACTTCGATAAGTTTTTACTTGTAAGGGGTCACATACCCAAGCAACTTCCACTCATTGCTTCTAACACATATTTTATATGAGCAACAAATATGCTTGAAATTAATGAGTGCCACACGTTAGAAAAGTGTTCTTGGGAAAGTAATCATCATTGTATGTTGGAATACACACAACTAATATGAAGATGCAAGAGGTAAAGTGACAAGCCTATGTTTTCAAAATATGGTACATTTGTCACGTCCATGTTTGAATTTTTTTTTTTCCTTCATACCAAGTGTAAGAACAATAGTTACAAAAATTGCCAAAAAATACATGAAAACAAACTAAAGAAATGTTGAAACAAATGTTAGTATTGGTAGGTATCTTAATATGTCAAAGGAAGGAGTTTACAATGATACAAATGTTATCAAAGTGATAATGAGCAGTGTGTTTTTTTGGTCAATTTTGTGATGTACATCACAAACTTACACTATCACAAATTTCATTAGAATTTGTGCAAAAATCGTAAAACAATATGTCTATGCAACATCTATGGACTTCAAAATGTAAAAATGATGCGAAAAAATATTTTTAAACAAAATATAATTTATATGTCTTTTTTACTCATGATGTTTTGATGTGAAATAGGTACAATTTATATTTTAACTAAATTTGTGCAGTTATCATAATATAATTTTGTATTAAACTATGTAAATTTTGTGTATTAAACATGAACATTCACATATGTCATTAAAAAATAATGTTTCATCCATTTGAATACTTAAAATGTTGAATATGTAAAAATATAATTCATATTAACCATAGCACAAAATTTATGGGATTTTTTTTATGAACTTATGAAATTGAATTTTGCATGAAATTTGTATAAACCTATGAAATCTAGTAAATTTTTGGTGTAAATGAAGTGGTGATTATTCATAAATAAATAAATATCCAAATTTGACTACATAACCTGATATGAAAGTGGAAAAAAACATATATCTTTCTATATTATTGGCTAAGTACTAGACTTATCATTAGAATTTGAACTTCATTTTTTTCAATTCTTCAATATCTTGCAAAATTCAGACATTTCCCCTTGAAATTCCTTTGCATCGTTTGAAATTTGGCCGAAAAAATCACAAATATTAATGAGGTTTGATGGAGTACAACATTAAAAAGGGATCATTTATGATTGAGAAAGAATAAGAAGAATGGATTGAAGAGAGCTAATTCTTTCTTTTTTTGTTTTCCCCCGTGATACCCAGCATCAAGGGGGGAAAAAAAACAAGTGGACAACGTAGGGTAGGGCAGGGTTCCATTTTGAAAAACAGAATCCCCACCAGAGCAAGCATTCCCTTTTTCAAAACACACTCCCAAACAAACAATGGATGAAGAACTACTTTCTGTAATGTGCCCTCCAATTACACCCCCAAAAAACCCAAGTCTTTATGATTGAGAAGGAATAAGAAGAGTGAATTGGAGAGAGGAAAAGATCTCAATTAACAATGGTATATAGAATGAGAACCATGATGGGTTTGTAATGTTCAATGAGACACCAATTAGAGGAAGAATTGAAAGGAGAAAATCTAGGTGGTTCACAAAGGACAACGGTACAGTACCGGAGATATTTGTGATAACCAATTTTTCATCGCAATGACCAACTCCAGCACTGCATTTTGGAAGTTTCCCCCACTTATGGGCTTCACACATCTTATAAGTATAAAGATCCCTCCCACTATTTTGAGGAGGAAGAGAACTTCCCACGGTTCAGCAGAAAATGGGCTGTGTTTTTACATCCAAATTTTGTGTTAAAGTTTTTCCTCCTCACCCATAAGCTGTAAATACCAAACATTATGCACTGAAGGATCATGTAATGACCACGCGTGGACTAATTAGTGGAACCAGCCGATCAGTAGCAGTAAGTGTGTGGACAGTAAATGCAAACACCCAACTAGCAGCAGTGTTTTATGCTTTCCCATGTCTCCTAAAATCCCGGTATCTGGCACAATTCTGGCAACAATTTGGTGTACCTGCACCACTTTCACACCACTGTAGTGTATTGCTTCATCGAAAATTGGTTCATGGGGATGGGGCAATTTTCGACGGTGCACACTGGATGTCCCAGTATAAAATGATCACCAGGTTTTGATGGCAGGTGCCTACCAGGTGCCTACACTAGTACCTTTTTGAAGTCAGGGGCATCCTGCCCAAGAGTGAAAATGTGTGCATATGAATGAAAACAGGGTAATTGTTAGTAAAATCATTTTTTACCTAGCAGTAAATATTTCAAGGAGTACTAATTTTAAAATTTTACTTTGTTGTGTATTGCAATGGCAATGTATCAATGCATCATATTTCATCATGCATCATGTTATATCATCAACATAAATCCTATGGTACATATGTATTGTGTAAGGAAGGGTGGGGAAAATTTCAAAACAACTACATGCATGAAAAACTTGATAGATGAACATCTAAAAGTTTGTTTATTATACTATAATTGTTAATGTATCAAAAAATATCAGTACATTAAATTTTGAAGATACATGGATAAGATATTGTCATATTTCCAAGTTTATGGGCAAGGTAAAATAATTACTAATTTAGTACCAAACCACCAATTTACTATTGACACATGGTGTGAACAATACATTGAATGTATTACTAATATTTCACACTTGAGAAATAAATGGTTACATATGAAAACTTGACACATGGCATACATTTAACACCACTTTTTGATAACTAACTATAATTTACCATATGTTTTTGATACACCAAGGATTTATTGATACATTAAGGATTTTTCAGCCCACCTAAACATAGAAAAAGCAAGAAACTTTTCAAAATAGATGGACAAGAGGTGACCACATTTCCAAGTTTATAGGTTAGGTAAAACAACTATTAATTTAGTAAACAACCCATAATCTACTATCACGATGTGATGTGAGCAATACATTGCTTATGTATCATAAACATATTTTCACACTTGAAAAATAAACCTTACATATGAAATTTTGACATTTATTCATTTTTCAATTATAACTAATTATTATTGACCATATGTCACTAATACACTAAAACTTTATTATATTGATACATTAATGATGTGTTGATACACTACTTGGAAATGTGGCAACCTTTTGTCCATATATATTAAAAAATTCTTACTCTTTTTATGTTTAGAGGGGTTGAAAAAATATAAATAAGGTAAAACAAACTATTAATTTTGTTAAAAACCATTAATCTACTATCAAAATGTGATGTGAGCAATACATGAAAGTGTATCATAAACATATTTTCACATCTGAGAAATAAACCTTACATATGAAAATCTGACACCTAATATACATTTTCAATCATTTTTTGATTATAATTGATTATTATTAACCACATGTCACTAATACACTAAATATTTATTAATACATTAATGATATATTGATATACTAAAGATTTTTCAAATTGTGAAAGAGCATGAATTTTTTCAAAATAAATGGACAAGAGGTTGCCACATTTCAAATTCTATGGGTAAAGTAAAAAATAATTAATTTAATTGAATTGCACCACTATGTTGCTAATTAGTAAGACGTGGTGTGAACAATACATTGAATGCATTATAAATGTATTTTAAACTTTACATATGAAAATCTAACACGTAGTATACATTTACCATCAGTTTTTATATTATAACTAACTATTATTAACCATGTGTTATTAATACACTAAAGATTTGTTGATACATTAATGATTTATTGATACACTAAATACCTTTCGATACACTAAAAAATTATATTCTATTTAAATATAGAAAGAGTGGGAAATTTTTCAAAATAAATGGACAAGAGGTTGCCACATTTCAAAGTGTATGGGTAAAGTAAAAAATAAATAAATTTAACCTAAATGCACCACTATGCGACTAATACATGGGGTGAGTAATACATTGAGTGTATTACTAATATTTAACACTTGAGAAATAAATATTTGCATATGGGAAAAATTGACAAGTGTTACACATTTCCCACCACTTTTCAACTTTAAATAGTTGATATTTACATTTGTTAGTCTATTATAAATATATGTTGAACTTCTAATGAGGTTTCTTTTGCAAATTAAGATTTGGGGTCACATTTTTCAAGCTTTTGCATATCAAACTTGACATGAACTTCCTCTTCACATGGTTTTTTTGTGTTATTCCAAAGGTGTTTTGGAGCACACTTTTGACATTTTTACAAATTTTTCACATGTCATTGTGACTAAATTCTATGTAAGTCAAATATTTACCATGTTTTTAATTCATTGTATGTTGATTAGAACAATTTGAATGTAGAATACATTGAAATTAATATATTTTACAATGGTTATTGCAAGCATGGAAGGAAAGTTGCCCTTGTATGAACATGGCCGTCAAGTTGAATTGTAAGCAATAGAAAATGTAGTTCAAACACCACAAGATGGACCTTTTGATCAAGAAAATTTGTTGTGGGAAGTCATCATTCATCATGCAACAAGGCCCTTGCCTTGTTGAGGTTACATTCAGCCCCACAATTCAAGTGCTTGATTTCATAACTAATGAAAAAAGTAAAGATGGTGGACAATGTCACTTTCTTTGCAAAAAACACATCATTTAGCTTAACAATGATTTGTAACAACTACAAATAAATAGTGTTTCCAAGTTTTCAAGGTTCAAATTTTAACCTTTATTACATTTCTCCACCAAGATTTGCGTTTATTATTCTATAAGCAAGAAATATGTGACTAATTGTATGTTTTGTAATGCAATGTATGTTCATAAATACCACAAAATTAGTTGGTTAGTTGTTTGTAACCAATGTCAATATGGTCCCAATGACTTCACAAATGTTGTCAAGGACATTACACAAAACTACAATGCAACTCCAAAAAAATTGGACATCAATCGAAAAGTAATCCCATTAGGGATAGGCCACAAGGGTACATGAGGTTCCAAGAAGAAATGGGGTGGTTCTATGAAAAGAAGATGTAAAGTTGAATTCACCATAAAACATTGTATTTGTTCAAACATGTATTAGAATTATGTTTCATTCAACGAAAGCATGTTAATCAAGATGGTCTATATGTCCATGGGGACCTAAAAATTGTTGCCCATTTATTTTTAAAAATCAAGGATTTTGTGATCGAACAACTAATGTTTGGACTCACAATATCTCAAATTATGACAAAACATAGGCAACATGTGAAGAACATCATGTTAAGGACATGTGAGTCAAATAGAAACATGTTCCTCACTTAGCAAGATGTTAGGGTGTTGTCTAGAAAATTGGCTCAAGAAACATAACAACTACATAAGAACGATGCAAAAAATGTGTGTATGTGGGTTCAACAAAACATTAATTCAATGTTTTACTATCAAAAAACTAGGGTAAAGGTGGATGGTGGTCTCACTAGGTAAAACATGCCTTTCACTTTGGGTTTCCAAACACCATGGCAAAGGGAAATGATGATTGAACATGGGCACCAAGGAGGTGTTGCAATTGATGCAACCTTTGGGACAAATGAAAAAAAGGTGATACATTATGTCTAATACATAATACATGCACATGTGATCTAATACATTAATATATATGTAATCTAATGTCATTGAAACATTAATAGGACAAATCAACAAACATTTAAAAAAAATACATGTAGAAATTTGAAATTGTTAATAGATCATTCATTACATTTTTTATCAATGTTTAATTGACATGTCTCTATTGTGAATTATGGCAATTCCCCCTTTATACCATGATGGTGTTTGACTAATGGCACGATGGTATTCCTGTAGCATATTGCATCACATCACGATGTTAAAAAGAGGATTTGACACCATGGATGCACACTTTGAATGAAAGCATTCGCAATACTCACCCATCATGGCATCCTGATGCTTTCATTGTTGATTGTCCCCAAGGGGAAATCAATTTCATCAAATAAAATCCTTATCCCTTCCCCCTTTCTATTCAACAAATTGCCAAATATCTATTATACATGTCACTTACCCCAATGGATGTAACATGCATCAACATTAATTATATTTAAATCCAGCAAGTTTCATATACAATGCATTTTTTTTCTTGTAAGACTATATGGTTAAACATTGCCATCTTTTTTTTTTTTTTGGCATGTGAAAAAACATGGCAAAAGCAAACATGTATCAAGATAAAAGACCCAACCTTGCATAGTAATATATTGTAAGAACTAGGGAACATCATGTATGACAAGGATGGTCCATTTGGAGTAGGTGCTGAAATGTGGGCAATGAATAGGCAATGTATCATTAATAAGTACCCTGCAACTAATGTCTTTTGGAAATACATGGAGGAAAATTGGTGACATAAAACTCACATGTGGGTGGTTGGATTTCAAAATCTACCATATGTTAGGCCAAACACCACATCACAAACTTGCCCCGTCCATGTATTTTTGCATTTACAACACTTTAACAATGTGTTCAAGGTTCAATGCTAATAAAATGTTAATAAACTATTGACATAATGTTGTCATGGCATTATAACACAATGTTTGATCATCACAATGTGTTACAATG
>Ga0116228_10006306_pt1 | contig 10597 bp, 8 predicted proteins | sample S1TSphfallax_2_FD_89694 | JGI IMG/M metagenome (GOLD analysis project Ga0116228, IMG submission 89694) | Host-associated microbial communities from peat moss isolated from Minnesota, USA - S1T2_Fc - Sphagnum fallax MG | ecosystem: Host-associated > Plants > Peat moss > Unclassified | place: USA... | reverse complement strand
TTCGAACAAATGCCGCCGAATATCCTCGGGGATTCCCGGCCCGTTATCGCGCACCGAGACGAAGAGCGGCAGGTTGGCTTTGGACCGGCCGGACACGGCGGTGAGCCGCACGCCGTGCTGGAAGCCGGTGGCGAGGTGGATTTCGCCATCCGGGCGCTCCATGCCGGCGATCGATTCCGCGGCATTTTTGACGAGGTTGAGCAGCACCTGAATGAGCTGGTCCCGGTTGCCGTGCACATGTGGGAGCGAGGGATCGTAGGTCTCGACAAATTTTATCCGCGCCGCAAAACCTGAGCCGGCCAGTTTGCGGACATGTTCGAGCACACGATGGATGTTGACAGCGTCGCGCTCCAGTTTCTTTTCGCCAAATGTCTCCATCCGCTCGACCATGGCGCGAATCCGGTCCGCTTCATCGCGGATCAGCACGGCCAGTTCCCGGTCCGCCGGCGGCGCGGACGTTTCCAAAAGCTGCGCTGCGCCGCGAATGCCGGAGAGCGGGTTTTTCACCTCATGCGCCAGAATCGCCGCCATGCCGGTGATGCTGCGGGCGGCATTGCGGGCGGACATTTGCTGGTCCAGCGCGCGGGCGGCGGAGGAATCTTGTAAGGTGAGCACGACATGGCCCGGCACATCCGAGAGCGGGGCGGCTTGGATTGATGTGCCTCGCCGGGATAAGCGCGGGCCTTCCAGCACCATGTCGTGCTCGGCCACCGTGAGCCCATCATTGCGGGCGCGTTCGAGGACCAGAAAGATGGGGTGGTCCACGGGCAGCAGATCGGTGAGGCGCTGGGTGAGGAGCAGAACACTGGAGGACCCGAAAAATTCCTCTCCTGCATAGTTCACGAAGCAGAAAGCGTCGTTTTCATCGAGCACCGCGACGGCGATGGGCAGGGCGCCGAGGATTTGCACATGGTCCATCCGCACGGGGTTTTTTGTCCGCGGCGGGCGCTTGACCATGCCGAACGCACGCCGGATTCCGCTCATGCAGCAAGCGCCAAATCATCATTTTGGCGCACGAACCCGCAATCGATCAGCGGGTCATAGAATTCGTCGATCAACGAGAGGACCTCGGTTGCATTATCCAGGCGGTTCATGCGCGCCCGGAAGGCGGCGGAGCCGCGCAGGCCCGCGGAATACCAGGCGACATGCTTGCGGGCCAAACGCACGCCACCCGGCTCGCCAAAATGCGCGCGAATCGCCGCGTAGTGGCGGAGCAAAATGTCCTTTTGGTCCGCCAAAGACGGGCCGGGGGCCAAAATGCCGGTTTGCAGAAAATGCGCCACCTGGGCCAAAAACCACGGCCTGCCATAGGCGCCGCGCCCGATCATTACGCCATCCGCACCGGAGCGCCGCAGCGCCTCCGCCGCGCGGGCTTCCGTCGTTATATCCCCATTCACGATCACCGGAATTTTGACCGCCTGTTTGACGTTGGCGATAAAATCCCAGTCAGCCGTTCCCTCGTAAAACTGCTGGCGCGTGCGGCCGTGCACGGTGATCATCGCAATTCCGGCATTCTCCGCAATTTTCGCCAGCGCCGGCGCGTTCAAACTCTCGCGGTCCCAGCCCATGCGCATCTTTAGCGTCACCGGCACATCCACCGCCCGGACGGTCGCGGCCAGAATGCGCTCGGCCAGCGCCTCATCGCGCATCAGGGCAGAGCCTGCCGTCTGCCCAATCGCCACTTTTTTAACCGGGCAGCCGAAATTGATGTCGATCAGATCCGCCCCGTTCGCCACCGCAATCCGCGCCGCCTCCGCCATCGCCGCCGGCTCGCACCCGGCCAGCTGCACGGAGGACGGGCCGCCGCCGGCCACCACCTCGGCCATCCGCATCGTGTTGCGATTCTCCCGGACCATCGCCCAGGAGGCGATCATTTCCGACACCACCAGCGGCGCCCCCAGCGATTTCGCCAGCGCCCGGAAGGGCAAGTCGGTAACGCCCGAGAGTGGCGCCAGAATGACGGGACTCTCCAAAAATACCGCTTTCGGGCCGCGTCCTATGGTCACCGGCCTGATTAACGGTGCAGAATCATTGCTCATCATTTGGGCAAACTACCGCCCGCGCGCGGCGGAAGCAATCACCCGGCATTTGAAAGCTGGTCAGCATAGTTGGGCGAAGGCGCTGGAATCGCCCATCAGGAGGGCACGGCGGGCGGGGCGGAGGTCAATGTCCTCCTTGACGACTTTTGTAAAATGCTTCGCGGAATGCGGCGGCCCTGCGAAGACCGCACCGGTGAGTTTGCCATCGCGGACGATGAGCCGCCACCAGGAAGCGCCGTCCGGCTGGGCGCAAAATTCTTCATCGCCGGGTTTGGCCTGGATGTCGCCAAAGCTGCGGATGTCGATGCCCTCGCTTTTCAGCTGCAGGACGATCCGCGGTATCTGGTAGGATTTGTCGCTGCCCAGGATGGATTCCACCGCGGCATCCGCCTGCGCCGCACCCACCGGCCACAGGCCGCCCGGTCCCACCGCTTCCGCGACGTCGCCGACGGCGTAGATGTCGGGGTCGGAGGTACGCATCGCGGCATCGACCTTGATGCTGCGCCCGACTTCCAGCCCGGCCTGCTGGGCCAGAAACATATTCGCATTCACGCCAAGGCAGGCGACGAACAGATCGGCGCGCACCCGCGGGCCGTGGCTGAGCCAGGCGGTGTGATAAGACTCCTCGCCCTCCCAGCGGTCGACGCTGGTGTTGACGGCGATGCGGATGCCGACACCTTCAAGGTAGGCGGTCAGTTTGGCCGCGGCCTGTTCGTCGAGCTGGGCGTTCATCAGCCGGTCGGCGCGCTGCAGCAAAGTGACATGCAGGCCGAGATGGTGCAGCGCGTCCGCCGCCTCCACGCCCAGCACGCCGCCGCCCAGCACCACCGCATGGCGCGCGCCGCTGGATTGCACGTAGTTGCGGACCGCCTGCGCGTCATCCGCCGCCCGCAGCACGAAGGCGTTTTTTCTCCGCAAAAAATCCGGTGTGGGAGTCGTGGCGCGGGCGCCGGTGGCGAGGATCAGCTTGTCGTAGGGTAGTTTTTCGCCGGTGCCGAGCAGCACGGTTTTTTGGGCGCGGTCGATCTGCCGGGCGACCGTGTTGCGCCAGACTTCCACACGGTTTTCCTCGAACCAGGCTTCGGGCAATAGTTGCAGACCATCAAAACCGGTGCGGCCGTAGATGACGCGGCCGATCGCCATGCGGTTGTAAAAATGCAGCGGCTCGTTGGTGACGACGTCAACAGCAAGGGAGCCGCTGGCGCGGCGCAGTTTTTCCGCCGCGGTGCTGCCGGCCACGCCATTGCCGATGATGACGACACGCTCGACCCCGGCTTCCTTGGCGCGGTCGACGGTGGGGGCGGCCAGCGCTTTCGGCGCGGCGGCGCCGCCGGATTTCGGGTCGCGGTCGATCGTCACCGGGCCGCGCACTTCACACATGCAGGCCAGGCGCGCCTTGCCCTCCAGCCCCAGCCGGGCCAGCGTGGCGCGTTCGTCATCGCTCGGCGGCGACAGATTCTGCTCGCCCTCGCAGATCACCACAGGGTCAGCCCCGCACAACCCGGCGCGGCAGCCGAAATTGATTTTTAACCCTGCCTTTTCAATGGATTCCAACAGCGTGGCGCCGGCGGAGACGGGGAAGGCGGCGCCGCTGCCGCGGTCCAGAACTTCCGGCGCGCCGCTGCGCGCGACTGGGGCCGCCACCCCCGCCACGGCCATCGCCGGCGCGGTCTTCGGCGCTTTGGCAATCTTGAACAGCGCTTCACTGTACAGTCCAAAACCCAGAATCGGCAGGCTGGCGGCGATGCCAAGGCCGCGCGAGACATCCACCACGCCGGACGGCGCGGCATGGCCGGCAAGTGCCGCGATGGTGCCAAGGATCGTCGGGCCGGAAAACCAGTAGAAGGCGATGAGCGAGGCGGCCGTGAAGACCGCCGCGACCCGGTAGGGGGCGAGCGGAAAATATGATGTCACAATGCCGTACAGCCCGGCGGAGGCGGCGCAGGCGGCGAGCAGAATGCATAAATGCAGCGGCTCGCCATAGGCGGGATGCGGGCCTTGCAGGAAATAGCCGAGGATAAGACCCGGCAGTAGCCCGAAAAACAGGCGGCGCTGGCCGGTATAGCGGGGGTCGTCATCGGTCATGTCCGCGAACACCGCGCCGCGCGGGTTAAAATCGTAACAGTTCTTCTGGCAGCCGAGGCAGGGGTCGCAATAGCCGTTTTTTACGACCACCGGGGGCGCCTGGCCGTAAACGCGCTGAATAGGGCCGAGCGGGCAGAACGTGCCGCACCAGCCGCTGCGGCCCTTGAAAATGAAGCCCCCCAGAAGCGCCAGCGCCAGAACCAGAAACATCCCCGCCGCCACCGCCCAGCCGGTCTGATTGAGCAGCGGCACGCGCAGCGCTACCGCGGCCACAAACCCGAACACCGCGATGCCGAAGGCGGCGTTTTTCAGCCAGCCTGGCAAGTCCTTGGCGCGCGAGGTTTTGGTTGCGCGCGGAATCTGGTTCAAAAACGCCATCGGGCAGACCTGCCGCCACAGGCCAGGTGCCAGAACCAGCACCAGCGGCAGGCTGGGGACGATCAGCCGCCACCAGAGTTGCAGCCCCAGCGCCGGGCGGAGAAGCAGCAGCGCGCAAATGCCAAACGTGCCAAGCAGAACGGCGACACGCAGCGCCACCCAGAAACCGCGCGGCAGGCGGGCGGTGCGTTTGGTGTAATTCGCGAAGAAAACCGCCGGGTCGATGGCCGCCATCTTAAAAACGCCGCCCGGCATCGTGCAGTTGGCGGCTGAGCAGCGTACCCAGCGCGGTGAGCAGCAAAATGCCCGCCCGTGGCCGCCAGGCGGCCATGCGGGTCAGGCCGGGCGGGGTGAGGATGAGCACGGCGGCGCCGTTACTGGTTGCCGCCGCAACCTCTGGCAGCGCCGGGTCGAAAAACCGCGAAATGCCGAACATCCCGCCGGCGCCAAGGGATGTTTCACCAGCCAGCTGCACCTCACCCTCCATCACAATGTGCAAGCCAGGCTCGGTATCGGCGGCGGGCAGGATGACCGCGCCCGGCTTATAGCGGCGCTCGGCGGCGAATTCCCGCAGGGCCGCCCATTCCTCCGGCCCGAATTCGGACAGGGCGGCTGACTTTGCCTGCGAAACCGCAACGGGTTTCGCGCCCGCCGGGTCGTTATATTCGAACATCTCCATTGCCGGCCCCCGTTTGCCCTACGCGAAATGATAATTGCGCAATGCGGCAAATGATTCTAGACACGAAACAAAGAAGCCGGCAGAATTTTCGCAAATGCGCCGCAGGGGGCTCAGGTGAGGCTGGAAGGGTTTGCCATGTCTGGTTCGTTGCGTATGGATGCAACATCTCTGCCGGGATTTCGCGCGCCATGAGCCTGCGGCTGGTCCTGGCTGATTCCACGGCGGCGCAGGCGGCGTCCGCGGCGAACCTGTCGCTCGCCGGCAAGCCGCGCGTGGTGATCGGGCGCGATGCGGCGGCGGACTGGCAATTGCCCGACGCGATCCGCCTGGTCTCCTCAAAACATTGCGAAGTGGTGCAGGAGGGTGCGGCGTACTGGCTGCATGATCTTTCGACCAACGGAACATTCGTCAACGGCGCGCCGCAGCGCATCAACGACCCGCACCGGCTGACCGCGGGGGACCGGATCCGGGTTGGCAACTATATCATCGCCGTGGAGGCCGAGGCGGATGAGGCGGATAATTCGGACGATACGATAGCCGTGCGTCCGCGCGCGAAACCTGAGCCAGCCGCCGCGCCTGCGGCGCCGGTTCTCGCGCGGGGCGCCGACCCGGCGGCGCTGGTAACGGCGCAACCCGCGGTGAATGGCGCACATGCGGGCGACGAACTCACGATGATTGCCCCGGCCCCGAAGGCTGTCCCGCCAGCCCCAATGCCGGCGCCCGCGGCGGAAACCGCGTCTACGGCGCCCGCGGCGGCGCCCGCCGAAATACCGCCCGTGGTCAAGTATTTCGCCCGCGGGCTGGGCCTGACCGAGGCTGATATCGCGCTTGCCGATGCCATAAAACTTGCCGAGCATACCGGCGCTCTGTTGCGCAGCCTGACCGCAGGGTTGATGCCGCTGCTGGCCGCGACGGCCGCCCATGCCTCCCCGCCTTCGCCCGGCGCGCCGCGCAACCCGTTGGAAGACGCGCCAAACCCGCCGGCCGCACTTGAAATGCTGTTCGGCCCGCCCCGCCGCGCCTATCTGGACGCGGAGCGCGCCTATAAAGTGGCGTTGCAGGAGTTGCTGGACCGGGCCGAGCGCGCCGCCCAATCCGCCGCCGGCGATACCGCGAATCGGTTAAACGCCTTCGCCCCGGCCGCCATCGAACAGCAATTTGCCGCCAGCGGCCGTCACGCCAAATTCATGACGTCGAAAAAAGCCGCCCTCTGGGATTTTTACGTCGCGCAATGGACCGCCAACGGGCCATAGGCTTATCCCAACCCGCCTTGACGCTGACACTCTGCCCTATCCACGTCATGGCCGGGCCTGACCCGGCCATCCACACCTTTCGTCCAAGGGCCCGGTCTTGCCTGTGAGTCAAGAATAATGCGGCCTGATATTATACCAGCCGTACTGGGCTATGACCTTTGGCCAAGCGAGGCCAGGGGGCTTCGCCCGGGCAAAGCCCTGGCCTTACTTGCTAAGCCAAGCCTCTACGACTCCAGCAACCTGCGCAGCAATTCGACATCTTCGGCGAAGGCGGCGTCGGTGGCGATGAGGGCGGTGACGCGGGAGACGGCGTGCATGACGGTTGTGTGGTCGCGGTCGCCGAAGTGGCGGCCGATATCGGGCAGGGATTTTTGCGTGAGTTGTTTGGCGAGGTACATGGCCACCTGGCGCGGCCGGGCGATGTTGCGCGAGCGCCGGGCCGAGGACATTTCGGTGACGCGGATGCTCCAATGTTCGGCCACGCGTTTCTGGATTTCCTGGATGGTCACGCGACGATCGAAAGCTTTCAGCACGTCGTGCAGCACTTCGTGCGCGGTTTCCAGCGTCACCGGCCGGTCGAACAGATTGGCGTGGGCGATCAGCCGGTTGAGTGCGGCTTCCAGTTCGCGGATGTTCGAGGTGATTTTGTGGGCGAGGAATTCCATCACTTTCGCCGGCACTTCCACGCCGGCGCGGCTGGCCTTGGCTTCGAGGATGGAGACGCGAAGTTCGTAGGTGCTGGCGTGAAGGTCCGCAACCATGCCGCAGCCAAGCCGGGTGCGCAGCCGCTCTTCAAGGCCTGACAGGTCAGAGGGTGACTTGTCGGCGGAGATGACGATCTGCTTGCCGGCTTCCACCAGCGCATTGAAGGTATGGAAAAATTCTTCCTGCGTATTGTCCTTGCCGACCAGAAATTGCAGGTCATCGATCATCAGCACATCCACACTGCGCAATTCGTTCTTGAAATCCAGCGTGGATTGGTTGCGCAGCGCGTTGATGAACCGGTACAGAAATTTTTCCGCCGACATGTAGATCACGTTGAGCGGCTTGCCCGGGCCTGGCTTGGTTGAGGTTTCCCAAGCAATGGCCTGCATCAAATGCGTTTTGCCAAGCCCGACGCCGCCATACAGGAACAACGGATTGAAACCGTGGCTGGCCGGCGATTCCGCCACGCGCCGCGCGCAGGCATAGGCGAATTCGTTCGGCTTACCCACCACGAACGTTTCGAAAGTAAAACGTTGATCCAAAGGCGCACCCACATCCGTGCGGGCTTCCGGCCGCGGCGGTGCTGCCGCCGTCACAGTTGGTTCGGCCAGGTTCGGCGCGGTCCCGCGCACCGGCGCCTGCGCACGAATATCGACCCGCCTGACATTCGGGTTTTGCCCCTGCCAGAGCGAAGCAATCAGCGCGCCATATTCCTTGCTCACCCAGTCGCGCAAAAATCGCGTCGGCAGCACCAAGGTGATTTCATCGCCGTCCAGCCCGAGCAGCGAGACCTGTTTCAGCCAGGTCCGGTATTCAATATCGCCCACTTCCTGTTGTAGCCTGGCCCGCACACTGGCCCATTGGGTTGCGATGGCGCCGTCCGATGCGGTTTCTCGCTGAGGTTGAACAATGGTTTCTCCGTCGCGCATTGCATTGATCCCAAAACTCATACCCCGCCCGCTCCCACTTTCGACCAGCCGATTCGGCAAACTTGTAAGCGCGCATTGAAAGCTTCGTAAAAGCAACAATTTTCGCCGGTCTGGATGCCACCCGAATGACGTTGTTAAGCCGACGATACTAGGTCACCAAGCCCCGCCCGCGCAAGCACTCTGTAGTTGCGATTTTGTTTCTAAACTATTGATATTTGGCGAAAGAGCCGCAGATTCAGATAGATTGACGGCGGTAAAATTCATGTTCAAAAATAAATGATGCTAGAATGTAACAGTTAATGCAAAAACCCACGCCGCATTCATGAATGGTTTCATGATCGGCATGGATTCCAAAAATTAAGCTTTGAGAAATAAAGCCGCGGCGTATCTCACCGCGGCCAGTCACACTGCCGCATTCAGGCGGCGGCTACAGCCTTGACGCGAGCCGAAAGGCGGGACAGCTTACGCGACACAGAATTCGCTTTCAGCACACCCTTGGTCACCGCGCGCTGCAGCTCCGGCTGTGCTGCGCGGTACGCTTCCGCCGCCGCTTGCTTGTCGCCGCTGGCAACGGCTTCCTCAACCCGGCGAATCGCGCCATGAACGCGCGACTTGCGCGCCTTGTTGCGCGCGGTGCGCTTGATGGTCTGCCGGATGCGTTTTTGCGCCGATGCTATATTCGCCATGGTTTCCGTCGAAAAAAGGTTTTATGAAGGCCGGGGGATAGGCTTACGGCTAAGTTTCGTCAAGGGCGGCGCTCACCTGCCAGCCCTGCGGGCCCGGCGCGCAGTAAAGCGGCTGGGCATTCGGGGTCAGCCCCTCACGCGAAAGGCCCAGAATGTCCCGCACAGCCCGAAACACCCCGCCATGCGCCACAATCAGCACCGGCCCGGGCAGGTGCAAAATACGGCCCAGAACGTCTCCCACCCGCGCCGTCAGTTCGGCAAAGCTTTCCGCCCCTTCCGGCGTAAAACTTCCGTCCATCCAGTCGGCAAACCAGGGGGAGAGCGGCTTGCCCTCCATCCCGCCAAAAATCACTTCACGCAGCGCCGGCTCGAAAGTCACCGGCAAGTTCAACGTCTCGTTCACAATCGCCGTGGTCTCGCGGGTGCGGATCATCGGAGAGGATAGGATGTTCACAATCCCACGTCCCGCCAGCAACGGCGCCGCCGCTTTCGCCTGGGCCCGCCCCGTTTCATTTAACGAGATGTCGAGCGCCCCCTGGGACAGGCCCTTGGCATTATAATCCGTTTCGCCATGCCGAAGAAACCAGAACGGCGTTTCCGGCAAACCCACCCTAGCTGAGCCCTTCGGCCGCCAGCGTTGCCTGCGCCGCCGGCCGCGCCATCAGCCGCTCATAATGCGCCTGGAAATTCGCCGGCAGCGGAATTTTTGCACGATTCACAGCCCAGTATTCCAGAAAGAACAATGCGCTTTCGACAATCGAAAACTCCCCCAGTATATATTTCTGCGCCCCCAGCACCGGCTCGAGGAGCGCAAACCCGGTCTCGATGAATTTTGTTCCGGCCGCCTGCACCTTCTCCTTATCTTCCGGCGTCGGCGAAAACACCTCCGGCCGGAAAATCCGCGTAAACCCGCGCATATGTACGGTCGCGATCAGATAATCCAGCAATTCCAGCGCCCGCGTCTCCGCCAAAAACCCCTCCGGCAGAAGTTTTGCTCCCGGATTGGCCCGCGCCAGGTAGAAGGCAATCGCCGGAAATTCGGTGATGACGCTGCCATCTTCCAACTGCAGCACCGGCACCTTGGATTTCGGGTTGATCGCCGTAAACGCCGCCCCGTATTGCGCCTTGGCGCCGAAATCCACCTTTTCCAGCGTGTAGGGCTGGCCGATTTCCGCCAGGAGAAAATGAATGCCGAGCGAGCAGGCATTGGGGGAATAAAAAAGTTTCATTGTTCGTTTCCGTCGCTAATCAAAAAGGGAACTGACCGAGCTTTCATCCGAAATCCGCCGCATCGCCTCGGCCAGCAGCGGCGCGATGCTATGCTGCCGCACATTATGCGCAAGCCGCACCGCTTCAGTCGCGGCGATGGAATCCGTAATCGTCAACATCTCGATCGGGGAGGCCGCAATCCGTGCCACGGCACCCCCCGAAAGCACACCATGGGTGACATACACGCTGACCGAGCTTGCGCCATCCGCCAGCAGCGCCTCCGCCGCGTTGCACAGCGTGCCGCCGGAATCCACGATATCGTCGATGATAATGCAATCGCGCCCCTGTACCTCGCCGATGATGTTCATCACCTCGGAAGTCCCGGCCCGCTCGCGCCGTTTATCGATGATCGCCAGGTCGCAGTTGAGCCGCCGGGCAATGATCCGCGCCCGCAACACGCCGCCCACATCCGGGGAGACAATCATCACCTCACGATCTTTGAACCGTTCTTTTATGTCCCGCGAAAACAAAGGTGCCGCGTATAAATTATCCACCGGAATGTCAAAGAATCCCTGAATCTGCCCGGCATGAAGGTCCATCGTCAGCACCCGGTTCGCCCCCGCCTCGGTAATCA